>SDBV01007479.1_pt1 | contig 14931 bp, 10 predicted proteins | sample 2277081 | NCBI WGS metagenome assembly SDBV01 (sample SAMN10402039, study PRJNA504765) | marine sediment metagenome | isolation source: marine sediment core GS10_PC15, 223 cmbsf | place: Arctic Ocean: Southern Knipovich Ridge | collected 2010
AAGGAGCTGGTCGAAGATATTGCCGGCGCAAGCGACGTAAAGGCCGTGCAGGTGGGCGGCGCCACCGGTAGGATCCTCCCGGCCGCCATGCTCGAAACGCCGCTCTCCTACGAGACCGTTCTCGGCTCCGGGGGCATCGTGGTGTTCGACCAGAGCCGAAGCATTGTCGAAATGGTTGCGGGAGACATCTCGTTCCTCGCCGAAGAATCATGCGGCCAGTGCACGCCTTGCCGAGATGGTACCGAGGTCATGCGCGAGATATTTGGAAGGCTGGAGACCCTGGAGGCTACAGCCAAGGATATCGACGCCCTGGAGGACCTTTCCAGCAACATGATGCTCTCCTCCCTCTGCGGTCTGGGCCAGGCGGCGCCGATTCCCGTCCTGGATTCCCTTAGGTATTTCAGGAGCGAATACGAACAGCGCATAGAACAGTCCCGGTTCGTCAAGGGGCTCGCATGAAACTGCGAACCACGAATGAACACTAATGGACACAAATAGTCGCAAGCGTTCAGGCACAACGGCCTACGGAGATGGCCGCATGAGGAACTGTGTGGCCTTCATTTTGCATGATTGTCGTGTGAATTATTATGAGTAAAGATATTCGTGTCTATTCGTGGTTCAAGAAAGAATAGCACTGTATCCAGGCCGATGGCAGTACATATAAGTCTCTGAAGAGGTGGTCCAACATGATTGAAAGCAGTGTTCTCGAACAAAGGTTCCTGTGTCCCTACTGCTCAGAAGAGTCCGAGGCATTCGATGGTCTGAAAGCGCATGTGCTATCCGGCCACAAGTCCGAGCCGGTACCCTCGCCCAACGGCAGAATCACGCTCACCATCAACGAGCGGGCATACGCGCTCAATGTGGAACCGGAATGGACCCTCTATCACCTGATTCACGACAGAATGGGACTTCTCGGGTCTAAGCAATTCTGCGATCGGGGGGCCTGTGGGTCGTGCACCGTCATCATGGACGGGCGCCCCGTCCTATCGTGCATGACACTCGCCATCGAGTGCGGCGGCAAGAGAATAGAGACCATCGAAGGGATTGCCGAAAAGGAGCACCCGCTGATCGAGAGTTATGTCAGTAACCATGCCATGCAATGCGGATACTGTACGCCCGGTTTCGTGGTCACCGCCAAGGCGCTCCTGGACAGAAGTCCCAATCCAAGCGCGGACGACGTCAAACAGGCCCTCTCCGGCAACCTCTGCCGCTGCGGCACATACCCGCAGCACCCGATAGCCGTACTCGAAGCGGCAGAGAAGACCCGCGCTGGAGAGACGCCGTGAGGAAGTTCGCCCACATAAACGCGGCGACCGTCGAAGATGCGGTCCAGGCGCTCGGGCGCTACGGCGGCAAGGCCAGCCCCATGGCCGGCGGCACCGACCTTCTCGGCAAAATGAAGGACGCGGTCCTGCCCGACTACCCCGAGGCGGTTGTGAACCTCAAGACGATCGACGGACTCGACTTCATAGACGAACGGGACGGCGTATTGAGAATCGGTGCGCTGACCCGGCTCAAGGACATCGCCGAACACCCGGTCGTTAGATCCGGATATTTGGCCTTGGCGGATGCCGCGGGCAGGACGGCCTCCCCCAATCTGAGAGAGATGGGCACCATCGGCGGCAACATTTGCCAGGACATCCGGTGCTGGTATTACAGGCATCCGGCCAACCGGTTTCCCTGTCTGCGAAAGGGCGGCGGCCGCTGCTACGCCATCGAAGGCGACAACCGGTACCATTCCATATTCGGCGGCAGCGTGGAACAGGGCTGCTACGCCGTCCACCCCAGCGACACGGCGCCGGCGCTCATCGCAATGGATGCCCGTATCAAGACCTCGAAGCGCGACATCGCCGCCGAAGATTTCTTCGACGTAAGGGTCTGCGGCACTACGGTACTCGATGACGACGAGATCGTCACGGAAATTCAGATACCCAAGCCCGCGAGCGGCACCAAGAGTGCATTTCAGAAATTCGCGCTCAGAAGATCGATAGATTTTCCCATCGTAAACTGCGCGGCGATGATAGAAAGCAAGGGGTCAAAGGTGGCTTCAGCCAGGATCTGCCTTAACGCCGTCTACGTGAAGCCCTACCGGGCGGTCAAAGCGGAGGAAGCCATGGCCGGCCAGGAGATAAACGAGGCCAATGCGGGGTCCGCGAGTGCGGCCGCAGTGGCCGATGCACAGCCCATGACCGGAAACGACTACATGGTCGATATCGCCAAGACCCTTGTGAAGAGATCGATTCTGGCTTGCATGTGAAGATAGTGAATCAAGGCAACGCTTAAGGTTAGGTAATCCAATGAAAGACACCTATCAACAGATCAGACAGGACGGCGCATTCGAGGTCGGCGCGGACAAGACGGAGACCGAGTTCCGCTCGATCGGACAGCGAGGCGTGCGCCGGCACGATGGATACGAAAAGGCCAGCGGGAAGGCGCTCTACACACGAGACATACAGATCCCGGGCATGTTGTTTGCCAGGGTGATGAGATCCCCCTATCCTCACGCCAGGATCTTGAGCATGGATACCCGTCCGGCCGAGGCGCTGCCCGGTGTACGGACCATATTGAGATACGACGATCCGCTCATTCAGGGGAGAACGCTCAACGGCAGCGTGATGGGCACGCGCGACATGATGGGCAGCGGCCTTGACGGTTTTGGGAGCAAGCCGGTAGGGACCATCCTCCCTGAGGTGGCGTACTTCGAAGGGCAAGCCGCCGGCGCCGTTGTCGTGGCCGATACCGAGGACGCCGCCATCGAGGCGCTGGGCCGGATCGCGGTCGAGTGGGAGCAGTTGCCCTTCGTATTGGATCAGGAAGAGGCACTCGAACCGGATGCGCCGGTCCTTCGCCCGGGCGCGGAGGACAACAGACTCACCCGCTTTGGCGCCCTCTTGGAGCACGGCGACGTCGAGAAGGGCTTCGAGGAAGCCGACAAGATCATCGAATTCAAAGCGAGGAGACACGCGCACTTGTGGGCCGGCGCGGAGATGCCCAGCACCGTGGTCCGGTGGTCGGGCGAGAACCTGGAGCTGTGGCTGCACGTTCAGCACCCCTACCTGGCCAAGCGCTTTTTGGGCGAACAACTAGACATTCCCATGAATCGGATATCGATTCACTCGCCGTTTCAGGGGTGCTCGTTCGGCGAACGCTGCAATCCTTCCGACTTCTCCGTAAATGGAATGAACGTGCTTGCCGTGCTCTCGGCGAAGAAGGTCGGCTCTCCCGTGAAGCTGCTCTTCGACAGGGCCGAGAAGTTCTACGGAGAATCGGGCGACATGATGGTAAGCACCTTCAAGGTGGGCGCCAAAGCCGATGGGACCATAACCGCCGTACATGCAAACAATATCTTCGCGGTGAATTCATGTTCACCCGGCATCGACCACTTCGTGGAGAACACCCGCATCCCCAATCTGAGATTCGAGAATGCCGTCGTGGACGTGAGCAAGGCGCCCGCATGGTGGTGCCGGTGTGAGCAGCTCCCAAACACCTTCTGTTTCACCCTCGTCTTCGACCACGTGGCTGCCGAGTTGGGACTGGATCCCACGCTAGTGGCCCTGAAGAACGACGGCTGCGAAGGCAAGGACATGAGCTACCTTGCCGACTACAAGAAGAAGAACGGATTTCCCGATATCGACAGCCTTGAGGCCTGTCTCGAAGTGGGCAAAAAGGCGGCCCAGTGGGACGAAAAATGGCACACCCCCGGTGCAAATATGCTTCCAAACGGCAAGATGCACGGCATGGCCTTCACATGGACCCACGAGTGGGACGACGTGCGGGGCGCGGGGTCGGCCGCGGTTCAAGTCGAGGCGGACGGGACGGTCAGCATCGTATCGAACCACGCGGACATCGGCGTCAATCCCTGGACGGCCTACAAACAGATCGTGGCCGATGAACTGGGGGTCCGCTACGAGGACATCAATATCAAGCCATTCGACACGGACCAGGGCTTTGCCCTGATGACGCCCGACGGGTCCTGCAATCTCATTACCAACGGATTCATCGTCAGAAAGGCGGCGAGAAAAGCCAAGAAGATGCTGCTGGATCTTGCGACCGAGCAGTTCGGCATTTTCGATATCGATCTGCTCGAAATAAGGGACGGCAAGGTCTTTGAAAAGTCGAAGCCCGAGAACGTGAAGACCGTGAAAGAGATCGCCAACCTTTCCATGGCCGGCTACAACGCCGTTTCCGTCGTGACCAGTCCCCCGATCATGGGATGGGCCTGGCACAATCAGGGAAACTTCGGGCAGGCCATCGAAACCGGACGCCCCAGGCTCTGCCGTCAGACGCACTTCATGGAAGTGGAGGTAGACCCGGAGACCGGTCAGGTCGACGTTACCCGAATCGTAAACGTCAACGACGTGGGCAAGGCCATTTCACCGGAGACCGTCGAGGGCCAGATGTACGGTGGCTCCTATATGGGCGCAGGCCGGAGCACGATGGAAGAGATGATTTGGGACCCGCCCACCGGCGTTTTGCTCAACCGCGATCTGCTGAATTACAAATACGCCACCATGCTCGATCTGGGTCCGGTGGACACCCATATCGTCGAGACGGGCATGGGGCACGGCCCCTACGGCACCGTGGGTGTGGGCGAAGATGTGGCGACGGTGATTCCGGCACTCGTCGGACCGGCCGTATACAACGCCATCGGCAAATGGATAGATGACTTTCCCATCACGCCGGATAAAGTGCTAAAAGCCCTGCGTCTTGAAAACTGATCCTGTGCCTCTGTTACTCTGAGGCGCTAACCCGCGGGCGTCGCGGGCAAGGCCATATGGAAATATCGTACTAAGGGGAGGCAAGATGGACACGCACGAAGCACTCATGAACCGGCGCAGCATACGGAAGTACACGAAGGACCCCGTGTCCCAGGAGTTGATCGAGAAGATCATGACCGCCGCTATCTGGGCGCCTTCCGGCGGCAATGCTCAGCCCTGGCGGTTCTACGTCGCGACCGGTGAAAGAAGAGATAGACTCGTGCAGGTCTTGGCGGAAGCCCCTGGCCCGGATGCGCCGTCCATCGAAGCATTCGATGAGACAACCGTACCCACCGTCGAAGAAGGATTGAGATTGGCGGGCAAAGGCGACGCTTCCGAAGACGAGTTGAAAAAACTGGGCGAGGACTTTCAGACATTCAATCGTTTTGGGAGCATACGCTTCTACCAGACACCAGTGGCGATTGTCGTTGCCAAACCCAAAGCAGGCGGTTCCACCCTCGACATCGGCGCCGCTGTAGAGAACCTGCTGATCGCCGCACACGGCGAGGGCCTTGGGGCCTGTTGGCTCGGCATGCCGCTGATGTTCAAGGACAAGGTAAGAGAGGCACTTGACATCCCGGAAGACGAGGATCTCGTGACCTGTGTCTGTCTCGGGTACCCCGACAACGATTCACCGATCAACAAGATGGATCGATCGCGTCTGCCCGAGAATCAGGTCATTCACTACCTGGATTGAGGCGTCAGGTAGCGTTGGCGATGCCGCCATCGCACGTAATCAGCTCGCCGACCGTGAAGGCGCCCGCGCGGGAACTGAGGAATATGGCCAGCCCCGCGATGTCCTCGGTTGTCCCCACGCGCTTTCGAGGATTGCCCCGGCCCACACCACTCCAGTCAATGTCCGTGTCGCCCTTACCGCCAACGCCTCTACTCAGCATCACGGTAGGAAAGGGGCCCGGCGCGATTGCATTCACGATGATGTCTTCCTTTATCAGGTGCGATGCAAGGAACCGCGTGAGCTGATGAAGCGCCGCTTTTGACGGGCAATACGAGAAGTTGTCCCATGGCGAATTCTTGATAGCATCGATCGAACCGATGTTTATGATTCTTGCCGGGTCGTCCTGTGTCGCCGATTTACGAAGCAGGGGCAGCAGCTTCTGCGTCAGGAAAAAGACACCCTTCACGTTGGTGTCAAAGACCTTGTCCCAACCGTCCTCCGGAAACTCGTCCAATGGCGCACCCCAGGAGACACCCGCATTATTGACCAGGATATCCAGCTTACTTTCGCGTTCAGCCACCGCATCCGCCAGCGCCTGGCACCCTCCCACGCCCGAGAGGTCCGCCGGAATCGAAATGCATTCTCCCCCGAGGTCCTTCGAAAGACGTTCGGCCGTGGCGTCGCACACGTCGGCCTTCCTCGAGCTGATGTAGACCTTGGCGCCACCAGCCAAGTAGCCGGCCGCAATCATCTCTCCGATGCCCCTTGAGCCGCCGGTCACAACCGCGACTTTTCCCTCGACTGAGAACAGGTTTTTCATCTTATCTCTGATATCGGCGGGGTTGTCCTTTAGAATTGCCATGTACGATCTCTCCTCTGGCGTCTCAAACGCCCGTCTATACTGATAGCAAGATTAGGTCCTGTGATGGCCCTGGCGGCCACTTGACCCTTGGCTGAGGGTCCCGGACCTTAACGCATGAAGGACGGCGAAAGCCACTCCCAAGGCGACAAGTATTCAGGTGCGCCTGATAGATTTCAAATCGAGGCATGGTCTCAGTTGGCCCGTAGGCCGCCCGCCTCCTTGAATCAACCTTTAGTTTCTGATTAACTCGCCCCAGTCCATCTCTGAGCGAAGCCCTACCGGCCACCCTGCTTCGTTTAGAGGAGGAAGACTGTGGAGTGTCCAAATTATGACCATAGGTGAACGGGCCATGGCCGTATTCGAGAAGACCGTCCCGGAGAAAATGCCCTGGTTCTCCGATCTGTCCTACTGGGTACTTGGCCAGCGGAGCATGGGAAAGCTGCCGGACGAATACCGGGGGTCCGAGGGCTATCTCAAGCTCCATCAGGATTTGGGCGTGGGGATCTTCGCGTTTGCGCCGCCCGTGCATCGTTCCACATGGGATGATGAGATCTTCAAGACAAGTGCAAAGCAGGATGGCGATCTGCACATCCAGGAGATCCAGACCCCCGAAGGAATTCTCCGAACGGTCGTCCGCTACAGTGAGCTGACCTTTTCGAGCGCACCCATCGAGTACGCCGTATCGACCCCGAAGGACCTCCGGGCGCTGAGAAGCTACTATGAAGGCGAGAAAGTGGCGCCCGACCTCGAGAGATACTCGAAGATCCAGTCCCTTTGGGGCGGCCAGGGCATTGCCGTCTTGTGGGCGCCCAGATCGCCGCTTGGACAACTGGCCGTGCAATGGGCGGGCGTGGCCAATCTCTCATACCTGGTCGCGGATTGCCCGGAAGAGGTCGAGAAGACCCTGGCCCTCATCGCCGAGAAGCAGGATCCGGTCTACGAAATCATCTGCAACTCCCCGGCCCCGGTGATCGAGATTGGAGACAACCTCTCTGGAGAGACCATGGGTGGATTTTTTGAAGAATACAGCACGCCCTACTTCACGAAACGCGCAAATGAGCTCCACAAAGCGGGGAAGTACATGGGCGTGCATTTGGACGGGACCATGAGGGGCCTGATCAGCAAGGTCGCCGACACCGGCCTTGACTACATCGAGGCCATAACGCCCGCCCCAGTTGGGGACGTGCCCGTGCGAGAGCTCTTTTCTTTGGTTAGGGACAAGACCATCATCTGGGGCGGCGTGCCGGGCACAATGTTTGCCCCGCCCTATACCTGGGACGATGTCAAAAGATTGGTGGAGGAGATCTATGCGCTTCCCGAAGCAAACGGAAGATTCGTTCTCTGTTCCGCCGACCAGGTCCCGGTGGACGGCGATATTGAACTGGTCAAGAGAGTTTCAGAATTCGTGGAGACGAACCCCTTCTAGGAGGGGGCCTGACGCGGACGATCAGAAACGCGACCCACGTTTATGCGCCCGCCAGTAGCTAACCCAATCTGCCCGCAGTCTCCAGTCCGTCGGCAATGTTCTTCATGTCCAGGGCTTCGAGCTTAGCTCTAGTCGGCCGTCCCGTATCGACACTCCAGCCCCGCAGCTCGTAGAACCTGTCCTTGAGCGGTTCCCATTGCGCCATGTCCAACGGCTCAGACAGGGTCTCCGGACTTTGAACTTTGATGACTTCCTTAAACATGTCGGGGCAAAGGGTATCGAGATCCCTATGGCGGTCTTCCCTAAGCACCATGATCGCTCTGCGCAGGTTGTAGATTCTTTCCCCTGCCTCCCACATCTCGTCCACACTATAGTCAATCCCCGTAACTGCCGATAGAAGCTTACTTTCGAAGATCCTGATGTCCATTTCAGGCGGATGGAAGAACATGGGCGGCATGCTGGCAAACTCGCATATGGGCAGCGCGTTCCTCAGGCTCTGCTGATGCTGCACCCATACCGTTTCACGTTCAACGCCGTCATAGATGTTCTGGTGCTTGCCTTCGCTCTCTCCCGCAAGATAGCCGCCCGGCACACCAAACCAATCTGCGACCTCCTCATTTATGCCGAAGCCGCTCACGTAGTCATGGCACGAATCGAAGGGGTCCCGCGTGTCCGTCGCCCAGTGCAGCGCCTCTCCCACGCCTCGTATATGGTGAGATCTATGGCCCCAGGCCGGGAAGATGGAGGTATACAATTCCAAGGCGCGCTCGCCAAACTGCTCGGCGGCCCTTGCCCCGCCTTGAGAGAGAGGGCTCGTGCCGTCCGCAATGCCGCCCAGGAATTCTTCGAGGAACGCGTGATGCGCCGCCGCGCCGCCAAACTCCGGCTCCTTACGCCTCTCCACCGCCGGAATGGCGGACAAACCGAAATCTTCCTTCGTCAGTATGCCCGTCTCCTTGATGGTGCGGAAAAAGAACAACATCAGTCCCACGAGTTCGAAGTTGTTGATACCGAGCTTCTGAGACAATATGTTGCCTTCCCACATGCCCTCAATGTTCTCACCCATAGCGTCATTGCCGCTCGAGTATTGGTACCAGTTGTCGTTGCACATCTGAACGCCTTCGCCTATCCCGGGAATGTCGTAATAACCTTGGCATTGATAGGGGCAGGCGTAACACCCGGCGAACTTCTTCAGATACTTCTCCTGCATCGTCGCCTTGACGGCCTCGCTCTTTTGGGGATACCTTCCCCATACTTGCGCAGGTCCGCACACCCATTCCCCGGCCGCCCTTCTCTGGCTGACGAGTTCCATAAAATCATCGGGCCGGGCCATCTTGAGGGTGCCGGTGCCCTGGGCCAGAATGGCCTTCAGGTTCTTTGAGCCCATAACGGCGCCGTAGCCGCCCTGACCGGCGGCGCCGGAGGTCTCGTTCAAAATGATGGCGAGCCGGCTGAGGTTTTCGCCCGCCGGGCCTGTAACAAGGGCTGAAGCCCGGGGATGACGGTCCGTCAGCCTCTTCTGAGTCTCAAAGGTATCCAGACCCCAGAGGTCGCCCGCATCTTTGATTTCCACGTCCCCATCGTGTATCGCCACGTAAACCGGCGCGTCCGCCTTGCCGACGATAACCAGGGCATCATAGCCCGCATACTTGAGTTCCGCGGGGAACTTCCCGCCGAACCCCGAGTGCGTGAAAAGCTCATCAGGGTAACATTGGGGCGCTATCGAACAGATGGTCGCGCGCGTAAACGGGCCGCTGGCGCCGGCGAGAGGACCGGTCGAGATTATGATGGGGTTGTCGGGATGAAAGCCGTCGACTTTCGGGCAACCCATTTCCCAGAAGATCCTGCTGTTCAGGCCTACGCCGCCAATGTATTTCTCCGGTTCGTAGTCCGATGTGGGTACCTTGGTGATACTCCTGCTGCTCAGGTCGACCCAAAGGACCTGTCCGGTCCAACCATAGGAATCTGGCATCTCTTCTACCTCTCCTTCCGTACTGCAAGTGTCAGCGCATCAAAGCTGCAATACTCGACACATATCGGCCCCTCCGACCTTCCCCGGCATAGATCGCACATGAGAACGATGTTCTTCGCCGGATACATCTTTATCCTTGACACTTCAAGGAGGCAAGCATCGATGCAATCCCCACAACCGTAGCATACGTCCGGGTCGACGTACTTGGTCCCGGTCGCCTCATCAATAACCAGCGCTTCGTCCTTGAGAGGACAGGCTTCGTGGCAGCCTGGAGAAGGACATTGCCAGCATACATTGAACGTAAACTCGGAGGTCAGGCGGTCGCCCACCAAATCCCCCCTGGACAGTGCCCGGCCTTGCTCGCCCTCGTGATAGAGCGAACACATCAAGTCACAAAGCCCACAGCCAGTGCAGTGCTCCGGGTTGTGTACGATTCCTCCGGGCGCCAGGGCCTCTTTCACATCATTCGCTGCCATTGCCAATGCACTCCTTCCTATCTGGGACCTATGTAGACCAATGGCCAACGCAACTCTGCGCGTCGACCTGTGGTATGAACACCGCCTAAACGTGTCCAGGCCCGCCGAAAAGCACTCGAGGCCCGAACGCCTATCATCCTGATTCCAGGTGCGTAATGCAACAGGCCCGTGACGGGGCATGCCCTCCGTACCGGCAGGCCCTCGGGCTGGTGCTTGAATGTGGACACGCTATCAGTGTAAAACGTTCTCCTGAGCTTTGCCGCCAACGAAAGAAACAAGAACAGACGGGTAACAGTACATTGATCTCACTTCCAGACGGCCCTTTGACGAGAGATGATGCAATCGCCTTGTTGACCTCTCCCGGTTCGCTCTTCGAGACTTCTTCGAAGGTCATACGTGGCATCGAATTTGACGTTTTCACGAACGCCCCGAACGACATGCGCGATTACTTCGTGGTTTCGAACGCGCACTTCGCTGATAACGAGTTCCTGATTTATGAGGATGAGCGCCTGACCTATGGGGAGGTCCATCAGAAAACCATCGCCCTCTGTCACGCGCTGCAAGATCTGGGCGTGCAACCGGGCGATCGCGTGGCCGTCTCGATGCGCAATTACCCAGAGTATTGCCTGGCCGTGGAGGCCATCCTATCCATTGGGGCCGTTGGGGTGACGCTGAATTCGTGGTGGCGGTACGAGGAGTTGGAGTACGGCCTGCGCGACAGCGGATCGCGATTTGCCTTCCTGGACCAGGAGCGCTGGGAGCGGCTGGGGGACTCCCGCGAGTTGCTGGACCTGGGTGTCGCCCTCACCCGGCCGGATGGAGAAGTGCCTGAGGGCGTGCTGAACATGGCCGACCTCATGAAACCGGTACCCGGCGCGGCCTTCCCGACACAGCCCATCGATACGGACAGCGACGCCCTCATCATGTACACATCGGGGTCGACCGGCCATCCCAAAGGCGTAGTCATGACCCATCGAAGCATCATCAGCGCGCTCATGGGTTTCGGGTTTGGCGGCATCATGGGCGCCATCATGCAGGACGAAGACAAGGACCTGCGGCAGTTGGTTTTCGATTGGCTCAACAAAGGGCCTGACGCCTTCAAAGAATCGCTTTCGGCCCAGTTCCCGGCGTCGGCAACGCTCCTCAGCGTTCCGCTCTTTCACGTGTCGGGTCTGCACACGATGCTCTTCATGAGCTATCGCGCGGGCCGGAAACTGGTCTTCATGCACAAGTGGAACGCCGAAAAGGCGCTTGAATTGACCGAGAAAGAGTCCCTCACCAGTCTCGAGGGCGTCCCGACGATGATCGGCGAGGTCTTGAATTCTCCCGATGTCGCCAAGCGCGATTTGAGTAGTTTGGTAAGTATTGGGGGCGGCGGATCGGCCCGGCCCCCGGAGCATGTGAAGGTCCTTCAGGAACGTTTCCCGCAGGCCATGTCGGGCACGGGCTACGGCATGACTGAAACCAATGCCATCGGCACCGGCATCGGGGGCGAGGAGTATCTGGAGCGTCCCGACTCCGTTGGCCGAGCGCTCCCGCCGTTGATTCAGATCGAGATCCGCGACACGGAAGGCAATGTGCTCGCACCGAATGAGGACGGGGAAGTCTGTATGAAGTCGGCCGCCAACATGCGGTGCTATTGGAACAAGCCCGAAGCCACGGCGGAGGCCCTGCAAGACGGCTGGATGATGTCCGGCGATATCGGGCATCTGGACGAGGAGGGATTCGTCTTCATCACCGGCCGCGCAAAGGACATGATCATCCGGGGCGGCGAGAACATCGCATGCGGCGAGATCGAAAAAGTGCTGTACGAGCATCCATCGGTCTTCGAGGCAGCCGTGCATGGCGCGCCCGACGACCGTCTCGGCGAGATCGTGTGCGCGGCCGTCTACCTCAAGAATGGATGTAGCGCGACGGTAGAGGATATAAAGGACCACGTTGGCTTACACTTGGCGACCTTCAAGGTGCCCAGCCACGTATTCTTCGTGACCGAGCCGCTGCCCCGAATCGCCTCTGGGAAGTTCGACAAGCGCGCCCTGCAGAAGCAGACCCTGGAGCGGCTGCAAAAGGCGTAATCCGCCGTCACCGGGGCCGCTTCGCTTCCGGGCCTCAGACTTGCTCATACTCCGTGCGCAGGATGATCTCCGCCTGCATCTCAGGCGATAGGCGCGTGAAGTAGTCCGAGTACCCGGCGACCCGCACCATCAGATCTTCATATCCCTCGGGGTCCTCCTGGGCCTTTCGCAGCGTGTCCGTATCGACCACGTTTACCTGCGTCTCAAACCCGCCCCGTTCAAGGTAGGTCAGCACCAGGTCCCGCAGCGCCGTCAGGCCCTTCTTCGACTTGAATAGCGCTGGCGTGAATTTCATGTTGAACGCCAGCCCGCCGATCATCGGACTGTGGTCCCAAGAGGTCGTTGACATGATGGCGCTCGTCGGGCCGTTCTTCTCCCGGCCCTGCGCGGGCCCGCAGCCGTCCGCGAAGGGAAAGCCCGCGCGGCGCCCATCCGGTGTGGCCCCGCATTCGCGCCCAAGCCTTTCATGCATGATCCAGCAAAAGGCGCCCGGTACGAAGGGGCTTCCGTCCGGCTCGATCCGGTGTCGCGTGCACTCCTCGCGCAGCGTCTCGACAATCTCCCCGAATTGCACGTCCACCTCGGGGCAATCCTGGCCGTACTTCGGGTAACCGTCCAAGAACCGGTGCCGCACATCCTCGCGGCCCTCGAAATTGTTCTCAAGGACCTCGCTCAATTCACCAAAAGTGAAGTTCCCCTTCTCGAATACCTCCTGCCGGAGCACATACAGAGAATCCGTCAGGTTCGCCAGGCCCACAAACGAGCATTCGACCCAATTGTACAAGGCGCCGCCGTCGTCGATGTCCAGCCCCCGCGCGATGCAGTCCCGCGTGAAGACACTCTGAAGCGGCTTCCGGCCGTGTTCCTTCCGGATTCGACGCGATTCGTTCTGATAGGCCACCGCCTTCGCCATCCGCTCCGCGAAGCGCGCGAAATAAGCCCGCTTGAAGCCGTCGAAATCAGTCACCGGGTCCGCGGCTTCGGCTTGCGCGTGGACTTCTTCCAGCAAAACCTTGCACATGCTGAAATAAGGACTCGCGACCCAGACGTTGCTGCCCCGGGCGGGCGTTATCTCGACACAAGTAGAACTCGTGTAGTGGCAGGCCTCAGCCGGAGGCGCCCCCAGGGCCTTGAGGCCGGATTGAACGGTCTCGTCGCCGAAGAAGACGGGATTGGGGTTCCCTTCAGCGATGATCTCCACGCCCAATTCCACCAGGTCTTGTGGCATGCCCTCATGCCAGCAAATGCCCACCGACGGGTAGATCAGTCGGGTCCGGCGCAACGCCTCGACGCAAAGATACGACAGCTCATTCGTCGCGTCATTACCCTCGGCGTCCCGCCCGCCGGCCATCGCCGACATCGCCAACCCGTCCGGAATGAACTCGTTGATAAGCAGATAGAGCGATTCGATGAGCTCCAGCGTTTCGCCGGCAGGAGCATCGCCCTTGTAGAACGGATACAGCGTCCGATCCAGATGGCCCGGCACGACCAAGCCCACATTCTCGCCGAACATCACGCCGAAGGTGATCAGCCAGAGCAGCTGAATCGCGTCGCGAAAAGACCGGGGCGCCCCGTGGGCGACGTGCCTGCACGAATCGGCTATGATCCTGAGTTCCTCGAGCCGCTCCGGTGATGCCCCCGGCATTGCGCGGTCGGCCGCGGCCGCGGCGTTCTCGATCATGGCCGAGAGCCCTTCGAGGGCGAAAAGGAAAGACTGATAGGTGTCGACAGCCTCCGGCGAAGCAGCGTCCATACGTTCACGGATGGCGTGGCCCACGCCGTCTATCCCCTCGGCCATGACGCGCTCGACGTCGAGTTCGCAGTGACCCGTTTGCCCGCGCGGCACGGGGTAGGCGGCCATGAACTCCCGCGCATCTTCGTACTCCGAATCCAGGATCTCCGTCCGCCTAGGGGACACGCGTCCCGCCAGAAGCTCAAGGTCGTCAAGTTCGAAGCGCACCGAAGCCAGGCGGTCACGCGTAACCAGCCCCCGCCGGATCTGCCACGAAAAAATGTCCGCCGAATCGCGCAGCGATTTCGCCTCGACCACCGCCCGTGCGCGGCCAGCGCTCTTGCGCCACAGGCTCTTTCGCACTCGCACCCGCGAGCGCAGCACTTCGGTCCGTTTCGCCGTTACAACAGCCATCTGCCGCTCCCTAAGGCTTTAACACGCCGCCTCGCAGACAGGATACCAATAGCCCTCCGTGATCGCCAGTCTACATCCTTCTGTACACGGATTCGCCTACGATGGCCCCTTCTTGGCCGTGACAGAAGATCCCTTCTTGAAGGCGTCGGCGTGTGCCTATATGATGGTGGGTAACTTGCCCGTGGCGGCCGGATCCAGGCCCATATGGGAAGAGCCGGAATAAGCGAATCAGAGAAGGGAGTTCCGAAATGGCAGTCACGACGGCCAGACCAACCGATAAGCAACCACCGACGGCGGATAGGTTTCTGACCATGCAGCCAACGGCAAGAGTTGAAAGGCTGAGGCAGGGGTATCTGGACACCAAGGACAAAGTCGTGATTGACATCCTCCGTATCAGGACCCGGGTCATGGAGGAAACGGAAGGTCAGCCAAAGGAAACCCGCCAAGCGAAAGCTTTCGCCGCGATCGTGCGAGAGATGCCGATCAATATCTACCCCGATGAACCCATCGTGGGCTGGCTGTTCTGTGAGCCTCGCGGCTC
>SDBV01007480.1_pt1 | contig 14930 bp, 20 predicted proteins | sample 2277081 | NCBI WGS metagenome assembly SDBV01 (sample SAMN10402039, study PRJNA504765) | marine sediment metagenome | isolation source: marine sediment core GS10_PC15, 223 cmbsf | place: Arctic Ocean: Southern Knipovich Ridge | collected 2010
AAAGCAAGATACACCGCAGAAGGGGTTTCCATCCGACGGTAAACATAAGTTACAAGAATGGAAAGTATAAACCTATTTGTACTTATATAGTAAAGTAAAGATAAATTGGACAAATTTTTGTTTTAAACATTCTCAATTTAATAAAATTATGTATATACATATTATGTATACATAATTATCCAGGTTTTTTTTACCACAAAACTTTATCGACGCTCCCATCTGTTCGAACATACACGTCCCCACCCGTCCCATCTCTTGATAATTTTTCATATTCTTCGAGCAATCTAACAAAAAGGATTTTATTCACTCCTATTGTGAAGACATTCGCATAATAAAGAAGTGTGTGTGGGCTGTCTGGTTGATAATATAAATGACCTTCATCAAAGTTAACTGAAAACTCTTCATCGGACGAGTCAAAGTCAAACGTATTGAGTATATCTTCAAGTTCGTCGAGTGAGAAGGTAAGTGACCAAGAAACTTGAAACGTCTGATTGCTCAATGTATCTCGTAAAAATATTGCCACGGTTGCCATATCCTCGTCTGCATAGTATGTTACGCTTCCCGCCAAATTCTCCGTTCGTTTTCTTTCGATGATAGGTTTTATGATAGGATTGCTGCAATATTCTCTAAACTCTGTTGAAGTTTGACAGAAACGGATTATCGTTCTGTAATCCATCTCTTCAATGATCTTCAAATGGCAACGTCTCAAATAAAGCAGGGTCTTCCATTTTTATACATTTTTAAGATATTATTGACACCAATAATATTTTTTTGCAAAGATTTTTGAATGTATATATATAATATATAATATGTTACATAATTTGTTTTTGTGTTGAAGAGAGAAGGTGCGTGTTGATTTACTTTATGTACGCCGTCTCGTACGCTTCGACGAGTCTATACGCCGGGACGTTTCTGTTTTCCAAACTAATCTTCAGGATGTGGACGTCCCGCGAAGACAGTTTCTCCTTGCTTTCCATGGCCGAAAAGAGCTCGTCCGTGGGGCTCAATCCCAACACAAGAGCGGTTCGGATTTTTTCTTTGGCGGACTGCGACAAGCCCGAATGCATCATGATGGTCGCTCGGTCTGAACTGTCTAATTGTTCGCTCACCTCACGTTTCATCACGATGTAAGCGAGATCTCCGCTGGGGGGATCATCATCCGAACCCTTTGGTGCCAGAGCCTTGGCGCCCAATTCGAGAACGCTCAACGCGCCACGCCTGGCGTTGGCCACCCTTCGATCGGCGTCCAAGCGTTCTTTCGCCCACTTCTTTCGTTTTTCGACCATCCTCGCTTCCTCCCGTTCCCTTTTTCTTTTCGCCATCGCGGACTGTCTTTCCTTTCTCTGTCTTTCTTGTTCTCTCGCATCCCGGAGAGCTTCGGAACCCTTGGTATCCCTCACAAAGGAGTCGACATCGTCGTGTTCTTTCGAAATGACGAATGCACGGTACGTGTCTATGGCGTTGACGCACGCTTTGTTCTTTTGTTCGGACAGGCAGCTCCTCAACAGGTCAAGTTTCTCGGGTCCAATTTTCCCTCGAGTCTCGGCGATATCGAAAAAGCACAAGGTGGTCTTGGAGGCGTCTCGGTCGCGTGCGTAAAAGTTGAATCCTGTCAGAAGAGATTCCCTGTCGCTTCCACGAATATGAGAATTCATATATAACTTCAGACGTATGTACACGTCTCGCACGGTAGATCCAAAGGGATCCTTGATCGAAAATCCTGCTTCGTGCGTGTATTCCGATTTGTCCATTTTATCAATATCTATTTTGGGGATGGATATTGGTAATTTTAGATCATTTTTTACCTGTCCCACACGGCAATAGATTTTTTGTGTTCGTCTCTCTGAAACTTAATTTTCAACACAATAAAAAATGGAAAGGACAATTGATGTTTCCAATTTTATGACATTGCCCTATATGGCACAATATGAGATCTTGATGAAAATCCAATACAGAGATTTGATGCAATTTTGTGCGACTTCTAGACAAGCGCGAAGAATTTGTGATGATGAAGATTTTTGGAAGTTCAAAATCCAAAGAGATTTTGGGAGAGTGGGTCCAGCTTCTCCAGCGAAATACGAAGGAGAAGCTGCATCTGACTTATATCCAGTAGCTACAAATATTAAAAACCTACATTTGATGCATAGCGATACGTGGAAGGCAGAATATGAATATTATCTTAAGAAAGTAAATAAAATGTTCGAAACCGTCATTTTTGAAGGGAATTTGGATGCAGTAATTGATTTGATTGATGTTGGAGCAGATGTAAATCATAACAACGGGTACCCTATGAACCTCGCTGTTGGTGAACGTGAACCAGATATAGTAAAAGTGTTGTTAGAAAATGGAGCAGATCCAAACCTTTTTGAGGATGTGCCGCTTATCTACGTGGCAGTACAAAACAGTGACATAAATATGGTTGAAATGCTTATTGAGGCTGGTACCGATGTTGACACTCTGCGGACTCCGCGACATGGATACGATCCTGATGCACTTGGAATGGCCACCCGTAGGGGCGATGAAGCCATGTCTTCATTGCTTCGACGCGCAAGTGGTAAATGGAGGAGTTCTACTTTTTCATTGATCGACAAGGTTTCCTTCAACATCCAGTATTTATCTCCCGCAGAACGCCAAACAGTGATTGACTATATTCGAGAAACCTTTCATTTAACGTAAAAACGTTGAGAAGGATTAAGATATTATTGACACCAATAATATTTTTTTGCAAATATTTTTTACTTGTCCCACACAGCAACAGATTTTTTGTGTTCGTCACAATAATACCCGATGGTATAGGTAGGGACGTCGTTTTTCCATTTTATGCTGTTATGGATAGTGTATTTCCACAGCGCTCGTTTTCCACACTCTCGTACTTGTTGTCCTGTTGTTCGATCGATCAATCGTGTTTCACAAAAACGAGGTCCAAACACTTTTTCATCGATGAATTCCAACCCATCTTCCTCATCATCAACATTTTCAAAGGAATACGACATAAAAATTTATAGGTCTACATCGTTACGACATTTTCATTTTTCCTCGTAAATCTTAATACAATATACTTTAATAGTAATAAAACACATGCATCACATCATCGGATACATCCACATATGTCAATTACAAGAATCGACAGAGTATCAAAAGGATGGATGGAAAAGATCGTTTGACATGATTATGGATAAAGTAAGATCCAGTGGATTGTATGATCAAACAACAGTCATTCGGTTATCTGTATTGAGCGACACATCTTTTGAAGATGATGAACGGTTTCACGATCCTAAAATGACCATTGTGTACAAAGGTCATTCAAGTGAATACGAAAGACCAACGTTATATCATATCAAGCAACAAGCAGACATAGATCCTCCCGAAACCTTTTACTTTTATTTACACACCAAAGGCATCAAGCATTTTGGAACACCTTCGGAACCCTATGTGATTGATTGGATTAACTTACTGTTGTACTGGAATGTGGAAAGGTGGGATAATGCCATTCATATTTTATCCTATAATTACTGGACGTATGGTTGTAACTTTACGGGAATCCATTATTCTGGCAACTTCTGGTGGTCTAGACCAAATCACATCAAACGTCTGTCATCCCACATACCAGATTACTATGCGGCGCCGGAAGATTGGGTGACTATGCTTTATTACGGTCAGACTGTCATTCCTGTACATGCAGAGTTTTACAGCGTGTTTAATAGCGGGTTAGAGGGTATGGGGCATTATAGTAATCCTTACCCTGCATCTAATTATAGAACCATCAAGGATTAAAGGAAAAATCATTTCACTCCGTCAACGGGGAAGTAAGACGATCCACTACTGAACATGGTAAACCACATTGTAATCTTTTCAAACATGCTTCGTTTTTTGCGTTTCGTTCTCCTTTTACAACAACGTACGGCGAAGTAAACAACATACTCAACGACAGAGTCCACAAGCCGATAGACCGCGAGTGAGGTATTTCGGTTTTTATATCCCCTTCTTCCACAGTGACCACCATGTATTGGTTGTTCGTGACACACATCAAATTGGAAAGCAGCATTTTTTCAGCAAAAGAAACTAAGGATGACATAGGTCGTTTTTAAGATCACCTTTTTTCATTAAAAGTTGTAATTTCAGAAATTTTTGACATTTTTACGTGCCCACACGGCAATCCGTTTTTTGTGGTCGTCACAATAATATTCGATCGTATACTCAGGGGTGTCGTTTTTCCATGTTAACCTGTATTTATATATTATTTTTTTTCCAAGAGACTCGAGCTTTTCACTCTCTCGTACTTTTTGTCCTGTTTTTCGATTGAAAAACTCCAACCCGTCAATATCTTCAACATCCATCATTTTTGGTTGAATGTCGTAACGACATTTTCATTTTTCCAGTAAAAATCACCACCTATAAGGTGAGAGTAGAGAGCTATTTGTATTTGTTGCCCGAAATGCGTTCACTGATACCCGATTCCAGTTCCAAGGTAGCTCTGGGTGGTTTTGGATGTCTTCCCAAGTAATTCCCGTATTCGAGGACACCCAATACCAGTTCCAAAAATAAGAAGTCGGATCATGGGTATGAGGACTGTTTAGGATCATTTCTATCGTGAGATTTGGATTCATGGACAACCCATCCCCACTCCAAGGCTTATCGGGATTGTTTTGGATTATTTCCATAGTAATGTTCGGGTTTGCTGACAACACTCTCCAATCCCAGTCCTTATCCGGGTTTCTTTTCAAGAGTTCCCACATGGGATTGACTGGCGGTTTTAGAAAAGATTGAATGTGACTTACCATCTCTGCAGGTAAAGAAGGCAACGCTCCGCTTCGAACAACAAATTCCAAATGTACTAAATCTGTGTACATCCAATATTTTTCGATTGTATTAAAAGTAGTCTTTAAACAATGAGTTTCTCGGCGTTGACAGTCGTAAATCTACGCAAAATTGCAAAGGAGAACGGGTTGAAAGGCTATTCCAGACTTCGAAAAGTGGACTTGATCCATTTTCTTGAAACGAATCTCTCACAGACTACAGTTAAACGGTCCGATGCAGCAGTTTTGACGCGCCTATCTGAAGTTGTTGTTGTTAAACTAGATCATGGAGAGTGGGAAAAACGAGTAGATTCGGTCATTTGCGATTTAGTTGATGACAGTATATTTTTATACATTGAAAATCCTCTTGGTCCTGAATGTCATGAAGGGGTAACGTACGAACTCGCCTTATTCCAGATTTTACAAATTTTGACTACGTTTTTGATAGCGGAAAAAAATCCTGAAATGGCAAGAAGAGCTGCTATTGGACATGTAGGGGTTCAAAGGATAAAAAGAGCTGGGGCTGATTTGCCAGATAAATTTTTCCTCACTGGAGCCGCTGTTTCATTTTTGGGACCATTCACACTTCCCAAAGCCAAAAAAGAATTAGAATCTTACAACGATGCTATTCCTTCTACATATTATGATGATTTAGTAGAAATAACAGGAAAATTCGATGGTCAAGCAGCTCTCAGGGAAATAAGAACATGGAGAAGAAATCCAGAAGTATTGGATTATTATATAAATCAAGCGAAAAATGCCAGTGAATTCTTCCTCAGTTGGATACAGGAAACAGAAATTGTCCCGCTGGATGTTCAAGAAATAGTTGATATAGTCAATGCGACATACCCGGGGAATCCCGCAAACGAAGAACTTTTTCTCCAGTTGCGGTTCATGGTTGTTGATGTGAGGGATGAGACGACCGTTAAATACATTGAGAATTTGTCCAAAGAAGGTGTATATAACAAATTTGTTGTTTTGGTTGGTTCTGCGCACGCGAAAGGGATTGCCAATAGATTAGATGGAGAACCATTCAATATAAAAATTGTAGAGAAAGAAGATTATGACACATTGCTTTATGAAATGGAAAGACTTAGAAATGGGTCATAAGTCTTTTAAATTACTTTGGTCCTCAAAATTTTGAGGATGTAATTAAAGAAATGGAAGCAGGAAGTCATTTGTCCGAGGAGGTAGGAGCGCGACTCAACCGAATCCTCGAAGAAAACCCAACCGTTGATATGTTGAAGGAATTGCCGCCTGAGATACAGCTGCACATGGCGGTTCAGATGCGCTATCCGGATGTAGTACGGTTTTGTGCGACCTCGACAGAAGCGGAGAGAGTGTGCAGCACCGATTATTTTTGGAAATTGAAAAGTGAACACGATTTTCCGGACAAATCCGTCGGGTCAGAAGGAAAACGGCGGGAAACGTATAAGCAGTATTGGCAAGACGCCCAAGAAAAGTTTCTTGAGTGCGCAAGGTTAGGACACACGGAGTGCATCGAATCTTCGTTGCAGCTTGGAATCGACCCGAATTTCCAAAACAAATTCGGAGAAACTGCTCTTTTATGGGCTGCTTCGTATAGACATAGGGATATCGTTCGGTTGTTGTTGGAATACGGCGCTAAGCCGGATATCCGAAGTGTCACTGGACGGACAGCTCTTGGTGTGTCCATCGAACATGACCGCCTTAGATGGGAGTGGTCCCCGGGGGATATTAGGATTATTGCGTTGTTGTTGGAACACGGCGCCAATCCTGATATCTCAAATAAATTGGGAAACACAGCTCTTATAAATGCTTCTCATGTGGCAGACATAGATATCGTTCGGTTGTTGTTGGAACACAACGCCAATCCTAATCTCCCAAATAAACGGGGAAACACAGCTCTTATAGAAGCTTCTGGGGACTCGTTCGTGGAACATACGGATATCGTTCGGTTGTTGTTGGAACACGGCGCAAAGCCGGATCTCCAAATTCGTAATGGTTGGACAGCTATTAAAGTGGCTTCCTACGACGGATATATAGAGACGGTTCGGTTGTTGTTGAATGCCGGTGCAGATCCACAGGGTGCTCTTATACTAGCTTCTAATCAGCAACACGCGGACATTGTTGCATTGTTGTCGGATAAATCCTAAACTCAAATTTTTGCAACAAAAATTTGATTATCCAGAAATTCGAGGCGAAGCTTGTCGCTCGCGACTTGAAAAACACAGAACGTCTATCATCAATCTCGGCGATTAATGATTTGTTATAAGTATGGTACTATAATAAACACTATGCTTTTATTTTTAGTAATATGTTTATTGTTAAAAGATAGTCAACAGCTATCAACCGAAATAATTTCCGATTATAAGGTGATTCACACATTTAGTGGATTTGATGGGAAGGAACCTTTAGGAGCATTACTATGGACTAAAAGTGGATTATTATATGGTACCACTTCTTCAGGCGGTAAACACGGTTATGGGACTATTTTCAAAATCGATAAAAATGATACATTTTCCTCAATACATCACTTTAATGGTACTGACGGGTCTACTCCAACATATCGCTTAATACAAAATCCCAATCAAGATATTTTTGGTGTGACAACAAAAGGTGGTCACTACAATAAAGGAGTAATTTTCCAGGTCAATGTAAATGATATAGTTTGTTCAATATATCATTTTTCTGGTGCTGACGGTGATTTTCCGACATCATTGTCTGTTGGACGCGATCCTAACAAGATTTATGGAACGACGGGAAAAGGTGGTAGATTTGGCAATGGAGTAATTTTCAGAGCTGGTATATATGGAGGTCTTTCTGTAATTCACGATTTATCATTAACAACAGATGGTTCATTTCCAATATGCCTCATTACCACAGGAATCGATAATTTTCATGGTATAACCCTGAAGGGACCCACCAATCAGCCACAATCCAATGGAGGATTATTTCAACTTACACAAAAAGGTGACTTTAAATTCTTATACCTATTTGATCATATAGGAACACCAGCTGGTCTCAGTGTACACGACGAACAAACTTTTTATGGAACATCTCTAAATGATGGAGCTATTTTTAAAGCTAATTCGTCAGTGAAAAACCCTCCTGACCGATACGTTCCTGTTCTTAACTACGTATTGAATTCTGGTCTCAGTTTACCCTATAATGGAGTTACTTATTCTAATAGTAATGGATTTCTTTACGGAACTGTCGCAAAGGTTGAAGGAATATACCCATCAGGAGCCGTTTACAAGATTAATGCCAGCGATTTTGGATCTGCTGTGATTATTTTACATACATTTGGTGTTAATCTTGATGACACAGCTCTTGTTCCCAAGACCGTTCCTACAGAGACCACTCCGAGAGTATTTTATGGTGTTACTTTCGAATCAACACCAGGATTTGGAACGGTTTATAAGTTTATTGACAAATAATTTATATAATTTTTTACACATAATTTTACGTGTCCCACACTCCAAAATTTTTCTTATGTTCATCGCAATAATATCCGATTACACCCTCATGGATATCGTTTTTCCATTTTATACCTCGCAAAAACGTATATTTCCACATCGCTTTTTTTCCACATACTTGTACTTTTTGTCCTGATTTTCGAACCGAATGTTCACAAAAACGGGGTCGAATGAGATAAATGAATATTTTTTACTACACACTAACTAAATAACACTGTAGGAAAACAATGTTAGCTGCGTCGAATAGAGATCGATTCGATCAAAAAACATTAGATTCAAGAACATTACTCCTACAAGAACATCAAGAGATTCAACAACGTTTAGATAGATATTGCGATTTTTTTAGCGATATTGCAGAAGAAACTATTGCCCCCTCTGATCCTGTGATAGATATTTTCAAGGAACTTGCCCTTCTCCAAGATTGCCTACAGAACCAAAACGTAGATTTGTGTTTTTGTGAACGCGAAAATGTTTGCCGATGTAATAATTGCGACGAATGCGTTTGTGATGGAGAGGAGTATTATACGGTCTCCGAGGTGGATGTCATTGAAGGTTCGAATTCGAATATGATCTTTGAATTTTCGATGCTATCCGCAGTCACCATTTCCAGACTAAAAAATGTGCGGTTTTTTACCTTGGATAAGGAAACCGACAATGAGATGTGGATTATGGACTTGGTGAAGACGATCGAAAAAAGAAAAAAAAAGAAAGTGGTGAGCAAATACTTTCTCAAAACCAAAAGTTGGTGCACCGGAGACGGTTATATCCACTACGAAATCTTTGACGTTCCACATTTACGGGGCAAAAGGATCCAAATCAAGATCGATTACCTTCAATATCACAAAACAGACGCATAGATATAGTATTGAAAAATTCTATCTGTGGAATCGTGTTCGTCGCAATATGTAAACCCCTTTGTTTGGTTCTCCGTGAAAAAATGATTTCTTTTATGGACTTAACGCTCACTAAACCTAATAACAACAATGATCGAAGCCAAAGCCAGCGATTGGAGTACAATTCCAACAAAGGAAGTGATGAGGATGTTGCGTCTTCACGAACAGTTTCACAAGGATTTGAGGCAAGAAAATAAGAAAAGCGACCTTGCAACGGCATCGTTTTCGAAAAAGGAGATGGCACGTATCTTTAAAGAAGTTACGACTGTATATTTTGGGTATTAACGGTCCAAAAAGTATGTACATAATTTTATATACATAAATGACGATAATTTCATTCGTATGTTTCCTCTGGTTTACCGGTCAGGTGCACCAGACTTCAACACAGACTTCAAGAAGCGTTCTGCCTCGATGGCAGCCATACATCCGGTCCCAGCCGCGGTGATTGCCTGCCTGAAGACGTGGTCTTGGGCGTCCCCGCAAACAAACAAACCTTCCACACTCGTTGTCGTGCTGTCCGGTTGAGTGACTGCGTATCCGTTTTCATCCAAGTCAATGACGCCTTTGAGAAAGTCTGTGTTGGGAATGTGTCCAATTCCGAGGAACACCCCTCCAAGCTCTTGCACACGAGTATCCCCCGTTTCTGTGTTTTTGAGACGGACGCCGTTGACTTGTAGACCGTCTACTGACGGATCACCGAGAATCTCCTCAACGATGCTGTTCCAAAAAACTTCTATCTTCTCGTTTGCCATTGCTCTATCTGCCATGATTTTTGAAGCACGCCATTCGTCTCTCCTGTGGATTATGTACACTTTTGGACAAAATCTTGTGAGAAACAGGGCCTCTTCTATTGCCGAGTCCCCACCTCCAATGACGCACACGTCCCTTCCTTTGTAAAAAAATCCATCGCAGGTGGCACAACTGGTAACTCCCTTGGACCAGTACCTTTCTTCAGACTCGATGTTTAGTTTGCGAGGACTGGCACCTGTTGCCACAATAAGTGTTTGTGCAGACACGGTGGGGGAATCCTCTCCGTCAAAGGTAAGTTGGAAGGGACGAGAAGAGGTATCCACCGCTGAAAGAGATCCAAATTTAAATTGCGTTCCGAATTTAGCAGCTTGGGTTTTTATGTTTTCAACGAGTGTACTTCCATCCATTCCCAAAGGGAATCCGGGGTAATTTTCAACCTCTGTCGTTGTAGTAAGCTGACCTCCTGGCGTTTCTCCTTCAAACACCAAAGGGTTTAAGTCTGCACGAGCTGTGTACAATGCTGCGGTGAGTCCTGAGGGTCCACTGCCAAGAATAACCACTTGCCTCTCTTCCATTTTCTTATCGATGAATAATATGTTTAAAACCAGTATGAAGAAAAATGTTCTCTAAAATGTTGTATCAGTTAATATAACAAATATGGAAAACTACTCGATTGTTGGCAGCCTTTGTGTTGGTATATTCGGCGATGACGCTGCTAAAGCGTATTCGTATCGCACAAAACAGATTCACGGTCCAGTGCCAACGAGTCACGGTCCAATAATGATCTATACGGACACTAAATATATGTCATCGGATCTAACATCCCCATATACTCACATTAATTGTGCTATAATCATAATATTTGATGTAACCAATCATGCTTCTTACAACCGTATTGGTGACTATGTAGCTAAGATTCGACGAGAACTTGGAGGTATACCCATTGCTATTGTGGCGAACGACGGTACTTTGGAACCAGAACGAATTCTATTTGATGCATCGAAATCCTTAGATCCTAAGGACAATAAAGGCCCTTATTTCGAGATTTCTGTGGAAAATGACGTAAATATCCTTGCACCAACTGAATTTTTAGCTAGAAAAGTTGTCGGGATCGAGGGATTGAGCTTTCGTAATTGTGATCTATACGGATACTAAATTTTTATGGATTTAATTTCATTCGTATGTTTCGTAGTCTTTTATGTCCACATCTTCGGCAACCCAGAAGAGTTCATAAAGTTGGGTTTTCTCGTCCCAATGATGTTCTTCTATAGTCCCATACTCTTCATGATCTGACCATTTGTGCTCTTCGCACGCATACTCGACAATCGCCTTTGGGAAGCCGAATACGCTTACATGAAAGTAATATTTGTAAGGGGAATCTTGTCCACAACTCCTCCTTGGCCTTGGTAGCAATGAGCGTGGAAAATGTTCACACTTCTGCATCTCGCGAGAGTCTTGTTACTTTATATGTATTTCCATTTATAAAGAAAAGTAAACATTATACATCATATATGATGTATAAAAATTGAGGCCTAATCAAAACAACATTTGGAAATGTTTACGAAGTATGATCGCGAAGATAGTCTTGCACTCGCGTCAACGTTGAAGGGGTCGCATACCAACCAAAACTTGCATGGAGTTCACTCTCTTCTACGTTGATTTGATCCAACGTCAATGGATAGCCTTGGCTTTCAAAGCTATCTACCAAGCTCTTGATAGTAGGATAACGTTCACACGATATATCATGCAGCTTATACATCCACACGTAAGACGTCATCTTTTCCATTAAAGACATTATATCCCCATAATCTAACCCACAAGGTCCTTGTTCTTCATGTTCTTCAAGCGTACGATCGTTATGTGAGACGACCATCACTTTTAGATCGTCTGGAAAGATCCTTTCCAAAATTTGCGCTTGTAGCTTCAAAGGTTCCATTGCTTAATCAAGATTGTTTCCTCTATTTTCATTGAAAAAAATCATTTTTTTAGATTATGCATCTCTGACCGACTTGAAAAACACGACTAATCTTGTACAGGATACATTCAGTAGCTTATGATATTCCGTAAAAAATGATTTTTTTTATTGACTTAACGCTCACTAAATCTAATAATTAGTTATTATGGAAACTATTGCCTCAGATACGAGGGTCAATCGGTTGTTCAAAGCCAATCCGACCTTTGAGCAGTTGATGGACTTGCCGTATGAACTCCAGAGGGAGGTGGTGGTGAAAATGCCTTACCCGGATGTATTACGGTTTTGTACGACCTCCAAAGAAGCGAAGAAAGTATATGACGACGATTATTTTTGGAAATTGAAGGTGGCACACGATTTTCCGAAAAAGGACGATGGAGAAGACTACGGAGGAATGTGGCATGACATGTATAAAACATATTGGAAAGAACTCCAAGAAAAGTTTCTTTCCAAAGCGAGGAACGGTCATATGAAATGCGTCGAATCTTTGTTACAGCTTGGTGTCGATCCGAATACCCTAGGTAAATGGGAGCAGACAGCACTTATGGGAGCTTCTCGAAATGGATACATGGACATTGTTGTATTGTTGTTGGAACACGGCGCTGATCCAAATATCCAGGATGAAGATGGAACAGCTCTTTCGAGGGCTTCCTGGAATGAACTTACAGACATTGTTGCATTGTTGTTGGAACACGGCGCTGATCCAAATCTCGCAGATGAATATGGGGTGACACCTCTTATAGGGGCTTCCTGGAATACCGACACAGACATCATTCGGTTGTTGTTGGAACACGGCGCTAAACTGGATCTCCAAGAAGAAGAAGAGAAGGAAACAGCTCTTATGAGAGCTTCGAGTTCGGGACGTGGTGTGAATATTGTTCGGTTGTTGTTGAAACACGGCGCCGATCCAGATATCCAAAATATAAATGGAAAAACAGCTCTTGATTTGGCTATTTTGGGCGCACATCCGCTTGCCGTTGAGTTGTTGAGTACAAGCTAAAATCCGTGTGAGACACTTAATAAATGGGGTTGATTCAAAAGAAAACGATTTATATATACATTGTTGTATATATATTAACAAGGAAGGGGTGGTGGTTCTGGGTAGCGTCCGTGTTGTTTTTTGTAGTCTTCTCTCTCCTTTTTCCATTTTGTGCGTTGTTCCTGGGATATTTCTATCTTTTGGAATGTTATGGGCGGTTGAGATTCCAAATAGGCAACATAGGCCGGGTCGCTCAATGTAGGACCAGTGTAGGATTGAGCGTCTCCCATTTAAGTGATGCTGATGCTGTTTTTAGCACGATGACGATTATATTTTAAGAATATAATCAAAGAAATGGAAGCAGAAAGTCATTTGTCTGGGGACACAAGAGCGCGACTCGACCGAATCCTCGAAGAAAACCCAACCGTTGACATGTTGAAGGAATTACCGTCTGAGATGCAGATGTACGTGGCAGTTCAGATGCGCTACCCGGATGTAGTACGGTTTTGTGCGACGTCAACAGAAGCGAAGAGAGTATGCAACACCGATTATTTTTGGAAATTGAAAATGGAACACGATTTTCCGAAGAAAGCCGTTGGTCCAGAAGGAAAACGGCGCGAAACGTATAAAAAGTATTGGCAAGACGCCCAAGAAAAGCTTGTTGAGTGTGCGAAACGAGGACACGCGGAGTGCATCGAATCTTCGATACAGCTTGGAATCGATCTGAATTTCCAAGATGAAACTAGAAGAACAGCTCTTTATTTGGCTTCTAGTAGGGGACACACGGACATTGTTCGGGTGTTGTTGGACCACGATGCCAACCCTGATCTCCAAGATTGGAAGCAAGACTCAGTTCTTATAACGGCTTCTTGGCTTGGACACGCGGACATTGTTAAATTGTTGTTGGACCACGATGCCGATTCTGATCACCAAGATATGTTTGGAAATACAGCTCTTATGGAGGCTTCTAGGAAGGGATATGTGAATATTGTTCGGTTGTTGTTGGAACAAGGCGCTGTTTCAAATCTCCAAAATTCGGATGGAAAGACAGCTCTTGATTTGGCTTCTGAGATGGGGTACACAGACATCGTTGAGTTGTTGTCGAGTACAAGCTAAAATCTGTGTGAGACACTTATACATCATATATGATGTATAATTTCAGATTGAAAATTAACAGATTACATCTTCTTTGGTAAATTTAACAACAGAAACCTTTTTGTTTTGGTTCTCAAGTAAAAACGTTATTGATGTTCATAAATGATAAAGTATTTAGCATTCACAGACGTAAACAATGTCCACAGTGGAAGATACGATTCGTGAGAAAGCAAAACAGGATTTTGGAACGGAAGACATTATCATTCTAAAACCAAAAAGAAAATACCATTTGCCCCATCATAGAGATAGAGAATATAGCGAATATTCCATCATCATAGAAACCGGAGAACATAGAGGGATGTATGATATAGTTGTAAATGATAAAAATGAGCTTTATTCCGACTTTGGACCAGCAGGATTCACATAAAATGATATATTTAGATTTCAACCAGTGTTATTATCACGTTTTTTGGACGCTCTTTTTGGTCGACGAAGACGACGATTATATTTTTAAAATATAATCAAAGAAATGGAAGCAGAAAGTCATTTGACTGAGGACACAAGAGCGCGACTCAACCGAATCCTCGAAGAAAACCCAACCGTTGACATGTTGAAGGAATTACCGTCTGAGATGCAGATGTACGTGGCAGTTCAGATACGCTACCCGGATGTAGTACGGTTTTGTGCGACTTCAACAGAAGCGAAGAGAGTGTGCAGCACCGATTATTTTTGGAAATTGAAAACAGAACACGATTTTCCGAAGAAAGCCGTTGGTCCAGAAGGAAAGCGGCGCGAAACGTATAAAAAGTATTGGCAAGACGTCCAAGAAAAGTTTCTTGGGTGCGCAAGGCAAAGACACACGGAGTGCATCGAATCTTCGATACAGCTTGGAATCGATCTGAATTTCCAAAACGAAGACGGAGAAACAGCTCTCATGAAGGCCGTTCTGTGGACCTGTACGGACATTGTCCGGTTGTTGTTGGAACA
>SDBV01007481.1_pt1 | contig 14930 bp, 13 predicted proteins | sample 2277081 | NCBI WGS metagenome assembly SDBV01 (sample SAMN10402039, study PRJNA504765) | marine sediment metagenome | isolation source: marine sediment core GS10_PC15, 223 cmbsf | place: Arctic Ocean: Southern Knipovich Ridge | collected 2010
TTGTGTATTATAAAAGCAAGCAGCTTCTTTTCGAATTACTTCAGGTGTTTCTTTGCCCATTTTTCTTAATATAGAACAAGTATTTAGACATTCTAGATAATCTTTTAGAAATATTAATATATCTAAATAAATATCTGTAAAGTTATAGATAATAAATTCTTTAGAATATTCTTGCTCTAATAACTTCCTGCTTTTATCAATAAAATACTTGTCTCTTTTTTTTAGATACAATACAATTAATTCATGAATTATTATACTTTTAAATGGTTCTAAAGGCAGATATTGCCTGGGGGTTGGGTACTCCCATGATAAAAGCTCTTAACCATGCCATTCTGGCTCTTGTTCCAAAAGCTTAATCATGCAGTTGTTTGTGCAGCTTGTAAAGATCAAAGGTGTTCTGTCTGTCCGTTGGCTTCTTATGGGGCAGTGGGTCAGGGTGCTGTGGCAGATACCGACGTGGATACTTACGGTGGTTAAGTGTTTTTTAGTGGCTTGGTAGCTTTAGGTGGCTATCAGGTTATTTTACTGGTGATAATGATTCTCTGTTGGGCCGGGGGGTATATTGCACATTTAAGAGCATCCATGCTGTGATAATTTATCTTTATAATCTAGTCTTATTAATACCTCGAGTCACCCTATATTTCCGAGAGTACTTCTGTACATTCTGGTGATATGTAGAATCTTTTTCTTTCTATTAAGCAGTTGATGTAGTCCAGACCGGAATCAACTGCATTTTTTGCCTTTATGCCACCGGTCCTGGATTCGCTCGCCTCTTGCCGGATAGCAGTAGATGAAGACAATTATTACATTTGAACTCACTGTTCTTTACGGAGTGAAAGTAAAAATCCAGCACAGTTCTTTTTTATAAGCTTGTTTCTTATTTTTGAATTTCAACCAATAAATTTATAACTTCATCCAAGTTCTTATTGTCAATAACTTCAATTCTTGCACAAGGTCCATTATAAAAGTTTTGCACACCTTCCGAAAGTGTGGACACCGTGTGTTTACTTATTTTCTCACGTATTTTTTTTTCGTCCAGCATCACAATAATTCCAATTTTCTTTTTTCTTATTTTCAAAAAAGCAAAGTTTCTTTTCATACGAAGTGATATGTAATACCTCTGAGAATTGAAATTTAGTAACAGTATTTTTTCTACCAGTTTTTCTTTTAATTCTTTGTATGTCGCCAATATAACTTCATTTATATCTTCCAAATGAAATTGTTCTGTATACGCTGATTTCCCTTTGATCTCGCCTTGATTATCAAACACAATGTCAATGTTTTCAATATTTTCAAAAGCAGGTGATAATGCGATTATTGGGTTCTCTTTGCTATTATCGTTTTGGTACTCTTTTAGCATAGCAACTTTAACTATTTTCCCCCAAGTATCCGTATACGTTTCAGTAATCTCAGGTAACTCTTTTTTCTCTCCATCAATGATTAGTAGAATATTTTGACTATTTTCGATAGTATCTTTTATGAATTTAAAAATCTCTTTCTTCCCAATTTGGAATTTTAACTCTTTTCTTAATTCATCATCATTTTCAAAAATTGCATATAGTTTTTCAATGAGCTTTCCTTGGCTAGTGTTTTTTAAAAAAAGCGAAGAACTTCGTAATTTGTGGAAAAATATGGCTAAAGAAACTATGTTTAACCAATTCTACCTCAACTAAATAGAATTCAGGGTTTTTTTTGTCGGAGAAATCTAATAAAAAACCATCAGGAATAACTCCCCAAAAAAAAATTGTTATCAATTTTTTTCTTTGCATCAATAAAAATTGTGTTTTCTCCAAAAAGGATCTTTGAATTATCAATAACTAATCTTTCAAAATCAGTTTCTAATTCATACTGTTTTTCTGAGTACCTTATTCCATTTTGATATATTACTGTTTCCATATATTACCCCGTTACTTTGCTTTGCTTATAACATATTAGATCTCTAGTTTTATCTTTATTTTACTTCATTCTATACATGACAACAAGGGGAATTTATCTACTCTCATTATACTGGATCTAAGCAGCTGGATTTTGAGTAGATATCTATAGGAAACTTATCCACTCAAAGGATGAGTCCAGATCTCTCTGCAACAACAAATAGTGTTGTCGGTTTGTATAGTATTTCTGTTTTGCCTAATGATCGGGTTCCAGTCATTAAATTCTTTTCTGGTAATTTCTACCCAATGATTACTCCCTGTTGAGCCGGAGAAAATATTGCATACCTTACTGCATCCATGTAGTGATCATTTATCTTTATAATCTTGTCGTGTTCATTAACAGGGGTTATGATTTCATTAGGTAAGTGCAGATATTATCCATTGCTTAAACTATCAGACAGTAGTATATTATAGCTAGACAGGCTAGACAGGAGATGAATATAATGAATAATTCAAATATATGGCAGCTGCAAAATGCAAAAAACAAACTAAGCGAACTGATCAACAATGCAAGTGAAGGAAATCCTCAATTGATTACAAAAAACGGTAAACCATCTGTCTACGTAGTCAGAGCTGATGATATCAATCTCTATACACATACAGAATCACTTAAAGAAGTAATCCTGACCTGCCCGTATAAAGGATTTGAAATTCCTCAGGATAAGGATTTAGGTCGGGATATTATTCTATGAAGTTTATTCTCGATACAAATGCGCTTTCAGAACTGACTAAGCAGGAACCGGATAAAAATGTCCTGGAATGGTTTAATAATTGCCCAGAAAATGAAATGTACATCTGTTCGATTACCTTAGGTGAAATTGAAACAGGAATAAGTTCTTTAGATCCTGGAAAAAAACAAAATCAATTAATGCTGTGGTTTGGAAGTCTGCAAAATAGTTTTAAGAACAGGATATTTCCAGTAGATGATATTACAGCAATTAGATGGGGAGAAATACGGGGAAGTCTAAAACGGAAAGGAATAAACATACCAGTTATTGATGGACTAATTGCAGCAACAGCAATTACAAATAATGCAGTTTTAGTAAGTAGAAACACAAAAGATTTTGACTTCCCCGGTATGGAAATACTTAATCCGTGGATGGAATAAGAAACAATAAGCCAGCCAATGCGTTATGGATTGTAGGGGCGCGCAGCGGTTTATTTTTGTTGTAGGGACACCCCTATGTGGGTGTCCTGGAAACAAAAACAAACGGAACCCCCGAAAAGCCAGATCGTAATGAATGGACGCGTCGTGACGCGCCATTCATAGGAAACGCCCGGAAACATAATAATATTCAAGATCAGAATTAAAACAGTTTAAGCGTAATCCCCCTTGCATTAATATCATTTCCTATCTAACTTTTAGAAATCAAGTAAACTAAAAGGCAGGACAAAGATGGAATATAGAAATCTAGATAAGACACAAAGCTTTAAAGATCTAAAGAACACCAGCCCGGTTGATATTAAAACTGAATTAACTGAAGAAAAAGTAGACAAATATGAGATAGAAACAGGAAACCACATCAAATTTAATTATGCACCCCTACCGGTAAACGATAAGATACTGGACATTCTTCAGAATATGAGTGATGAACAGGCTCTTATCGAAAAATATAAGCTTATCCTTAGTGGTGAGATAATGAACACTGGTGAATCCAGAAGGGTCCTTCATCATCTTACCAGAATAGATCCTGTTGTTCCTGTAATATTCGAAGAACAGAATCTGAGGGAATTTTACGTTCAGCAGCAGGAGCGTATAAATAATTTTGCGGGCAAAATACATTCAGGACAAATTAAAGGATCTACCGGTACCAGGTTTGATACAGTTGTCCAGATTGGAATTGGCGGATCAGACCTTGGTCCGAGAGCAATGTATATTGCTCTACAGGAATATGTTGGTAAAAAGTCAATGATGGAAGCGAAGTTCATCTCAAATGTCGATCCGGATGATGCAGCTTCTGTTTTATCAGGTATAAATCTTGAATCTACACTGTTTATCCTCGTATCCAAAAGCGGAACAACCCAGGAGACTCTTGCTAACCGTGATCTGGCAATAAAATGGATGGAAAAAAAGAACCCGGATCTAATTCCATCAAAGCATATGATAGCCGTTACAAGTGCGGGGGGCCCCCTGGCCAGCTCTGATGATTTTCTTGATAGTTTCTACATAGATGATTTTATCGGTGGACGTTATTCATCCACAAGCGCGGTAGGAGGTGCCATTCTAACATTGGCGTTTGGGAAGGAAGTGTTCAAAGAATTTTTAGACGGTGCCGCAGAATCTGATAAAAATGCCCTGCAGACAGATATTAAAGAAAATGCAGCTCTTATGGACGCTCTGATTGGTGTATACATGAGAAACGTTCTTGATTACAGAGTTTCAGCAGTTCTCCCATACAGTCAGGGAATGGCACGTTTCCCAGCTCATCTGCAACAGCTCGATATGGAAAGCAACGGTAAGAGCGTCAATCGCAGAGGCGAACCAGTGGACTACCGGACAGGACCTGTAATATTCGGAGAGCCGGGAACTAATGGTCAGCATTCATTCTACCAACTGCTTCATCAGGGAACAGATGTTATCCCTCTGCAGTTTATTGGTTTTAAAGAATCCCAGCAGGATATAGATTTAGTTATAGATGGTTCAACAAATCAAACTAAACTAAACGCAAATCTTACAGCTCAGATAATTGCATTTGCAAAGGGAAGTAAAAACGAAAGCCCTAATAAGAATTTCATGGGTGGACGGCCATCATCCGTTCTATACGGTGAACAATTAACACCCGGGGCACTTGGATCGATACTTTCACACTATGAGAATAAGGTAATGTTTCAGGGTTTTCTCTGGAATATCAACTCATTTGATCAGGAAGGGGTTCAGCTGGGGAAAAAACTGACAAATCAGATACTTTCAGGCGAATCAAGGGACGATTCATTAAAGAGAATAGCTAAGAAGCTTGGTATTTAGACAAAAGAAACCCTCCAGGGAAAAGGAGGTCAAAACCCTGGAGGGAACATATAAAAAGGAGGTCAATGAAAAAGTTTTTCCACTCTTACAATAACACTAACAATTTCAACCCAGGGTAGTTACATTTTTTTCAACTTTTTTTTAATTTTTCTATTTTTAGCTTTTCATTATTCATTTTTCATTCTGCTTTCTCAGTTCTTCATCTGGACCGGCTGTCTGGTATTCTCCAGAACATCCCTCCACAGACTTCCTTCACGGTCCACATACCGCCGCTTAGTTACAGCGATTTTGATTGGCACATGCACAAACTTATTGTTAACAAGGCTTATCAGGATTTTTGTCTTTCCCGCCATAGCCGCATGCACTGCATGAGCACCCAGCCTTGAGCAGTAAATAGAATCATTGGGATTGGCAGGAGCGCTCCTTATTATGTAACTTGGGTCGATATATTTAATATTTACCTCGACCCCTTCTTTTTTAAAGTATTCTTTCATTTTATCCTGGAGAAACAGACCTATATCTGCAAGCTTCTTATTACCTGATTTATCCTTTCCTCCAACTTCCTCTGTCAGTTTCTGACCAGCTCCCTCAGCTACAAGAATTACAGCATGTTTTCTATTTAATATGCGTTTCTTAAGATGAGTAAGAAAGCCATTCTCTCCTTCCAGATCGAAGGGATTTTCGGGAATCAGGCAGAAATTAACATCGCTCATTGCCAGAGAAGTATGAGCTGCAATAAAACCGGCATCCCTGCCCATAACTTTAACAAGTCCAATACCGTTTATTGCATCGTGGGCCTCTACATGAGCACCCCGCACTGCTTCGACAGCTTTAGCTACTGCAGTTTCAAATCCGAAGGACCTCTGTATAAAATTCAGATCATTATCAATTGTTTTGGGTATACCCACAACCGCAATTTTGAGATTTCTCCGCGCTAATTCCTCTACAATATCGACAGCACCTCTCTGTGTACCATCTCCGCCAATTGTAAAAAACATATTGATATTCATCCGCTCAAGGGCATCAGCTATCTCTTCAACACGATCGCCTCCCCCCCGGGAAGATCCCAGGATGGTGCCGCCCTTCATCTGAATATCATCAACCAGAGAAGGAGTCATCTCTATAGTAGGGAAATTACTATCAGGAAGAAAGCCCCGGTAACCATTCTGTATACCGGTAATCCGTCTTACTTCATATCTGTACCATAAACAACGTACAATTGCCCTGATTACATTATTCAACCCCGGGCACAACCCTCCGCAGGTAACTACAGCAGCATGTACATGGGCAGGATTAAAAAAAACCTTCTCCCTCGGTCCCGCGAGTTCAATCTGATTCCCTTCTATACTAATAGAGTCTGATGCATTGAAAATCCGTATCTTATTCAACACACTTTCATCATCGCTTCTGTAATTAGCAAGGGAATCGCCTCTGACAGTCGACATCTTTAGGGGAGATGGAATATTTGCAACACCAAGGGTCGGAATTGTAAAATCGTATTTCTCTTCCATTATCTACCTCACTATTTACAGTTTACAGTTAACAGTTATCAGTTATCAGTTATTTGATTACACTTAGTTTAATGGTTGAGTTACGTCAGTGCAAGCACTTTTACAGTTTACAGTTTACAATGGACAGTAAACAGAATCTGCTAACTGCTAACTGTTCACTGTTACTTATTTAGAAGTCAGGATCTCGATACCATTCCAGTCAGCAGCTGGTGCCTTCCTGATATATTTTTTACACCTTTCTATATACATACCTGCAATGTGATCATTGGGAATCATCTTCTGTACTGCCATATAGTACTTGATAGCCCGCTTAAACTCCCTTTTGTAATAGAGTTTCATGGCAGCCTCATGATAATCCCAACCCTTTTTCTCCGATGAAGTTATTATTGACTTTGAAGTATAGATTTTTACACCTTCAGTTTTTCCTTTTACCTGTACTATGTCCAGCATTCTGCCCGGCAGCTTGCCCTTGGTTTTTCTATAGACAGATTCAGAAAAGATAACATCCTGATGATATTGCTTTGTAAGACTTTCGAGACGGGACCCCAGGTTAACCTGATCTCCGATTATTGTATAATTCATCTTCTTCTCTGATCCCATATTTCCAACAGTTACAACACCATAATTGACACCTATACCCGTGATAAAGGGTTTCTTTCCGTCAGCAACCAATTCTGCATTAAACTTTAAAAGAGCTTCCTGCATCTCCAGTGCAGCATATACAGCTTCCAATGCATCATCAGGGCGTTTCTTAGGAGTCCCGATAAAGGCCATTAGAGCATCACCAATAAACTTATCAACTATTCCATCATTATGACTGGTAATAATTTCTATCAGAATTTCAAAATAGCGGTTCAGGACACTGACAAGTTCATCGGGCATATATCCTTCAGAGATGGTAGTAAAACCTCTAATATCTGTAAATATGATTGCAACGACTCTGTTGTCACCTACAAGCATCTTTTCAGGGTCCTCAAATATAGTATTGATTACATCCCTTGGAACATATTTTTCAAAGATTTTACGTACCTTGAACTCATCCCTCTTTGCTATTACAGACTTTAAGGCAAACTGTTTTATCTGGCTATACGCTCTTTCAAGCTCCCCGGTCATTATGTTAAATGTATGCGCCAAAGATCCAATCTCATCATTGTATTCCACAGGAACCCTTTCTGACATATCACTCGTAGTAATGATCTTCTTCATGGCATGTACTATCTTTGTTAACGGACGTGTCAGAAAACCTGAAAAATAGATAAGAAGTATAATCGAAATAAATATCGTGGATGCAAGGACTACAGCAGTTCGTTCCAGAATATCCTGACTCTCTTTGAAGAAAGCCCCTTCATCTTCAGTTACGAGAATATACCATCCAAATGGTTCAAAGAAAAAACCATACCCTACCCGGCTTTTCTGGTTTATTTTCATACTCTGCCAACCGGAAATACCACCCTTCTGATATGTAAAAAGAGCAGATTTCTCCTCAATGCCCAATTTAAAATCAGATGTTGCCATTACAACATTGGAATCTTCATCCAGTGCAAAGATAAGTTCTGTCTTACTCTTTACTATAGAAGCTGCATAGGACTGAATGGCTTTTTTTGCTGCATCAACATAAGTATCTTCTTCTGACAAACCATTTGAAACAAGCAGATTCCATTGATTGTCAGCATAATTCAGAAGCTCCTCTGATTTAAATGACATGAAACTTATAGCAATCCTCGTAATACCGCTTCGTGCAGAAAACGAGGAGATAGTTGCCGTAATTACCATTGATGATACCAGCAATGGGAGAACAACAAGAATTATTTTAGTTTTAATACTCAAGATTTCACCTTTAGGCCCAAAATCGAACCAGAGAGTTAAAGTTCTACAGTAAACAGGATCGGAAGAAATAATAACATCCTTAACATCATCTAAAGATAAAAATATTCTCTCTTTAGAATCAGCAATTCTAATTATAGCAAAATTGATTTGCCTGCTCAGATCGGTTCCCGCAGAAACCTTGCTGGTCGCAACTTCGCTGCCTGGTCATAGACTTCGTCTATTGCTCGGCTATGCTTCCTAGCTGCTCGCATATGCATCCTTTTCAATAAATCGAAGGTTTCGCTACAAACCGGCCAACTATCAGGTAAAATGTTTTGGCATTTCTCATTTTAATGACTATTTGGGTAACAATTTCAGCAATAAAAGTCAAAATGCTTCTTCAGAATAGATTTTTAAAAGCCGACAATGATTAAGATAAAATCTAATAATATGGGGATTTTTCATTGAGTGAGATAATTCAGAATCAAGCTGACAATAATCAATTTTCCGGTTTGGAAGGACATTCAGAAAAAGAAAAATTGGAAATATTACATGAAATAGACCAAATCACCGAACAGAACCGTATCCCCGTGACAGAGGAGCTCTTTGAGATTAGCCCCACAAAGAAAGGCGGTACTCTGCCGCTGATTATTAACCTATTGGGAATAATTGCAATAGTTGCCGGATTCTTTTTCACAAACAGGTATTTCCAGGCACAGGAACAAACTATGGCTATGGAAGGATCCTCCTATGAATCAACTGAAGGCAGTGTTATAGAGGTTCTTAAACAAGAAGCGGAAAAGAAGCTTAATGATAAAGAAAGAGAAATATCAGATATACAGGTTAAACTTGCAGAACTTGATCAGGAGAGCGCCATCTTAAAAGAAAACATGGACAGTCAGATCAGGGATAAGGAACTTGAGCTGCGTTCCGAAATGGAAGCTGCCCTGGCAGATGAAAAGGCGAGACTCCAGAATCAGGGTATTTCAACTGCAGAGCTGGAAAAACAGTTACAGGAATTCCAGACAGCAAGAGAAAATGCATTTGCGGCAGAGATAGCAGATTTTAAAAGCGAATCTGAAGTGGCCATAAGAGAGAAGGAAGAGGAACTGGCGAAGTCAAAACAGATTGCTCAGGATATTCTGGAACAGGCAAACCGCGATAAAGCTGCAATTGAGGCCGATACACAAAAGAGAGAAGCTGAGCTGACAGAGCAGTTTGAAGCGGAAAAAGAAGCCCTTACAAGAGAGTCTTCTGAAGCAGCTCAAAAGCTGAAGGAACTAAGTGAACTGCAGAGAAATGAACAGCTTATCCAGGACCAGATAACCGGTTCCTACAATTCTATAATTGAATCCATTAAAGAAGGTAATTACCCTGAAGCAAAGATAAGTATAAATGATGTCAGAACTCTTCTGGATGATCCGAATATAATGAGACTACCGACCATCAGTAAAAGAAAGGATGTGGAGCTATTTTTCCTGGATACATTAGAGAAGGAAATTCAGCAGGCAGGGGTAAAGACAATTACTGATTTTACATCCCTGACAAGGGCCGCAGAAGTTTTACTGTCTGCACGGCAAAGCGTAGAATACGGTACTGTTGCTGAAGTAGAAGGCAATCAGTACGATGCAAAACGTTTTTATAACGAGGCATTATCTACACTTCCTAAAATAGCTATAGCAGTAGAGAGTCTGAATGTTATCGAATCAAACGATAGGAATGCAAGATCAGGTGAATACCTTTCCCTGGCCAATAAGGCCATAGGTAGCGGGCAGCTTAACGAGGCTATAAAACAGTACAGGGCAGCCGCCATGGGTATAGCACCGGATAATATGGAAACTCTTTCAGCAGCTATAAATGGAATAGAGCAGGCACTTAAAAAAGATAAAGAAAACCTGACTTCAGCAACTAAAAAAGAGCTGGAGGAGCTGGAAACAAGCTCAAAAGAGACTATAACAGGTTTGAATTCAGAACTTGATACAAAGGAAGAGATGTTAGACAAACTTACCACCAATCTGGAGGCATTCGAGAGTAGTAATGCTGAACTGGAATCTGAAAAAAGCCGTCTTGAACAAACAGTTGCAGAAATAGGTACAAAAGAGGAAGAACTCAAAAACAATGTAGAAGTTCTTACATCCCAGGTGGAAGACTCCTTAAAAACAATAGAACAGCTTAATCTGAAGGCTGAAGAATCAGCTAAAGCTATTACAACACTTAAAACAGAAGTAAAAAAATCAGCTTTTACCATAGAAACTCTTACAAAAAGAGCAGCCAGAGCTACATACAGGGCCGAAGTGCTGGAAGAAGAACTTAATGATGCTGTTAATCAGATTGTTGAACTAATAAAATAGGTTGTTTGGGAAGAAGACTGTTAGGGGAGGAAAAAGGTAGATAGACTACCCTAATAGTCTAATAGCCTTCAGCCTTCTTTCTTAGTAGTTGCGGTTTCCTGTTTTTTCATCTAAAATGAATATATGAAAGATAAAATGTCCGGAATTCTTGACTCCATCCCTGACCTTGAAAAAAGTCTGAAAGAAATAAGAGATGTCCTTCTTACAAATCTTGTAATGATTGGAGAAATCCCATCTCCAACATTTCAGGAACAACCCAGGATGAATTTCCTTATTAACAGATTTAATCAGTACAATCTTTTAAATTGCTCAACAGATGAAATTGGAAACGGCCTTGGAATTCTTCCTGGAAAATCAGGAGAGAGAAACATACTTCTTGTTGCTCATCTGGATTCAGATTATGAGGAAAAAATAGACCACTCTATTTCCATTCAACCTAATTCTGTTGTCGGACCCGGCGTTGCCGACAACGCTCTGGGTCTTGCTGTAATTGCTTCTCTTCCCTACATACTGGAAAAGCTGAAGATTGAACTAAACTCAAATCTCATACTGATGGGATCGGCAAGAAGCCTGGGGGCCGGAAATCTGGAGGGGATACGATTTTTTCTTGAGAATACTGATATTAACATTTCGACTGGATTATCTGTAGAAGGAGTAAGACTGGGACGGCTAAGTAATTCTGCCGTAGGTATGGCTAGATGTGAAGTCCACTACTGGGTCCCGGAAGGATACGACTGGACACAGTTTGGAGCTGTTAGTTCTATTGTCACGCTGAATGAGTTTATAAACCGTATACTCGAGATACCTTTACCGAACAGACCGGCCACGAATATTGTCTTTAGTTCCATTACCAGCGGTCGTGGATTCAGCAAGGTTTCGATAGAGGCAGAACTGAAATTTGAGATCCAGAGTGAATCGGAAGAGATGGTAGAACAGTTATTACGGCAGATCAACAATATGGCCATGGAGATTGCATCAAAAACATCTTCCAGGGTTATTGTTAAAGAACTTGCCAGACGTAAGCCTGGAGGAATTGATTTTTCCCATCCTCTTGTAACAAATGCCCGCAGGATCATGGAATCCATGGACATAAAACCAAAAATTACTCCAAGTATGTCGGAACTCTCTGCATTCATAGATGCGGGAATCCCTGCCCTCACAATAGGTATTTCAAATCTTGAAACAGTTGAAAAATCAGCAGAATCAGTGAAGATCGACCCTATGTATAAGGGACTTGCTCAATTAATCAGCCTGCTAATTGCAATTGATAAAGGATACTGTGATGAAAATCGATAAATGGCTTCGGGAGAATACATATCATCACTCAGCTTTTGAGGACCTCGGAAAACTTGTAAAAGAGAAAGAGAAGCAGAATCTTAAGATTTCTCTATGTATACCTACCTTAAATGAGGAAAAGACAATAGGAAAGGAAATTGTCCTCTTCCGCTCAGAGCTTATGGCAAGGTTTCCTCTACTGGATGAAATTGCAGTAATCGACTCAGGGTCTATAGACAATACACTGGAGATTGCAAAGTCATTTGGTGCCGATACATATCTGGCTTCAGAAATACTTCCTAAAATGGACCACAAAAAGGGAAAGGGAGAAAATCTCTGGAAAGCAATCTATCAGCTGGAAGGAGATATTATTGTCTATATTGATGCAGACATTAAAAACATTCACCCCCGTTTTGCTTACGGACTACTGGCTCCGCTGATCTATAATAAAGAAACAAAATACGTAAAAGCTTTTTATGACAGGCCATTGGCATTTTCAGAAGGGATAAGACCTTCAGGAGGTGGAAGAGTAACCGAAATTCTTATCAGACCCTTGTTCAGCCTCTTTTTTCCGGAACTATCCGCTATTATTCAGCCCCTTTCCGGAGAATATGCGGTTAGAAGAGAAGTTCTCGAAAATCTCTCCTTCCCTATCGGCTATGGTGTTGAGACGGCCCATCTTCTTGATGTATATAGAAAATACGGGCTGGAAGCATTTGCTCAAACTGATCTCGATCAAAGAGTACACCGGAATCAGGACACTATTAGTTTAGGGAAAATGTCATTTGGTATTCTGCAGACATTTCTGCATAGAATGAAATCTTATGGGATGATGACAGACATACCGGAATTGAGTACAATACTCAGACAATTCCAGGCTCATGATGAAATTTTCGAGTCTATTGAACTGGAGATCATAGAAGAAGAGCGTCCTCCTATGATAACGATACCGGAATATATAAAAAACGGGAGAAATAGATGATAAGACTGATATTAAATATACTCACGCTGGTTATTCTTGCAGTTTTTATTGCCATGAATGTATCTTATGAGACCTCAATAAACCTCTTTGGATTTAAGTATGATAATATCTCTACGGTTGCTGTTATTATTATAGCTCTGGTTTCCGGGGTATTGTATTCTTTCGTATACTACCTTCTTACATACATAAGTAAATCGGAAAAATTAAAAATAAGAACGAAGAATAAACAGGCAAAACTCAAAGAGAAAGAACTCAAAGATAAAGAAAAGAATATGGACAAAACAATCGAAGAACGCGTAAAAGAATCTATCCCTGACAATATAGATTCGGTCGATCGGGAACTTGTAGAAGCTGAGAAAAAGAAAAAATCATCTCTAAAACTTTTTAAAGGTAAAAAAGGCAATTAAGCAGGGGAATCCAACTGGTTATCCTTGCGTTTCCGGGGAGCCTCATCTATAATTCATTTACTCATAATATACAGTATGGAGGGATAGTGTTTAGCATACTCGAAAACTCGATTTTATTGACGGTAATTTTCTCGGCATTTACAGCCCAGGCATTAAAATCGCTTATCATACTTATACTTGATAGAAAACTTATCTTAAATAGAATGATTGAAACAGGGGGAATGCCTTCTTCCCACTCGGCAACAGTTGCAACTCTTGCAACCTCTATGGGACTTGTTTACGGATGGAACAGTCCACATTTTACCATATCCATGGTACTTGCAGGTGTTGTTATTCATGATGCAACAGGTGTCCGTAGAGCTGCAGGACGACATGCAGAAATACTAAATGATATTACCAAGGAACTGGCTCATCTATTTGCACACGGTTATGAGCCAAGGGTCCTTAAAACTCTGTTGGGTCACACTTATCCCCAGGCTGTTGCAGGTACTCTTCTGGGAATAGGTATCGCATTTGCTGTTTTTAGATAGTGATTGATAATATGATAGAACTTCTATTAAAAAGACGAAGCGCAAGGGAGTTCACATCCCGAAAAATAGAACCGGATAAAATAGAGAAACTACTGCAGGCGGCATTACTCAGTCCAACATCCAGAAATCTTTACTCCAGCGAATTTATCGTTGTCGAAGATAAAGCTATTTTAAAAAAGTTAGCCCTATCCAAACCACATAGTGCTAATTTTCTAAGCGAAGCAGCTTTAGGTATAATTGTTATTGGAAACACTGACATCACAGATGTATGGGTGGAGGACGCATCCATTGCAGCAATAAATATACAGCTGGAAGCAGAATATCTTGGCCTGGGATCATGCTGGATACAGATAAGGAACAGACACTTTTCAGAATCCAAAACCGCAGGTAAATACATAAAAGAACATCTGAACATTCCAGTTAAGTATGAGGTAGAAGCCATCATTGCAATTGGCTATAAGGATTCACCATCAAAGGACCATACCTTAGCGTCTCTGGACAAAAATCGAATACATACAGAAAAGTTCTAATCTCAAACCAGGACAAATAATGGAGTACACAGGTGAATGACAATAAGGTAAAAAATGATCAGCACTGTTTCTGTTGTGGAAAGGATAATAACAGAGGACTTAAGCTGAAGTTCTCCTACCCTGGCGAAGGTATAGCAGAAACCAGTTTAATAATTCCAAATTACTTCACAGGCTGGGAAGATCTGGCCCATGGAGGGCTTATATCCATGCTTCTGGATGAGACTATGGCCCATGCCTGTATCAGTTCCAGGATAATTGGTGTAACAGCAGAGCTGACAGTTAGATTTAAAAAACCGCTGCCTGTTGGTACAGAAATTTTTGTAAGTGGCAGAATGACAGATGGAAAAGGGCGAATAACTCTGACAGCCGGAGAAATTACTGACGATGCCGGTACAGTCTATGCTACGGGGAGCGCCAGGTTTATCAGTGCAGGCTGAGGAAAAGTAATCCTGATTGACACTACCTTAGTTTCTATGCTAATTTTTTTGCACATAACGGGCTGTAGCGCAGGGGTTTAGCGTACGTGTCTGGGGGACACGGGGTCGGCAGTTCAAATCTGCCCAGCCCGATAACGAGTCGTACCGGAAGAACGAAGTTCTGAGGAACGATCTCAACAATATTAGAGACAGATTACTTTTT
>SDBV01007482.1_pt1 | contig 14928 bp, 18 predicted proteins | sample 2277081 | NCBI WGS metagenome assembly SDBV01 (sample SAMN10402039, study PRJNA504765) | marine sediment metagenome | isolation source: marine sediment core GS10_PC15, 223 cmbsf | place: Arctic Ocean: Southern Knipovich Ridge | collected 2010
ACGAGGTGCTGGTACGGGTAAAAGAAGTGAGCCTGGACGGTACCGACTTAAATATGATTCGTTATGGCCTGCAGGACATAGCCGAGGGGCGTAACGAGATTACTTTGGGTCACGAGATGGTGGGGGTAGTGGAGGCAGTGGGAAGTGAGGTTAAATCATTGGCTCCTGGCGATGTCGTTGTCATGACGGTACGCCGCGGTTGTGGAATTTGTCAGCCCTGCCTGCATAATCAGAGCGATATGTGTATGACTGGCCTGTATACGGAGCGGGGAATACATAAGCGAGATGGCTTTCGCACCGAGTTCGTAGTCGACCAGGAGCAGTATACCGTTAAAGTACCTCCCCCTTTAGTCAAGCTTGCCGTGTTCACTGAGCCGATAAGCATTGCCGAGAAGGGAATAGAGCAGATAAGAGTTATCCAGTCCCGTCTTCCCTGGTCCTGTCCCCACCCAGAGCACAGTTTCCTTTCTGAGCACTGGGGGGGATGCAAAACGGCACTGGTGGTAGGAGCCGGGCCGCTAGGGCTTCTGGCCACCACCCTGCTTAGACTAGCTGAAACGAACACCTATATCGCCGATATATTACCTGAAGATAACCCTAAGGTGCATCTGACCAAACATATAGGGGCAAAATACATAGATGCCCGCACCAAGACACCAAAGGAAATGGTGGAGCTGTGTTGCAGTCCGACTGGCAATCTGGACATAATATTTGAGGCTGCTGGTGCGGCGAGTACTGCTGTGGAGTTGATCAATTACATGTCGCGCAGCAGCATCTACGTGATGACCGGAATCCCCCGGGAAGAAGTTATTATGCAGGTTGATGCTGCTCAGCTGGTACGCCAGATAGATCGCTACAAGCAAGAGGTCGTGGGGAGTATCAACTCTAACCGCAGCCACTTTGAGAAGGCTCTAAAAGATATAGGGGAGATAGGCTCCCATTTTGATGGTATACTCCAGGAGATGCTCACTCACCGCTTCCGTCTGGAGGACTATCAGCAAGCCTTCGTCTTAAATGACCCAAAGCATATAAAGACAGTGATTGAAGTGGAGCCATGGAGCTAAGCTGTAAGCAGGATTGGGATGAAGTGTAATGTGTTTCAGGCTTTATCGCAGGACGTGCCTTATGGGGGAAAGTTACTCAGATTGGTGCAGAGAATAGCCAGTTTACAACTTTGAATGAGGACTGGAATCAGCATTATTGCTAACATTGGCAACCATAATATTCTAACTTGGGTGTTGAGATGAAATATGACAAAACTACGCTGAGGCACACCAAAATAGCATGTACGATCGGTCCGGCTAGTGGTTCGGCGAGCATGATTGAGCGTCTTGTTAGAGCAGGTATGAATATTGCCAGGCTCAATCTTTCCCATAGTACACACAAACAACACGACCACTATATTCGGGAAGTAAGACGTATAAGCCAGCACCTGAAAATTCGGGTGGCTATCCTTATGGACTTGCCGGGACCCAAGTATCGAATTGGTAGACTAAGAGATGGTCAAGCAGTATTGAAAAAGGGCAGCCAGGTTGTACTCACTACAAGGCAGATAGAAGGTGATGCAACAGTACTACCGGTAAATATTCCTGATCTTCCTCATAACTTACACGCGGGTGACACTGTACTCCTCGATGATGGAGCTATGAAGCTTAGGGTGCTGGCCAAAAAGGGTACTGAGGTAAAATGTCGAGTTGTGTTTGGTGGAGTGCTAACGAATGGGCGCGGGCTAGCAGTACCAGGTATGCGTACTTCTCGCCCCTTTTTCACCGATGTCCTCAAGCAACACATATTATTTACCATCCAACAAAGACCAGACTACCTGGCACTTTCATTTATTACCAGCGCCAATGAAGTAACTCAAGTAAAGGCTCTACTTAAGGATAATAACGCTGATATACCCATTATTGCGAAGATTGAGAGAGGTGCGGCACTCGATAATTTTGACAGCATCCTGGATGTTTGTGATGGCATCATGGTCGCTCGTGGAGATCTAGGTGTGGATATTCCCCTCGAGAGAGTACCTCTGGTACAAAAAGAGATTATCCGCAAGTGCAATCAAGCAGGTAAGCCGGTAATAACGGCTACCCAGATGCTTGAGTCAATGGTGAATTCATTCAGCCCAACACGTGCTGAAGTCACCGATGTAGCCAACGCCATATTTGACGGCACCGATGTAACAATGCTCTCATCTGAGACCTCAATCGGTAAGTATCCGGTACAGGCTGTAAGGACAATGGCAAAGATTGCTCGAGTGACGGAAAGCAAGCTTCCCTATGAGCAAATGCTGACGGAAAGAAGCAGGTGGCTCGAGCAAAAGACAGAGGAGTTGATTAGCTATAACGCCTGCCTTACGGCACAAAGCCTTGGGGCGGTAGCAATTGTGGCTTTTACTCAGTCTGGTAGTACGGCAGGCAGGGTGTCAAAGTTTCGCCCTGGAGTGCCGATTCTGGCAATAAGTCCTTCTAGCGCTGTATGCGGAAGATTAGTGATTTGGTGGGGTGTGTATCCTTTTCAGATAGCCGGTGCACCATCTGTAGATGAGCTCTTTGCTAATGCGGTAAATCTTACAAAGGAACTGAGGTTGGCAAAACCAGGCGATCTTATAGTGATTACCGGTGGCATCCCAATTGGAGCGGCCGGATCCACAAATTTGCTTAAAGTTGAAAGGGTTACCTGATTGGGAATAACTATCAAGAACATGTATAAGAAGTATAGCTTGTATGATTCATCGAATAGTATTATGTAAACTATCAAATAGCAGGAAGTAGTTTAATGGATAGCAACAAGTATGTCCGCCCACAATATCACAATGCATCTGAAGCCGGCGGCTCATGTCCCAACTGCCAAGTGCCACTCGTGGCCACTTATACAGCATGTGGAAACCCTATAGTGGAGGAACAAATCAATCCAAGCGATAAAAGGTGCAATAAATTATAATAGGAGGCAACAATGACCGACAAAAGTGTGATTATTTATTCTACACCAACTTGACCCCACTGCAAGCGAGCGAAAGAGTATCTTTCGCAAAAAGGTATTTCCTACGTAGACTACGATGTTGCCAAAGATAGAGATAAGGTCAAAGAGATGATACAAAAGTCGGGGCAGATGGGTGTTCCGGTGATATTGGTTAACGATCAAGTCGTAGTAGGCTTTAACCAGTCAAAGTTGGATGAGCTATTGTCGAAATAGCTACTGTCCAGGTTAATATGATAGATATAAGCCTCTGGTTTATGTTTCCTGTGGCTGTAGGTATTGCGACTATTGCCATGTCAGCTGGTATTGGTGGTGCGGTTATGTTCGCACCGTTCTTCATGCTTGTTTTAAGGCTAGACCCTCTCTTAGCATTGGGCACAGGACTTGTCATTGAAGTATTCGGTTTCTCTTCCGGCTTAATAGGTTACTGGCGGAAGAAGGTAATTCATTTTGAAATCGTAAAACAACTTATCATACTCACTATTCCAGCAACTATAATAGGAGTTGTATTAGGAAGAGTTATTCCTGTTTTAGCCCTGAAGCTATTATTGGCATTACTAATCCTGTATTTGGCCTACCAATTCTTGCTGCGAGGAAAGGAGTGTTTGCCCAAGGATCCCCGTTGTACCGGCGTAAGTACTATTCGCGAAAAACTGACCTTAACCAAGACGGTGAAAGCAACAACTCTGCTGGGTGGGTTATTGATTGGTATGATATCAGCCGGTCTTGGAGAGGTAAACGAACTGAATTTCCTTCAAAGGATGAAAATGCCAGTCCCTGCGGCGTCAGGTACATCAGTATTCCTTGTCGCAATGAGTGCCATAATTGGTGTGTGCGCTCACACGTATTTCTTATTTAGTGAAGGTGATCTAACTATTTTCAGCAATGTTCTTTCTCTTCTTGTATTTACAATACCAGGCGTCGTTTTAGGTGCACAGGTTGGTGTTCTGTTGTCAAATAGAATAAATCATCAAACTATGGGCAAATTTGTGGGAGTGTTGTTCATCTTACTGGCGATAATTACAATTCTGACTATTTTCCGGTAGAACCAAACTCCAATGACCCTGGGAAGAACCACTCTGCATCTGTATCTACATGAGCGATAATTGGATATCGTGATACGGAATCTTTGTTATAGTGCTCTTTTACCATGTTAAATAGCTGTTATTCTTTCTGGGTACGACAACTGTTGAGGGATATTACATGTTCAAGATAAACACTGATCATTTTAGGAGTTTTTTCAGGTTTCCGTATTAGCTAATACGGAAACCGGGGAATATGTGTCAATTATTGCGGGATTCGGGGGCAATGTGGGTAGGATTGTACTTTGTAAAAAGAATAAGAACTATACGATCTTAGATGGTGCATGAACCGATTCGGAACTTATAAGGAATGCATGGTTTAAAGATGCAAAATTAATCCCGTTTCCAAAATAGGATAAGTAACGGTCAATACTCTTTCGTTGGGAAGCTCTATCAGCTACCTATCAATTTTGGCAAACATGCCATTCATGGATTCATATATGACAAGGTCCTGAGGGTCATTAATGAAAAGAGTAACACTAATCAAGCTTCCTTAGAACTGGAGTATGTGTATGACACTGCAATAAAAGGCTACCCCTTTAAGTTGCAGAGTTAGCCAATAACCTTCAAAACTTTTTTACAGTCTTTCAAGTCTTTAAACAGGTAGTCTGGCTCTGCTTTTGATAGCTCCGCTTTCGAGTGAAAGCCGGTAGCTACGGCGATTGTGACGGCGCTGAACAATTTGCCGCACTCTATATCTCGCAGCGAATCACCGATTACAACTATATTCTTGTTTTTAAATTCCCTTCCCGCCAGCTTCTCAGCTTTCTGAATGGCCAGCTTTACCATCTCAGCCCGGGTTTCAACCTCTGTACCATACAGACAAAACCTGAAATGCTTGCCCAGATGAGTGGTCCTGAAAACGTGATGGACTATTCCTGGTGAATCACCCGTATACAGGGCTATTATATGATTTGTCTTCGATAGTTCTTCCAAAAGCTCCTTTACTCCAGGTAAGATGTGCATGGACGCATCCTCGGGGATAGTTTTAGCAAAGGTACTTTCATAGCTATCCAACAGTTTTTGACTGTTCCTTTCGAACGTCTTTACAGGTATATTCTTCAATCTAGCGAGTTCATGGAAAATTTCGTTAAGATTCTTTCCGGCGAAATCTATCTCGGTAAGTCTGGCATCGATGTCATAGAACTTTCTGAATAGTCTTTGCATTACTTCATCATGTATTGAGATGAAGTCCACCAGGGTTTGATCTAAGTCGAAAATAACCAGCTTCATTTTTCAGTATGGACGATATGAAAAGTCTCCGTTTATTTCTGTCTCAAAGGTATCGCAAAAAAGAACGTAGAGCCCCGGCCGGGTTCTGACTCTACCCATATCCGACCGTTATGGGCTTCTACCAGTCTGCGACAGACCAGGAGTCCCAGCCCCACCCCTTTATCTTGATGCGATCCCGTTCGGTTCAACTGCTGGAAGGGTTCAAAGAGCTTTGCCTGTTCTAAACGAGATATGCCTATCCCCTGGTCAGTAACACCAATAACCAGATAGCTTTCCTCTGTCTTGGCAAACACTCTAATCTCGCCGCCTTCAGGTGAATACTTAATGGCATTTTCCAGGAGATTATAAAGGACACGCTCCAGCCTTAAGGAATCGGCATCTATGAGAGGCAACTTACTGGGAAAGTCCAGTGAGAAACCGTGCACCGGAGACTGGCGTTTTATCTTCTCGACTGTGCTTCGGGCTACGGCTTCGATCCTGAGCGGCTCGGCATAAAGTGTGAGTTGCCCTGCCTGATATCGGGAGAGTTCAAGCAAATTGCCCAGCAGATGAGAAAGTGTTTCGGTTTCTAGGGATGCGTCCCGGAGTAGCTGTTCTATTTCACCGGGGTTTAAACGTGAACCCTCACTTAAGACGGTATTCAGAGAACCCATAATCACCGTCAATGGAGTACGCAGTTCATGGGACACCATGCCGATGAACTCATCCTTAAGCTGCTCTAGTTTTTTACGCTCAGTGATATCTACTACCGTCGATCGGCTGGCCACCACGCCCCCTTCTTTATCACGGATTGGCCGCACTGACAGACTAATCCACACGCTGCTGCCGTCAGCTCGACACATCTCCAACTCATCATCTTGGATTTTCTCGCCAGCAAGAAACCTCTGAAACACCTTTTGTGCCTTAGCTTTGCCATTTGGCGTATCGGCGTACAAGTTTAATACCAGCTTACCAATCAACTCATCTAAGCTATAGCCAAGTAGTTCCGCAGCACTGCGGTTAGCCTGCTCAATGTAGCCGTCTACCCCAATCAAGAAGTAGGCGCTGGGCGCCTCTTCATAGAGATCTCGGTAGCGCTTTTCGCTTTCCTCAAGCGCCTCCTCAGCCACAAATGTGCGTAGAGTCTCGCCGATATAGGCTCCCACCCGCTCTAAGAAGCGGACTTTTTCTATCGGGATCTTGTTTTCACTTTTATCAGCCAAGTGAATTAAGCCTAAGATTGTGTGATTGTGTTTCATAGGAACCAATGCCAGCGATTCGTAACCGTATTGGTTACATATGCCTCGATTTTCGCCTAGGGTGTTCTCATCGATTGAGGCCAGAAGCTTTGTCGTGCCGTTGCTGAGGAAGGAACCACCATCAGTATAGAAGGGAAGCCCGGGTTTGATATTACCCCTTATTACATTAATGCACATACATTTGTCCGTTTTGATGCACAGGGGGCTTTCACTTTCATAAAACTCCGGGCTGAAACCGGTATAGGAGACGTAGGGAATATTTCCATCATCATCCAAGAGACGGATACCTATACAGTGACATCCTGAATAGGTCCTCACCAGTTCCATCAGTTGTTCCAGGTATTCGTTCATATGCCGGCTCTGGCTCAGCGTCTCCAGGATACCAATAAGCAGTTCCCTATCGGCCTGTAAAGAGGCATTTGAGGGCTTTCGCGCTGTCCTTCGTTTTTTCCTGAAGGTGGTCATTGGAACCTTCCTTTCCAGCTGTTGCCGCTGGCAATTCGCGCTTTCTAAGTAGATGGGTCATATTGTAGCCTCAGCCAACCGGTTAGTCAAGACGTTACCTGTTTACAAAGACACATTGACATCCACTGAATTTGGAGCTATTATTCCGACTACAGTGGTAAACTTGGAGGCACTCTGGTGAGGCAATTTAACATCCTGGTAGTTGATGATGACCAACGAATTTTAAACTTTCTGAGGTCTAAGTTGAAGGCGTCAGGGTATCAAGTATTAACCGCCACTAATGGTGTCGAGGCTCTGGAGCAGGCTCAGGCTCAAGAACCTGACCTCATAGTACTCGATCTGCTAATGCCTAAAAAGGATGGGTTTGAGACGCTTAAAGAGCTACGTAGCTTTTCCACGGTGCCGGTTATTATACTGACTGCCAAAGGTGCTGACGCCGACAAAATTAAAGGGTTCGAACTGGGTGCCGATGACTACCTGCCCAAACCATTCAATCCCGATGAACTAGTCGCCCGGATTAAGGCAGTCAAGCGCCGGCTTGAGCCTAATGAAAGAGTGAAAGCGCCAGAAGTCTTCAATTTAGGGGCTGTAACCATCGATTTTAGGAAGCATAATTTACTTGTCAGTGGTGAGCAAAAATACTTGACTCGAATCGAATGGCTTCTGCTCAGCCAGCTTATCAATAATGCCGGTCGCCTTATGCTCTATGAGGAGCTACTCATCCGGGTCTGGGGGCCAGAATACCGCAATGATGTTCAAATCCTTAGGACATGGATCAGCCGGCTAAGGAGCAAGCTGGAAAGTGACCCCAACAACCCCAAACTGATTCGCACCATCGCCAAAACAGGCTACATTATAGACCAGCCTATCACTTAGTAGCTCCCAGAGTGCCTAGGAGACCTTAAACCTGCATAAAAACCACCCTCTAAAATGTCATAGTTTTGTAACTTTTTCCCTCCTAATTTTATGACTTCTTCATCTCTAGCCCGTTAAAATTGGAACATAAAATAAAAAAGGAGGCTATCAAAAATGTTATTTCACATAACTCATGTCCATACACCAGAGACATGCCCTTATCATGACCCGGAAAAAGCCCGTGCTACTTTCGGCAAGATGCTCAGCAGTGCTGAACAAATCGGAGTGACATTGATTGGCGCCTGGGTCGACGCTCCAGCCCACACAATATACATCGTAGCTGAGACCGACTCTTCCCAGAAACTTGAGGAAATGCTGGCGCCGGCGTTCGAGATAGGATGTGCTGAGACGCGGGTTGTCCAAGATGGTCGCGCCCTCTTACAGAGAAGGGCTACACAGAGTTAAGAGGATTCAGGTAAGCCTGAAACGGTAGAGCGCGGATAAGATAGATATAGTGGAAAAAGAGCCATGCGCACTTTTTCAGGAGAGCTTTATGTCTATAGCTTTAGTCCAAGAACCAAAATCCGGAATCTCAAGAGCAGGGGAAGAAACAACACTGGAGAGTATACATGAACTCCTCGTTTTTTGCCCGAAATGTAAAGTGCTGGAAATACTCTGGTTTGACAACGGCTATCTAATGAAAACTCGCAAATTCGATCAAACTGATGGGCAAGTGTACCATGACTGCGGTTCAAACCAACCCTGTCGCCTGTACCGGTCTCTCTAAGGAGGCTCGACATGAGTTCATCAAACTCGCTATCAAAGAAGCTGGTTGAGGGCCAGCGGCATGCGAGAAGAAGTAATGCTGCCAGGGCGTATATACTTTTAGATACCAGGGAGGGTAGGTCAGCTGAAGCAGCCGAAGTTTTGCAATCCATGCATGGCGTTATCATGGCCGATCCGTTGGAAGGGCCTCCCGACGTTGTCGTGGTAGTCGAAGCTTCAGACCGACAGGAGCTGGCTAGATTGACCAACCGAGCACTCGCTTCTATTGAGGCATTGATTGAGGATCTGAACCCATTGCCGGTACAAAACGGCTTAAGCATTGCCCCAGCCAAAAAACCTGTTGCCCAAGGCACCAGGAAGGAGACCAAACATGCTTGAGGGAAAGCGCATCGCTATTCTTACCGAGGAAGGTTTTGAGGATGCCGAGCTAGTGGAGCCGATGCGCGCAATGAAGGATGCCGGCGCCCGAGTAATGGTTGTGGGTAGTGGCTCAAAGCAAAGCTATAAGGGCAAGCGCGGCACGGTTATGATAACAGTTGACGCTACCGCTGATAAAGTGAACGCTGAGGACTTTGATGCTATTATCGTACCTGGTGGCTATGCTCCGGACAAGATGCGCTTGCATCAGCCCATGATTGACCTGGTAAAGGCAGCTTATGACAGCGGCAGGGTTGTTGCGGCGGTGTGTCATGGACCGCAACTCCTTATCTCAGCAGATATAGTGCGAGGGCGACGCCTCACTTCCTGGCCCTCGGTAGCGATAGACCTCAAGAACGCCGGTGCAATCTGGGTTGACGAGCCTGTGGTCCAAGACAGGAATCTTATTACCTCCCGTAAGCCGGCTGACCTACCGAGGTTCAATAAGGCAATAATCGAAGCTCTGTCTACTGACGAATACATTCAAAGGAGGTCTGGATGATATGACAATTAACGCAGGGAATCGACCAGTAACAAGTTACAAAAAAAAGTGAGGCAGTTCAATGAAAGTCAGAGATATCGCCATGGCGTTACCGGGTAGTGACAGTCTGGTGGCGGAAACACTGCGCAAGATTTCCACACCGACACAAGCTGTTCCGCCTTGTTAGTCTGGATTATTCAAGTTTTAGGCAGAGAAAGGAGGGCATTTTGTACCAGAAGATCTTAGTTCCGCTGGATGGTTCGGAGTTAGCTGAGTGCGTGCTTCCCCATGTCGAAGCTATTACTAAAGGACGCAGAGCAATAAATGTCATATTTTTGCGTGTGGTCGAGCCTTTTCTGCGTGGAGAGTATTCCTTTAGTGAGGAGGAGTTAAAGCGGTTCGAATCAGAAAACAGAGAGTTTGCTAAAGAGTACCTGGACCAACTGGTGAGCAGAATCAATTCTGACGGGATGAATGTGCAAACGGTGGCTATCACCGGGAAGGCTGTGGAGAGCATCACTGACTATGCTACCAACAATGAAGTAGACCTCATTGTTATCGCCACTCATGGGCGCTCCGGGGTAAGCCGCTGGGCGCAGGGAAGTGTGGCTGACCGCCTTCTCCGCTCTTCCTGCGTACCTGTTTTAATGGTGCGAGCTCCAGGATGTGTTCCTGGTATTTAAGGACAAAAGCTAAGGAGAGGAAAAAGAAATGAATGATATGACAAAGATGATACAAATTGACCAAAAGATTCCAGACTTAGAGATGGAAGCATTCCATAATGAGGAAATCAAGAGCATCAAACTTTCTGACTATACGGGCAAGTGGCTGGTTTTGATATTCTATCCTGCTGATTTTACCTTTATCTGTCCTACGGAATTGGAGGAAGCAGCTAATTATTATGAAGAATTCAAGAAATTGGGTGCCGAAATATTGAGTGTAAGCACTGATACAGCATTTGTTCATAAGGCCTGGCATGATCAATCTCCGGCTATAAAAAAAGTTAAATTCCCCATGGTAGCTGACCCAACTGGAAGACTCTGCCGAGAATTTGGTACTTACATCGAAGACCAAGGGGTTTCACTGCGAGGGAGCTTTATCATTGATCCCGATGGAATCCTCAAAGCCTTTGAGATACATGCCAACAATATTGGCCGAAGTGCTAAAGAGCTTTTGCGCAAACTGCAAGCTGCTGTATTCGTTAGAGAACATACCGAACAAGTTTGTCCGGCAAGCTGGGAGCCAGGGAAGGAGACGCTTACTCCAGGATTAGATCTTGTTGGCAAAATTTAAGTAACCGAATCAAACTATAAAAAGGAGGGGAAAAAGAAATGACTTACTCAGCAAAGGACTATACCAATCTCATTGGAATGGAGGGTTTTAGTGAAACGCTGCTCAAGAACCACTTCACTCTTTATCAGGGCTATGTAACTAACACTAATAAAGTCTCTGACCTACTGAATAGCAAGGCTAAGGATGCTACCAATCCTGAATATGCAGAACTCAAGCGCCGGTTCGGCTTTGAGTTCAATGGCATGCGCCTCCACGAGTACTACTTTGAGAATCTGGGAGGCAAGGCACCTCTGGACAAATCAAGTACTTTGGCCAAAAAGTTGGCTGATGCCTGTGGCAGCTGTGATGCATGGGAGCAGGATTTCAGGGCTACTGCAGCAATGCGCGGCATCGGCTGGGTGATACTTTATCAGGATAATGCTACTGACTGGCTTTTCAACCAGTGGATCAATGAGCATGAAGTTGGCCATCTGGCTGGTTGTAAGCCCATCCTGGTGATAGATGTCTTTGAGCATGCCTTCATGACTGACTATGGCTTAAAGCGAGCTGACTATATTGAGTCCTTTTTCAAGAATATTAACTGGGAGGTAGTTGAAAAGCGTCTATGCTGAGATTACCGGGGAGCGGAGCACAGAGGCTAAGTAGGTTGGATTTGCTTGCTAGTTCCGCTTCCCGGCAACATTAACATAGGCAGGAATAAAGAGAGGATAAAGGAGAAACAGGATGACTTACTTGCCTGATATATACAAAGAATTTCAGCAGCAATTTTCTGGCATAGCCAAGACTTATGATGAGCTGGCTTTCAAATGCCATAGCTGAGGTCCGCTGGATGAGAAGACAAGACGACTGGTAAAGCTGGGTATCGCCATCGGTCTTAATTCAGAGGGTGGGGTAAGATCCCACGCCCGGCGAGCACTGGAGGAGGATATAGCAGCAGACGAGATTCGGCATGCAGTGCTTCTGGCCTTTACTACGGCTGGCTTCCCGAAAATGATCGCGGCGATGAAATGGGTAGAGAAGGTTATTGAAAAACACAAATAGTGGACCCCAGGATTTTGGAGGTGACCAATGTTTGTAGATATTAATTTTATGATTGGCGGGGAGGCGGGACAGGGAGTCCAATCAATTGGATTCCTCCTAGCCAAGGTTTTCGCCCGCGGCGGATACCACGTCTTCGCCGACCAGGACTATGAATCAAGAATAAGAGGCGGCCATAACTTCTTCCGGGTAAGAGTCAGTGATGGCAGGATAGGTGCAATTACCGAACCTTTGGACATGCTGGTTGCGCTCAACAGGGAGAGTATAGACCTGCACCGGAATGAACTGGCTGCTGGCGGAGTGGTAATTTTTGATGGCGGGAAGATAAAAAACATTCCTGCTGACGGTGGACTTCTCGGGATACCTCTGGAGAGGCTAGCTGAGGAAAGGGCCGGGGGCAAGCTTATGACTAATACTGTCGCCCTTGGTGCTGCTCTGGCACTGGTAGGCTATGACCTGAATATATTAAATGCTGTCCTCGTGAAACATTTCAGTAAGGACAAGGTCGCTGACAGCAATATCGCCGCTGCTAAGGCTGGATACGAATATGCCAAGGCTGAGTACAAAGGCGATTTTCGCAAGATCAAGGCACTCTCCAATACTAAGAGAATGTTGATCACAGGGAATGAAGCAGTATCTCTGGGCGCTATTGCTGCTGGCTGCAAGTTTATGGCTGCCTACCCGATGACGCCAGCCAGTTCTATTATGGAGTATGTGGCAGCCAAGTCGAAAGATTTTAATTTGGTAATGGTACATGCTGAAGATGAAATAGCTGCCATCAACATGGTCATCGGGGCTGCCTATGCTGGTGTCAGGGCAATGACGGCAACCTCCGGTAGCGGATTCTGCCTCATGGTTGAAGGCATAGGTCTGGCGGGAATAACTGAGACGCCGATAGTAGTAATTGATGGACAGCGCCCGGGTCCGGCAGTTGGGTTGCCCACCAGGACGGAGCAGGGTGACCTCCAATTCGTTCTTCACGCTCATCATGGTGACTTCCCCAGGGCTGTTCTCGCCCCAGCTACCCCTGAGGATGCCTTCTGGTTAACCGTCAAAGCCTTCAACTTGGCAGATAAATATCAACTACCGGTAATAATACTGACCGATCAGCATCTGGCAACCTCATATGCCACGGTTGACCCGTTTGACGTATCAAAGGTGATTGTTGACCGCGGCCTTCTGTTTTCAGAGGAGAAAGAAAGTTCATCGGAATACAAGCGGCACAGGATAACCCAGTCTGGTATTTCTCCCCCCTTGAAGAAGCGCGTCGGCACGCCGCTCATCGATACTGGCATTCTACTCGGTTCCATCACCACCAAGGTGACCGGGCGATGACGTCGATCGTCGGAGACATGGGCCCGTGCATAGACGAAATCTCGTCGAAGTACACCGTGACGCGCACCGCCGCCGCTACGGTGTTCACTAAGGGCCGGCCGGATGTGCCAGCGACAACCACGCTCGAGATTCGAGGTGTGTTTCAGCCTATGAACGGGCGCGAGCGTCTGCTGTTGCCCGAGAACATACGCGATTCAGAGGTCGCGAAGTTCTACGTTTCCGACTCCAACCTGTTGCAGACGGTCGACATCGTCGGCAAAGTCAAAGCCGATCGGATCGCCATCAACAGCTTCAACTACGTCGTGCAGATCGAACTCGAGTGGCGGACGCTCGGCGGGTACCGCAAGTACGTCTTGGCGAAGCTCAACGAGTGATGGTCGCACCTATACCCATAGCCTGGGCAACCATCGAGGACGCCCTGCACGACTGGTTTGAGTCGGCCACGGGACTCACCAGTAAGATTCGATGGGCTGACCAGGCCGAGCCGCGTCCCGCCTATCCATACGGCACGCTCAAGATCATCGCGGGTCCTACCGAGGTTGGCACTCGAGACAGCCTTGTCGAGACGACCGACCTGACCCGGACGTTCGATACCAAGGTCACCCCGCTGGCCCGGAATACCACGACGTACACGGTGACGATCAACGGGACGCTGTTCATGTTTGTGTCGGACGCTGACGCTACAGTCGCCGAGATCACCGCCGGTCTCGTTGCAGCCATCGCCGGTGGTGCCGAGCCTGTTACCGCGACCGATAACGTTACCGACTTCGATGTCGCCTCCAACCCGGCCGGTGTAACGCCGTTCACGATCGCGCTCACCGACGACTTCGACGGGAACCAGATGAGCCGCGTGCTCAACCTCGGCGGCGGTGCTGAGATTGAGCTCGACGTCACGGACCTGCGGGAAATCACCGTCTCCTGTCAGGTATTTGTTCGTCCGACCGACTCCACGAATCCTGCCGCGCATGCCCGCAATACCATGTCGATCGCTCAGTCGTCGCTGCAGCTGCCCTCATTCCATCAGAACTTGCTAGACGCCGGAATTTCGGTCATAGAGAGAGGACCGATCGCCGACCTCAGCCTGGCGATAGAGGACACGATGGAGTCAAGGGCAAGCATGGACATTCGGTGCTACGTCGTATCGAGCGCGAAGGAATTCGCCGGTTTCATCAACACGACCACGGGCACGGGCACAGTCGGCGGCGCTGCCGAGGGCGACATCTCCGTACCGTTTGACTCGAGCACAGGAGGACCGTGATGTCCGACCACCAGCCCCCAAAACCCGAGCTGGAGCCGGCCAAGGTTCAGGTCACCAGCAAGCTGGACCGCGCCGTGCGCGCCGGCGACGCGGTAGTCGAGCCTGGCAAGAACGTGCTCACCGCCGAGCAGTGGGCCAAGATCGTGGCGTCGCAGCCGTTGCGTCTTCTGGTGCACGCCGGCAAGCTCATTCCCTACGCGTCTTCGGCGGAAGCGAAGCACGAATGGTACGCCAACCGACGAGGCAAGAAGGCCAAATCCAAACCCTCGAAGACCGCCGACGCGGATTCCAAGCTGTAAGGGGACAGATCGATGTCAGACATCAGCAGCGTTGTCGTAGTCAACATCGTCGTCCAGGACGCTTCGGTCAGCCAGGCCGGCTTCGGGACGCCAATGATCCTCACTCACGAGGATTTCTTCTCGCCCAATCTGGTGCAGTCGTTCACCGACACCGCGTCGATGGTCACGGCCG
>SDBV01007483.1_pt1 | contig 14927 bp, 15 predicted proteins | sample 2277081 | NCBI WGS metagenome assembly SDBV01 (sample SAMN10402039, study PRJNA504765) | marine sediment metagenome | isolation source: marine sediment core GS10_PC15, 223 cmbsf | place: Arctic Ocean: Southern Knipovich Ridge | collected 2010
TTTCAAGGATGTCATCCGTGGCTCATCCGTGGCTTTTTCCCTGAAGGTGTTCGGGATCGGTCTGAACTTCATTTTTAATTTGTATCTGGTAAGGGTGCTCGGGGCTGAAAACACAGGCCTGTACTATCTTGCCCTTACGGTCATGGTAATGGGTGTCACGGTCGGCTGCCTGGGCCTCGAGAACACCCTCCTCAGGTTCATCGCTTCAAAATCTTCGATCAGGGACTTCTCTGCAGTCAAAGGAGTCTACAATAAAAGCATGGTGATCGCCCTTGCGTCTTCCTGCGTGGTCGCCATTATATTATTCATCTCCTCTCCATGGCTGTCGGATACAGTCTTTTCAAAACCCGACCTGGCCCAACCACTCAGGTATCTTTCTGCCGGAATTGTCCCGATGACTTTTGTCATCCTGTATGGAGAGATACTAAAAGGCATGGGAAAGATTAAGGGCTCCCTTCTTGTCAATAGTGTTCTTATCCCTGCCTTTTCCCTTTTGGCATTCGCTGCATTAGGCAACAGATACGGTATTACTGGAGCAGCCTTGTCCTTTCTTGCTGGCTTGATCTTAACCGCATCCATGGGCCATGCGCTATGGAAAATAGCATCTCCTCATCTCAGCAATGTAATAGGCTCCTTCAGCACTAGAGCTATCTTTAATAGCAGCATTCCACTTTTGTGGGTGTCCGTAATGAATATTCTGATAACATGGACCTCGACCTTTGCCCTTGGTATATTTGGGACCAAAGCGGATGTGGGTGTTTTCGGAGTTGCCTTCCGGATATCCATGCTAGTCAGTGTCGCCCTTATCGCTGTCAATTCTTTAGTAACACCAAGGTTCGCAGCCCTATATGAGAAAAAGGACCTCCGTTCCATGGAAACACTGGCACAGAACTCAGCCAAAATTATGCTACTGCTTTCATTGCCACTGTTCGTCCTGTTCCTGTTCGCGCCGGCATGGGTCATGGGCATCTTCGGAGCAGAGTTCAGGACTGGAGCGCTCCTTTTAGTCATTCTCTCATTCGGACAGATGGTAAATGTCAGCACTGGTTCCGTAGGCTACATACTGATAATGAGCGGTAATGAGGATATTGTCAGAAAAAACGCGATCCTTGCTGCAGCGATAGCTATTGCGTTCAACGCATTGCTTGTGCCCATGACCGGAGCAGTGGGCGCAGCCATAGCGTTTTCCATAAGCCTGGCATGCAAAAACCTCATTGCTTCGTATCTTGTATGGAAAAAACTCAAAATACGCATTATCCCCTTTCTCGGGAAAAGCGTACCAGAACCTGAATTGCCACTTGAATAAATAGCATTTTCAATGTTTAAATAAAGATATGATGACACTGCCCAACTTCATCTGCGTTGGAACTCAAAAGGCAGCGACCACATATCTCTACAGTATCCTTAAACAGCACCCTGACATATTCATTCCAAGGATCAAGGAAACGCATTTCTTTGATGACGACGAACAATACGCCAAAGGTATAAACTGGTATGAAAGTGAGTTCTTCAGCCGCCACGTAAATGAAAGGGCTGTTGGAGAGATCACGCCTTCATATATGTTCATCGAAAAAGTCCCTGAAAAGATATTCAAGAATTTGGGTAGTAAGACAAAACTCATATTCATATATAGAAATCCTGCAAAAAGGGCCTATTCTCATTACCTTATGAACAGGTACAGAGGCCATGAGGAGGAGGAATTCAACAGAGCCGTCGAGCTGGAGCAAATGAGAGTTAATAGTGGTTTCATGAGCATGTTACGTTACAGCTACATATCAAGAGGTCTCTACGCTGTGCAGACCGAAAGGTTCCTGAAGCATTTCCCATACAAAAACATGCTTTTCCTCGTATACGAAGAGGACATAATGAAAAACATGGACATTACGATCAAGCGAGTATTTGATTTCCTTAACGTCAGAAACATGGATTTGCATATCGACCTGAAAAGCAACCCTGCAAGTGTTCCAAGGTCATTATTCATCCGGGATTTCATATACAAACCTTCATCCCTAAAGGCTATTACAGGAAAACTGATACCCTTTAAGTGGTTGCGAAACGCATTAATGTCTTTCCTGGACAGAGTCAACAGGAGAGCAGAATTCTACATCAAGTTGAAAGATGAAGTTGAAAAGGATATTATATATAAGTATTTCCTTGATGATATACACAAGCTTGAGGATATCATTCAAAGGGATTTGAAAGTCTGGTACGACCACACAGGTGACTGGGAAAATGAAACATATTAAACCTCCAATTATCATTCTCGGTATGCATCGATCAGGCACTTCCATGCTCATCAATCTCCTGAAAAACCTTGGCCTCTTTACGGGGGTTGCAGAAGAGCCGCATCTGGAGGCCACTTTCTTTCTCAGAAGAAATGATTGGCTCATGCGAATGGCAGGAGGTTCATGGGACTATCCGCGCCCCCTAAAATCTCTCCTTAAAATGGACAAGTTCAGGATCGAGGCTGAGACGTTATTCAGGGACTCGGTGGCTTCCAGGCAATTCGTTGAGTTTACCGGATCTCTTACCGCCCTGTTAATCAACTCCAGATCGAATCTAAGGCATCCATGGGGATGGAAAGACCCAAGGACGGTTTTCACTGTCAGGCTCTGGTTGAGGATTTTTCCTGACGCCAGGATTCTTTATCTGATACGCAATGGCGTGGATGTTGCCAAAAGTCTTCTCATAAGAGAAAAGGAGTTCATTGATATAAATGTCAGGGGATTGCACACAAACTCGCTTACGCATCGACTGTGGGGAGCCCTCCACCCCTTGCAAAGGTTTCCATATACTTCGGCCAGATGCGTATCGCTGGAAGAAGGTTTCAGGTTATGGGAGGAATATACGTACGAGAGTGAGGAATTCTACAATGGGTTCAATGGTCAGAAAATGCACATTAGATATGAAGACCTTCTTAACGATCCTTACAGATCAATAACTGAGACTGCAGCTTTCTGCGGACTGGAACCATCTGAAAAGGACATTAGAGAGCAGGTCTCAGACCTTAGAACGGGCCGGTCATTCGCATTTACAAATGAAGAGGACCTTCTTGATTTCTACGGAAAGATAAAAAATACCGATCTTATGAAAACGCTAAAATATGATGAAATACTCTGATACGGGCACTAACATCTCCAGTGCAATAAGGAAGTGCACGGGGAAGGTATTAAGACTGGTGTATTAGCATCGCAGGATATCGACACATGCGCATGAATAGTGTTACTATATTACCAATAAATAACGGTTTCCGCATCTGATGTCAAGGTAATATACTGATAAAGCTTTGATCGTTTTGAGAGGTTCGAATGCCTATATTGAAATCGGACAAATATATTAACGGATACATGTGTTTTTCAAAAAATGAAGACACAGTTACTGATGTATATACTGATGTACATTCTGATGTATTTCAGGACTATCTGGGGCTTCAGTTCTCCTCTCACAAAACGCAGGTTCATAGATTCCTGTTGCCAATATTATCAGGACTTGAGGGGAGAATATTTCTTGATGTAGGATGTGGCGTAGGGCATATGGCACAGACTCTAATTGAGGAGGGATATGACGCATATGGTGTTGACCTCGCTTATGTTTCCGCTTCATGGGCTGAACACAACCTGCCGAATGACAGGTTCTTCATTATTGATCCCTTCAATTTTAAATTGCCCTTTAAAGATGGAGAGATAGACATTGTATTTTCACTCGGTGTGGTTGAACATGTAGGGACGACAAACGGACATTCCGACAGGAGACCTGACTATCATGATATACGAAGAGCGTGGTTTCGTGAATTATTCAGGGTTGTAAGAAAGGGCGGGCACTTAATTGTTGGAGGGCCGAACAGAAAGTTTCCCGTCGACACTCATGGGCCCGACTCCAGAGCATCAACACTGGAAAGATGGTTATACAAAAAAACAAACCTTTCCATACACAGGACATGGGGCGATCATTTTCTCTGGAGTTTTTCGGATCTCAATAAATATCTGGATGGACTCGACTACGATGCAAGGGCCTTGCCAATGAAAAACTATTATGAGTACAAGAAATCAGTTAACAAAATATTCAGACCTTTTGTGAAATTCTATATAGACCATACCCCGGAGTTTCTGCTTGGTTCATTTCTTTATCCCTTTTCCCTTGCTCAAATAAAAAAACTGTGATGAAATACTCTGATACAGGCATATAAATGAAAAGCATACTAATCATAGCGGCAAAAACTCTTGATTTGCTTCTCTCGCCTCTTGTTCTACTGAGTTCCATGTTGCTGTTTGCCGTAAAAAGGGCCGGTCTCTCAAGAATGAGGATCAGCAGGGCAATCTTTATGAAAGTTGGAGTATTCCCTATTATCGACCATTACTATGAACCTCTTTTCAACACTGACCAACTCTCCAGAAACCTCTCAGAGGACAGATTCCTGCCAGGAATCGATTTCAATATCGATGCACAACTTGGCATTCTTGATAAATTCAACTTCAATAATGAGCTTCTTGAATTTTCTTTAGAAAAAACAGAGGATCTCTGTTTCTATTACCATAACGGTTCCTTTGAATCCGGCGACGCCGAGTACCTCTACAATATGATACGGCTGATAAAGCCCGGGCGATTCGTTGAGATTGGGTGTGGCTTCTCAACATTGATGGCGCAAAATGCGATCAAGCGAAACATAGCAGAGGATGCTGGCTATTCCTATGATCATGTCTGCATAGAACCTTTCGAGAACGCCTGGCTTAATAAACTTGACGTAAAACTTATAAGAGAAAAGGTCGAGTCCGTTCCAAAAGAAATATTCAAAGACCTGAGGGCAAATGACATGCTTTTCATTGACTCATCACATATCATAAGACCCCAGGGAGACGTACTATTCCTTTTCCTGGAGCTTTTACCTGCATTGAACTCGGGTGTCTATGTCCATATCCATGATATCTTCACACCTAAGGATTACCCTCCTTCAATGATAGTAGAAGGCGCAAAATTGTTTAACGAAATGTACATTATGGAATCCCTTTTATCCATGAACAACAGCTTCAGAGTCATAGCCGCCCTTAATTACCTTAAACACAATCATTTCAATGAGTTGGCAGCTAAATGCCCTGTTCTGAGCAACGAACATGAAAGAGAGCCAGGCTCTTTCTGGATACAAAAGGTCTGATGAACCACATGCATAACCTAATATCAAATAATAAAAATACGGCGGGGAAAGGCGTAGACGTCTTCTCACCTTACGTCGCCTTCCCTGTCTTGTTCATTACCGGGTACATACTCTCATTACTGCGGCTTTCTCCATTGATCGGACAGTTCAGCGCATACGTCAATTTCTACTTCCTGGCCTCAATATCCATCTACCTTTTTGCCTGTTTCATAGTTTTGTCCGTCGCGAGAAACATCACGTTCCCATCCCTCACGACAGGCCCTGTCAGGCTAAACGTGCACCACTATGTTATCTATTCAATTTCAGTGTCTTTCCTGGCATTTGAATATTACAGCTTTGGCTCCATACCTATAATGACATCCGCCTTCGAACTGAAGAGAACCCGCTTCATGACAAATGGGTACATACATCTCATAGCCATGAGCACGATACCCGTCTCTATCATCTTCCTGGTCGACCTCCTAGAGAATTTCTCAATAAAGAACCTAAAAGAAAAGATCTTCAGTTCAGTTTTATTGTCCATTCCGCTTCTGATGATAGTCGGGATTGGAAACAGGGGCCAGATTCTTATGGTTTTCTCCGTGCTATGCATATATTTCCATTACAGGATAAATAGGCTGAGGATACTTCAAATCACTATTTTGGGAAGCTTCGCATTCGTGTTCCTCTCCCTGACAAAGTACCTGCGAGACTACCTGTTCTACGGCCCTCAATACCTGAAGGTGCTGGACAGGTTCTGGACGGATGCCCTTCCCTTATGGCTATCTCCTGGATACCTTACTCTAACGATGAACTATAATATCTTTGCCAGGATAGTTAATACCTTTAGCGAAGGGTTTGGCGTAACAAAAGGCAGGTTCACCCTCAACCCCCTGACGTCACTTCTTCCAGGGCCTCAGGGAGGAGTTGGGTCTTTTCTGAACAGAACATGGAACACCGGTTTTCATGGCAATCTCACAAGCACATATCTCGGGGTCCCATACCTTGATTTCGGCGTGGTCGGTGTCATGACAGTACCTTTCATATTGGGAATCATTTTGTCATGCATGTACCTCAGAATAAAGAGAGATCCTTCATGCTCCAATGTCATTATCTTTTCCTTCCTTACCTTCAATATGATGCTAAGTATTTATTCTTATCCGATAGGCCATTTTCATTTCTTCTGGAACCTGGCGCTCCTGTATTTCCTGGGCATCAAGGCAACCCCAAGAGAAGCGGGACAACCCGACCATGCCTAGCATAGCGGTCATCATAGTAAACTGGAATACCAAGGATCTTCTGGCCCAATGCATCCGGTCCGTTCTCGAAACAACTGGCGAATCAATAAGTCCTCAAATCATAGTAGTGGACAACGCTTCCACGGACGGGAGTGTTGAGATGCTTGAAAAAGAGTTTCCCATGATCTCTGCGCTGGAAATGGACTCAAACATGGGGTTTGCCAAAGCCAACAATGTTGCCATAGGACGAGTCCTCAAGAGCAGCAAGCCCCCAGACTATCTCTTATTCCTTAATTCCGATATCATCTTGTCCGAAAAAGCAATAAATCATATAGTCGATGCACTCGAAGTCAATGACAAAATAGCTGTTGCAGGGCCTGCTCTTATACTTAAAGATGGCAGCTACCAGACCGGAAGCGCTGGTTTCAGAGTATCTCCTTACAGCGGTTTTATCTATTTTTCTCTTCTTTTCAAGATACTTCCGCTCCCTTTTGCAAAGGGCTTATATATTGACCAGAAACGATATCATAACTGCGATGGGCCCGTAATGGTTGGCTGGTTGTCCGGCGCATGTTTTTTGGCAAGAAGCTCTGTCATAAGGGAAGTCGGAGGCTGGGACGAAAGCTTTTTCATGTACGCGGAAGACGTTGAACTGTCAGATAGAATAACCGATGCAGGCTGGAAGATCGCGTATCTCCCACAAGTGAGAGTCCTTCATCATCATGGCGCAAGCTCCACGCATATGGAAATTCCGAACACAAAATGGCTGATCACTTTATTCCAATTTATAAGATCAAAAAGAGGGAACACTGAGTATCTGATCTTCCGGTCATTTGCCGTAGCAGGTGTGGTCATCAGGCTTTGCGTATATTTTTCTCTCTACATTTTCACGTTTGACAAGAAATGGAGAAAAAAAACAAGAGAGTTGCAATTCTATTTCAAGGCGGCGCTTACAGGGAAAGAGCCGTCCTGAAGGAATTCACTTTGTTTGCAGTTCTCATTATTATTGTTTCCGTCCGGCCGTGATGTCTTCTTAAAGACTGAAGAATGATATAATAACAGAAAATTGGACTCGGAGGTTTCATCTGTGCCAAACCAGTTACTTATTGGAGTTGACGGTCACATATTAACTGAATTCCCTCATGGCTCCCGCATCTACCTCTTGAACGTACTGCGAGAGATCGGGGAGCTAAACACAGGTCACCGTTTTGTAATATTTTCCAATGATAAAAGCAAGACATCCAAAATGCTTCCCTTCCTTGACTTTGAACATGTTGAATTCCCTTGGCACAATAAGTTCTTTCGACTCTTATACTATTTTCCCATAGAGATTCGGAAGAGGGGTTTTGATGCTTTCATTTCACAATATATCACCCCGATACGTGGAGGAGCGACACATCATATTGTCGTTATTCACGATGTCCTGTTTGAGGATTTTCCCCAATACTTCTCACGTTTTTTCGTCCTTCGCTCTAAAATCCTGATACGTCGCTCAGCCATGAAAAGTTCTCGCATTATTACTGTAACCGACTATTCTTCCAAAAGAATACAAAAACATTACAATACATCTGCAGAGAAAATGGTCATAACAGGCAATGCCATTTCCGATAAGTTCTCACATGAACACCCTCAGGCTACAATAGAAAAAACTTTGCGTAAAAACAGTATTTCACCTCCGTACATTTTCAGCGTCTCACGGCTTGACAAGCGGAAGAACCTTCAGGGACTGATAAATGCATTCAACTCGATAGCCAGCACTGTCAAGGATCACGAACTAGTAATAGTTGGAGAAAACACATCAAGGTTAGACGCCATGCTCAGTGGGCTACAACACGGCAACCGCGTAAAGGCCCTTGGCGCTGTCACGGATGATGAACTCCCATTGATCTACGCAGGAGCAGATCTCGTTGCATTCCCAACCCGTTGCGAAGGGTTCGGTATTCCCGTGATTGAGGCGATGGCATCGGGGTGCCCACTTGTTTGCTCGGATATTCCAGCCCTCAGAGAAGTCGCAGGAGACGCAGCTTTATTTTTTGACCCAGATGTGCCTGGCTCTATGGAGCAAGCATTGATTAAAGGCATTAAAGACAGCGATCTCCGTGCTGAACTCATACGAAAAGGGAAGTCCAATGTTAGCCGGTTCTCGTGGAGAAACACGGCCTTAACCCTTATATCCGCCATCGAGGAAACCTGCCGATCAAGTTTTTTTACTCCGGCAACTAAATAGTCGTCCCTCATCGTACGCCCCTGCCGCTTCATCTCGCTTATCGTATCCCTTTCTTCTAGGCTAAGATGCCTGTATCCTTTTCCCATAAACCCCCAGAGTACCAGCCAAAATGCCGCCACGCCAAGTGTTGCACTTCCTTATTGAACTGGGGTGTAATTTATTTGCAAGTTTATGATAAATTATGCAGGTAAATTCACATGACGACAGAATATCACTCCCATCTGCAAGGCCCACCTTTAAAGCCATGTTAGAAGCAAGCAATTTGCAGCTCAGCAAGGTAAACGGTACAATAAAGTGTTGGAGGCAGGCTGCGATCTTAATTCGTTCATCGCCAGAGAGCTCAGGAAAGACCTGGAGATTATCTCTCACGGGATTGATATTGATGATTATGCTGTTAACAGCAAATTCCTCGACAAGGTCTTCATCGGACATAAATGCGATGCCCTTTGAGGATAATTCCTATAACCTTGTGTCCGCAGTTTGGTTATTGGAACATGTGAATGAGAACTCTTTCTAATCTGCGAAAGGGCTCAAGTTGCTGATTAATATGGATTATTAGGTTTGTTTTGTGGTATATTAATCACCAGCAATGCACAAGAAACCCTGAGAAAGCTGCTGATTAATGAGGCCCACATTCAATGAGCAAGTGCAACGGCAGCGACTTCTGCTGGAGTTTTATAGCCCAGGCATTTCCTGGGTCTGTTGTTAATCCGTGATTCCACCCATGCCACTTGCTCCTGCGTTATCTTACTAAAATCCGTTCCTTTAGGGAAGTATCTTCTAACCATACCATTGACCTGCTCATTAGAGCCTCTCTGCCATGAAGCATAAGGGTCAGCAAAGTAACACCGTGTACCAATTGCCTCAGTGATTTCTTCATGTCCAGAGTTCTCCGTACCATTGTCAATTGTCAGAGACTGCCGTGCTTTTTCAGGTAATGGCCCCAGCCTCTCTATAACAGCATCCGTTGTCTGCTCCGATGTCTTTCTATCAAGCTTTGTAAGGTATGTAAACCTGCTCTTTCTCTCCACCAGAGAGTTTAAGGCGGCAAGACTCTTTCCTGATACCAGAGAGTCACCTTCCCAATGACCGTACCGACTTCTATTATCCGCTGAAACAGGTCGTTCATTAATGGAAATTCTGTTTGGAATCTTTGTCTTACGCTCTTTTCTGCCGATTCCCTTCTTTTTGCGTTTGCGGTGCCCTCGCACCAGATGCCCTATCAGTTCCTCCCTGCATTCTGTCTTGGGATGATAGATGTACTGGTAGACGGCTTCGTGGCTGATACTTGCGCCACGCATGTCCTGGCTAATCATGTTAGCTATAATCTCAGGCGACCAGTCCAAGGCAAGCTTCTTATGCACATAGGAGACAATGCGTTCGTTCTTGAGCCTTGGACGCTTGCCTGATGCCTTCTTCCTCGTTACTGCACGTTCATGGGCTTTGCATGGCAAGTAACACTTGTAGGCAGGGGTAGAGTTCCGTTTCAGCTCCCTTGATATGGTGCTTTTGGAACGCCCCAAAGCCCTTGCTATCTCCGCCAACCTATGCCCCTGCCGCTTCATCTCGCTTATTGTATCCCTGTCTTCCAGGCTAAGATGCCTGTATCCTTTTTCCATAACCACCAAGCGTACCAGCCAGACAACCGCCACGCCAAGTGTTGCACTTCCTTATTGAACTTGGGGGCCTAAAAAGACTCAAAAACCACAGCATGAGATGTTCCGCTCACAGATTCTAAACCCCCGTCATCCCTTGTGTAAGGTGGCCTAGGCCTAAAAAGGTCTTGCTAAGTACATTTTTGTATCAAAAAGATTTATCGGTATGTGTATAAATCTGAGCCTGGACTTCTTGACAAGACGGTCGATATATTTACCTATTTCCCCCCAATTATTAGGTTGATCATCAGAAGCTAATCGAGCGAAAATTGTATTAATATCTACAAGTTTAGTGACATAGTAGGCATCGATAATCTCAAACCTTTTTTTCCTTAATAAGGCTGCCATTGATTGGTCATTAAAGAAAAAGTAATGATCGCCAATAAACATGCGCCACCTTTTCTTAAGCAGATTCAAATAAAATGGAATTACTGGAACGCTGATAAGCAATAGTCCGTCTTCGTTAATAATTCTTCTGATTTCATCTAAGGTTGAAGATGGGTCTGGTACATGCTCTAAAGTCGCAAGTATTGTAACAATATCAAAGTATGAATCTTCAAAGTCGGCATCATTGAGAACAGTCTGAATAACATTGAGTTTCAATTTCTCTCTTGCATGTTTAGCTCCACCGATATGTGGTTCAACACCCGTGCAATCCCAACCAAATTTCCTTGCTTCATATAAAAACAGACCTTCATAACAACCAATATCGAGAAGTTTTCCATCCGGCGATTTATGGCTGTTTATGACCTTCAAGTAATTGTTGAATTCATAAACCCTACCTGACATATTCAAGTTCTTGGCTTCAAGGAGTTCGTCTGAAGTCTTATTTTCATGGACTGCATCGATGATATCTGTTCGGCGAGGAGAAGTATAATACAAATCGCATTTAGTACATTTTACAAGACGCCCGCTATTGACTTGATATAGTTTCAGTTCATAGTTTGAGGTTTCACAGATGTTGCAGGTTATTTTTTCCATGCCTGGATCGTTTGTGTTCACACTTTACTTTACCTGATGACTCGTGAAAAGCACAGCCCCAATAGCATTGCTATTGTTATGAATGTTGCAATAACCATAACATGATATTAGACCAATACTGTTAAAATATCAATTATCTATCCAGAACACTTACTGCATTCTGTTTAGTGCAGAGCCCTGCAACAGAAGAATGCTCCTGGGTGTAAAACACAAAAAATGGGCTACGCATTGCGTAGCCTCCTGTGTTCCTTTGTAGTCCCAACGGGAGTCGAACCCGTGTCTTAGCCTTGAGAGGTCTATGTCATAGGACACTAGATGATGGGACCTGCCAACTGGCTGGGGTGAGAGGAGTCGAACAGTTGAGGTTCAGGCGGCCTATTCTGAAGCAGATAGCTCATTTTCATATCTTACTGCCTCCAGCTTGTCACAGAGATTTATTATGCCGCGTGAAGTCCAGGATCTTCTACACTTTATATCCGAATTATCTCTCTTAGGAACTTATGTCTGCTAATCCATTTAATGGGGATCAATATATTCTTCTCCATCTGCTGGCTTACTGAGCCCACCATCCAGCAGTTTTTCTGGCATCCCTTAACACGCTCCCTCACCTCCCGTGCCTCAGGGCTCTCCCAGATTTTCTTGAAAGTCTTTTCCTTTAGGCTCCCCATGCTCTGTTCCATCACATTACAGGGATAAATATCACCAACAGGGTAAAGGAAGAATGAATCGTGCCCCATTTCGCAGGGCAGAAGCCTGGGATTTCCATCAATATAATTGATAAGGCCGTAGTTGAAGTATGCCCTGAACCAGTCCTTGATTTTACGTCACAAACGATCCTTTCAACACATACTATGGCATAATAAACAACATTTTATGTAGCATATTAATATAAGGAACCCCATGAAGATCGCGATCGTTGGATGCAGAGGCATTCCGAACACATACGGTGGGTTCGAGCAGTTTGCCGAATACCTGTCCGTGGGCCTTGTCCAGAAGGGGCATAATGTTGTCGTATTCAACTCCCACGACCACCCATACAGGGAGGACTCGTATCTGGGCGTAGAGATAGCAAGGGCCTATGATCCGGGACAATACATCGGCTCGGCCTCCCAGTTCATTTACGATTACCTGGGCATCCGTGGCGCTAGGCGACTCAGGCCGGACATTATCCTTCTGCTTGGCTACGGAAGCTCTGCGCTTCCTCTCATGCTAAGCAGGACCGGCTCTTCACTGGTCATTACCAACATGGACGGCATGGAGTGGATGCGCGCAAAATGGAGCAGGCCTGTAAAGGCATTTTTCAAGTGGTCAGAAAGGCTCGCCATAAATCACTCGGATCACCTGGTTGCCGACTCCACTGGAATCCAGGACTATCTGACCCGGACATACGGAGCCAGGAGCGCGTTCATACCATACGGGGCCAACGTCTTTGAGAACCCGGACGTATCGGTCCTTGACGCGTATGGTCTGAAGAAAAATGAATATTACCTCCTTATCGCACGATTTGAACCTGAAAACAACATTAAGGTAGTACTGGAAGGACACAGAGACTCAGGGACAATTATCCCGCTGGTGCTCGTAGGCTCCTACGGAACTAAACACGGAAAGTCCCTCTATGAGGAGTTTGGGGGGTATACCAACGTCAGGGCGCTGGGAGGAATATTTGATTCCCATACCCTCAACAACCTGCGATACCACAGCCTGCTATACTTCCACGGACACTCCGTCGGCGGCACTAACCCTGCCCTGCTTGAGGCCATGGCTGCAAGCGCCAATATTGCGGCGCATGACAATGCGTTCAACAGATCTGTCCTGAGCGAAGACGCAGCGTACTTCAAAGGCCCGGAAGACGTAAGGGGCATTATCGATAATGTTTCAGAGTTAAACGGAAATAGGCAGGCATTGACAGGCAAGAACCTTGAAAAGATAAGGACAAAGTACAACTGGAACAGGATCATTGACCAGTACGAAGAACTGTTCATTAGTGTCCTGCAAAACAGATAGGCCATTGATAAAACACTCCCCATTGATCATCCGCGCCGCTTACTGCCTCCAGCTCGTCCACGCTGGACACCTTGTCAATGTCCAGCAGGAGGACGAACTCATCGCCCAGATAAAAACTAAGATACTGTGTGACTTCCGCAAAATCGATGGTTTCCACGTCGCCCTCCCGCAATACGAAATGATAATTTAAATACTATCGTAATAAGTCCTCAATTCCATTGATCCAGGCACCGATATAGAATGCTCTTATGACCATTATCAGCCCATGCGGTTATGGAAATTGGCTTAAAGCGCATATGATTTGCCTGTGGGGAAAAAGGTGGCTTCCTCATGGAACCCCCCTTTCAGGGTTGTCATTGGCAGAACCAACGGGAGTCGAACCCGTGTCTTAGCCTTGATGAATTTGATACGGGAAATCATGTAACTTGACCTCTGGCCTGGGTTTCCCATATTTTCTGTATATTCTGCATAGAGAGTTTTGAACTCTCTTCTGCTACAAATCCGCTACAGTGGAATAGGCCTACAAATAGCCAGATCAGGCAAGAGTTGGATACCCCTCCCCCTTCTTACATCCAAGCCCTCTGGAGCCCCGTATCCAGGAATACGGGCTCCCCCATCCTTTTTTCGCCTATAAAGGCTCCTGAGAGGCTCACAGAGCCATTTAAGCGTATTCTCAGGCAGTTGACGCTATGTAACTATGGTTGGTAAAAGCCAGCTTCAAACCGCCGGCCTCTACCGTGTCAAGGTCATTTAATCAATTGACCTGCCCATATCACTCTGTACCACGATTTAAAGAAGCCAGTTATGAAGGAACTGTCATATAGCTGATTAAGTTCCCCCATAGCTAACAGGAAGTTATCAGCGGTCCTCGCCCTGTCCCTCGTTCTCACCCTCGTGCCCCTTATTCACAGATAACTCGCCCTGCTCGTCTTTTATAATAAGCCGCATCTCGCGCGCGCCCTCGACCACTACGACAAAGACCACAAGCGTAAACCCCACAAGAAACCCAACAAGGTCCACCTTCCTTGTCATGGCTATGAGGACAATGGCAGTGAAGAGTATGAAGAGCCTGAAGGCCCCGCCAAAGAACAGCCTTGCCGGATGAGGGTTGTTGCGGTCAAGGCCGGTTATGCCCCTGGAAAGCCCTCGCACGTTCAGAAGTCCCAAGAGCCCGCCCACGAACACTCCAAAGGCGAGGTCACGGGAGAAAACAGCCGCGGAAGCGGCAATGGCAATGCCCAACACGACAAGGACATGGAGGGAGAAGCGCTTAATCAGACGATTCATCATTTAGGCCATCACTTGGGCCATCGTCCGTGCCTTCTTCCTCCATTGGCTCCTGGTCATTCTGTCGCTTGATCATCCTGAATATGTCCCTGAAACCCGTGCCGATGCCAAGAAAGAGAAAAATCATCGTAAGCCATGGCTTGGTGCCGAGAAAACCGTCAAGGAAATATCCCACCGCAAGACCCACGAAGGTCGCGGCCACAAGGTGAATACCAAGCGTGCTTGCGCTGAGGAGGTCTTTTAATGCGCCCTTTTCTTCCATAAATGGATTATAACCTCAGGGGTGCCTGCCCGTAAACAGGCATAAAAAAAGGGACGCCGCGTTATGCGGCGTCCCCAGTTTTGTTTCAATGTTGTGGGGGGGGAGGATGGGCAGGTGGCAATGAATGATCCTCCTCAAAGTGGGG
>SDBV01007484.1_pt1 | contig 14927 bp, 12 predicted proteins | sample 2277081 | NCBI WGS metagenome assembly SDBV01 (sample SAMN10402039, study PRJNA504765) | marine sediment metagenome | isolation source: marine sediment core GS10_PC15, 223 cmbsf | place: Arctic Ocean: Southern Knipovich Ridge | collected 2010
CGATTAAGATTGCTAAATGAAGATTGCGATTAGTGGCAAGGGCGGAGTAGGCAAGACTTTACTGGCATCGATGCTTTCCAAGATATTTGCCCAGTCTGGCTATTCTGTTATTGCTATCGATGCCGACCCTGATGCTAATTTAGCGGCGACACTTGGTTTCCCCAACCCCGAACAAATAACCCCCATATCTGAGATGAGTGACCTTATTGAGGAGAGGACCGGAGCGCGACCCGGCCAATCGGCGCCGTATTTCAAGTTAAACCCCAAAGTTGATGATATACCAGACCAGTATGCCTTAAAACACAATGGGATTAGACTAATGCGGATGGGGAGAATTAAGGGGGGCGGCAGTGGCTGTTATTGCCCCGAAAATACCCTGCTAAAGGCCTTGCTGGCCCACTTGCTGGTGGCTAGAAATGAAGTGGTTATCCTAGATATGGAAGCCGGGATTGAGCATCTGGGAAGGGGAACGGCTGGCATGGTAGATAAGCTGATTGTGGTGGTCGAGCCTGGCCGGCGTAGTGTCGAAACCGCCATTAATATCAAGCAACTGGCCACCGAGATTGGACTAGATAAAGTGGTAGTGGTTGGCAACAAGGTCAGAAGTCAATCAGAGAGAGAGTTCATAATCTCCAGCCTGCCCGGCTTTGAATTCCTCGGCTTTATTCCCTTTGATCAGGCGGTAGTGGATGCCGACCTGGCTAATCTACCTATTCTGGACTCCAGCCAAGAGGTTTTCACGGCCGTGAAAGATATCTATCAGGCTTTGTTGTCGGCTGTTGAGGCACCAAGCACGAACTAGAAAGAGAATATGAGGCGTGAAAAAGAGCGATAGAGTTAGCCGTCTTTTTCAGTAAGATCGGGGTAGCAGCGAAGAGATAAACGGCGCGGGTTGGAAATAACTCCAGTAAGAACGGAAAATCGTTGAGCTAAGGGAAAATAATAAAAGGAGGGTCTATGGCTTACGATGCGGTAAAAATGCAGGACTGGCAGATTGCCGAAGCGGCTGAAGTCAACATGCCAAGCCCGGACGAATGGCGAGAGAAACTGAATCTACAGAAGGACGAGATACTTCCGTACGGAAAGGTAGCCAAGCTCGATTTTCTCAAAATAATGGAGCGCCTAAAGGATAAGCCGGATGGCAAGTACATTGAAGTGACTGCCATTACCCCTACGCCGCTGGGTGAGGGAAAAAGCACTACCTCGTGTGGACTTATGGAAGGTATGGGTAAGCTAGGCCTGAATGTGGGTGGCTGCCTGCGTCAACCCTCGGGTGGTCCGACGATGAATATCAAGGGAACCGCCGCTGGCGGTGGTAACGCATTACTTATCCCCCTCACCGAATTCTCAATGGGGCTTACTGGTGACATCAATGACATCATGAATGCTCATAACCTGGCCATGGTGGCCCTGACTGCTCGAATGCAGCACGAACGTAATTACAGCGATGCGCGTCTGGCCAAACTTACCGGAATGCGCCGCCTGGATGTTGACCCCACCAGGGTGGAAATGGGCTGGGTCATGGATTTCTGTGCCCAGAGCCTCCGTAACATCATTATCGGTATTGGCGGTCGCATGAATGGCTTCCTGATGGAATCCAAGTTCGCTATCGCGGTCAGTTCTGAGTTGATGGCGATGTTATCAATTGCCCGGGACCTGGCTGACCTGCGGGAAAAGATGGATAATATTACCGTGGCCTTCGATAAGAAAGGCAACCCGGTTACCACTGGAGATTTAGAGGTGGGTGGTGCCATGACTGCCTGGATGCGCAACACCATCAATCCCACTCTGCTTAGCACTGTGGAATACCAGCCCTGTATGGTTCACGCTGGTCCCTTTGCTAACATTGCCGTGGGCCAATCATCCATCATCGCCGACCGTATTGGCCTCAAGATGTTTGACTACCATGTCACTGAGAGCGGCTTTGCCGCCGATATTGGTTTTGAAAAATTCTGGAATGTGAAGTGCCGCTATAGTGGCCTCAAGCCGCATGTTTCGGTGCTTACCACTACCATTCGTGCCCTGAAGATGCATGGCGGCGGACCCAGGGTAGTGGCCGGCATACCCCTGCCTGATGCTTATACCAAAGAGGACCTGGGTCTCTTGGAGAAAGGCTTGCCAAACATGTTGCACCACATCAATACCATCAGAGCCTCCGGTATCAATCCGGTGGTGTGCATCAACCGTTTCCACACTGATACCGATGCCGAGGTTGCCCTGGTCAGGAAGGCCGCCGAGGCGGCCGGGGCACGCTGCGCGGAAAGTTCTCATTGGGCGAACGGCGGCGACGGCGCCCTGGAGCTGGCCAGTGCTGTCAAGGAAGCCTGCGAAGAAGAGAACGAATTCAAGTTCCTCTATCCTATGGAAATGAAACTGCGGGAGCGGGTGGATAAAATTGCCAGAGTAGTCTACGGGGCAGATGGTGTATCCTGGACTCCTGATGCCGAGGATAAAGCCAAGAAGCTTGAATCTGATCCAAAGTATGATGAGTACACCACCATGATGGTGAAGACTCACCTGAGTCTCACCCATGACCCGACTCTTAAGGGTGTCCCTAAGGGGTGGACTCTGCCCATCCGTGACGTGTTGATTTATTCCGGGGCGAAGTTCCTCTGTCCCTGCGCTGGGACCATCACTCTAATGCCAGGAACCAGTTCTGACCCGGCCTTAAGAAGGGTCGATGTCGATACGGCGACCGGTAAAGTGCAGGGGCTTTTCTAGCATACTTCTATCGGCTTGGAGATTTGGGGAGCTGGATGGCAAAGGACCTGGTAAAGAAGAAAAGAAGAGTCCACTTTGAACCCGATAATGTGGATATTACCGTGGAGCAGGGGGCTAATTTACTGCAAACGGCAATACAGGCCGGCGTGCATATTTATGCCTCCTGCGGCGGTGCGGGCACCTGCGGCACCTGTAAACTGCTGATTGAAAAGGGTGAAGTGGAAACCACCCGGACGGCCAAGGTTTCTGATGAAGAGTATGAGCAGGGTCTCAGGCAGGCCTGCCAGAGCCGTATCGTTACCGATTTGACAGTTCGTGTCCCCGTGGAATCCAGACTGGACAGAGCCGTTGTATCCCGCGAAAGGAAGACCACCCGTGGGGCGTTGGCCACCGGGTGGAGCTTCAATCCTCCGTTGAGCAAACACTTGGTCGAGTTGCCGCCACCTACCCTATCGGATAATGCCAGCGACCTTACCCGCCTGTTAAGAGGCTTAAAGCAGCGGTATAAACTTCGCAACATGACCGTGGATTTCGATGTGGTAAAGAAATTACCCAAGGCATTACGGGATGGTGATTGGAAGGTCACCGTAACTACCCGGGTAACTGCCGTCGAATCCCGGGCTGCAGAACGGCGCCGACCGAGGGTGCTAAATGTGCAACCTGGAGACACCAGGGAAAAACACTATTCACTGGCCTTTGATATTGGTACGACCACCGTCTGCGGGCAGCTACTTGACTTGAACCGAGGTGAAACCATAGCTGAAGGCATCGCCTATAACGGGCAGATCAGCTATGGGGCGGACGTGATTACTCGTATCGCTTACTGCCAGAACCCGGGTGGACTGCGAACACTACAGCGGGCAGTGGTCACCACCATTAACGGAGTTATCCGGCAGCTGCTTAAGCAGAGCCGGGTTAGCCTGAAGCATATTGGTCAGTTGGTGATTGCCGGCAATACGACGATGATTCAAATTCTTCTCAGTCTTGACCCTAAATATATCAGGTTGTCCCCGTATACTCCGGCAGCTACCTATCTTCCCCCGGTAAAGGCAAATTCCCTGGGTATCAAGGTGGGGAACCATGTTTATCTTTTCGCCTTTCCCCTGGTGTCCAGCTACGTTGGCGGTGATATTATTTCGGGGATTATGGCTTCAGGGGTGCACCAGACGAAGAAATTAACCTACTATATGGATATCGGTACTAATGGTGAGATCGTGGTCGGGAAATCGGATTGGATGGTGGCGGCGGCTTGTTCCGCCGGTCCCGCCTTTGAAGGTGGCGGGGTAAAGCACGGTATGGTGGCCACTAGCGGAGCCATTGAGGAGTTTGACATTAACCCATCAAATCTGGAGCCTGTGGTTGGTACTATTGGTGAGGAGAGGCCAAAAGGAATCTGTGGATCAGGACTGATAAATATCATCGCCGGATTATTTGAAGCCGGAGTCATCGGTCAGAATGGTAAATTTAACACGGGTCTCCCTACCCGGAGAATCAGGGAGGGTAGTGATGGCTATGAATATGTTCTCGTCTGGGCACCAGAGAGTGAAACCGGCAAGGATATTGTCATCACGGAGACAGATATTGATAATCTTATTCGAGCCAAGGCGGCTCTGTACGCTGGGTGCCAGACATTGATCACCAGCGTAGGGATGACTTGCCGTGATATCGAGCAGGTAATTATTGCTGGTGCCTTCGGTAGTCATATTGATATCGAGAGAGCCATCACTATCGGCCTTCTTCCCGACCTGCCTCTGGATAGGTTTATTTTCATCGGTAATGGCTCTCTGATGGGAGCCAGATTGACCTCTTTTTCTACCGACCTGCTTGATGAAACCAGAAGGGTGGCCAAAACGGTGACCAACTTTGAATTAAGCGAAAACGCTACTTTTATGAACCATTATGTGGCGGCTCTATTTTTACCTCATACCAATGCTGAGGAATTCCCTTCAGTGACTGAAAGGCTGGCCAATAATCGATCAAGACGGAGGGTGGTTGCTTGAGTTTCTCAATTGCTGTGGCTGGGAAGGGGGGTAGCGGCAAGACATCGGTGACCAGCCTTATCATTCGCTATCTGAAAAAAAACGGACTGGAACCAATACTGGCCATCGATGCTGACGCTAATGCTAACCTGGGAGATAGCCTGGGGCTTGAAGTGAGGCAAACGGTTGGCTCAATAATCGCTTCTTTCAATAGTGAGAAGATAGATATCCCGGCCGGAACGACCAAAGAGTCCCATCTCGAATACAAACTAAATGAAGCTCTCGTTGAGAGCCAGGGCCTGGACCTGCTGACAATGGGACGGGGGGAGGGGCCAGATTGCTATTGCTATCCCAATCTTCTGCTCAGGAAATTCGCCGATTCCCTGGCCGGTAATTATGCCTACGTGGTTATGGATAATGAAGCCGGGATGGAGCATCTCAGCCGGAGAACTACCCAGAATCTCGATCTGCTCCTGATGATCTCCAACCATTCGGTAAAGGGTGTTCGCACTTTAGCCCGAATAAGAGACCTGGTCTCTGAACTCAAGTTAGTGGTGAAGAGACAGGCAACAATCATTAATTTTGCCCCGGCCAAGTTAGCCCCTTTAGTAAATGAAGAGTTGGCCAGGTTGGAGCTTGAGCCGGTAACCTTGATTCCTGAGGATGAGGAGATATACAAAAGTGATCTTGAGCTTAAGCCACTTCTGGAACTGCCGGATACTTCTTTAGCGGTGAGGGCAGTCAACGATTTGATGGCAGAGCTTCTTGACAAAAGCTGAATCCGATAAGGGGGTACAAGAATGACAGCCCAGATCATCAGTGGTACCGAGATTGCGAAAGAGATTCGCCGGGAACTAAAACGGGAAATCGCTGAACTTAAGGAAAAGCATAATCTGATACCGGGGTTAGTCACTGTGCTGGTGGGTGAGGACCCGGCCTCTCAGGTTTATGTTGGGCAGAAAGAAAAGACGTCCGCGAACCTGGGCATCTACTCAGAAAGGTACGACTTACCGGCTGATGTCGGTCAAGAGGAACTTCTGGCTTTAATCGATAAATTGAATAAAGACCCTAAGATTCACGGTATTCTCGTCCAGCTACCGTTGCCCAAACCCTTAAACGAGGAAGAAGTCCTCTATGCTATTGACCCCAAGAAGGATGTTGACGGCTTTCACCCGGTGAATGTGGGCAAGCTGATGATTGGTGAGCCAGAATATATACCCTGTACCCCTCACGGGATTCAGCAGCTACTTATCCGGTCGGGGATTGAAATCGAAGGGGCGGAGGTGGTGGTAGTAGGTAGAAGTAATATTGTCGGCAAACCTATCGCCAATATCCTTCTCCAGAAGAAGGCGGGAGCTAATGCCACTGTTACTGTCTGCCACACCAGAACCAGGGATATTTCTTTTCACACCAGGCGGGCTGATATAATAATAGTAGCTGCCGGAAAACCTAAGGCGGTAACTGCCGATATGGTTAAAGAAGGGGTGGTGGTCATTGATGTCGGCGTCAACCAGATCGGGACAACAGCGGAGGGCAAGAGAATCCTTGTCGGTGATGTTGACTTTGATGCCGTTAAAGAGAAGGCTAAAGCCATTACCCCGGTGCCCGGTGGGGTAGGCCCGATGACCATTACCATGCTGATGTTAAATACGGTGAGAGCGGCCAAACTGGCGGCCGGACTAGCTTGAGATAAGGAGGGTAACTATGGAATACGAGGTTGAGAAGAAGAGTGCGCCGGGGAGAGAAGAGGTGGAGGTACTGGGGGCAACCTTTGAAGAAGGTAAACCCGAGGGCATAGAACAGGGACAATGGCGACAGAAGCTGGAAAGCCGAAAGGATAAACTTAAATACCTTGAAACCGGCGAGAGATATTGGTATGGACAGGAATGGTATGGTAGTGAGAAGAGAAAGAATCCGGCTTAGTAAGGGGGATAAGAATGGCACTTGAGATTCCTAAGACGCCATATAGCGGTAAGATTAAGGAGACAATACTGGGTAAAGGGGATAAAGCGGTGGTCGTCGGCGGGGAGACATCTTACCCCTTTTATCTTTTCGAAGGTGAGATGCCCCACCAGCCCCGAATAGCCATGGAGGTCTGGGACTGTCCGCCTCAGGATTGGGCTGAAGTGGCTCTGGAACCTTTTGCCGGGGTAACCGATGACCCGGTTGCCTGGGCAAAGAAGTGCCTGGATGATTACGGAGCGGAGATGATTGCCCTGCAACTGGTAAGTACTGACCCCAACGGGCTTGACCGCGGGGCCGATGAAGCCGCCGAGGTAGTCAAGACGGTGGTTGATGCCATTGATGTCCCTTTTATCGTCTGGGGAACCAGTAACCATGACAAAGATACCGATGTTCTAAGAAAGGTGGCCGAGATTTGCCAGGGGAAAGACCTGATTATCGGACCGGTTGAAGAAGGAGACCATAAAAGAATTGGTGCCTCGGCTATTGCCTATCACCACACGGTAATCGCCTCGACACCGATAGATATCAACCTGGCCAAACAGCTTAATATCCTGCTGGGCAATCTCGGGGTACCGGATGAGCTGATTGTCATGGATCCTACCGTCAGCGGCATAGGTTATGGCATTGAGTACTGCTACTCGGTGATGGAGAGAATGAGGATGGCCGGGTTAACTCAGCAGGATGACAAGCTTCAGTTCCCCATCATCTGTAATATATCCAAGGAAGTCTGGAAAACCAAGGAAATGCATATTCTAACCGAAGAGGACCCCAAGCTTGGTGATGCCCGAAAGAGAGGGATTCTAATGGAGGCGATGTCATCCGTGGTGATGCTTCTGGCTGGAGCCGATGTTTTGATCATGAGACACCCGGAAGCAATAAAACTGGTTAAAGAGATAATATCCGAGTTAACTATTTCCTAGAACAAAATCAAGGACTGGGAGGTCAGCAAGATGCCAGAAAAGGCAAAGCAAAGTATTGACCCGGCGACCATTGAGATGATAGAAAAGGCGGCTGCCGATGAATGCAGCACCGTCTTTGACCGGGCGGAGACAATGAGACCCTGTCCCATAGGTGCTGATGGTAACTGCTGTAGCAACTGTGCCATGGGGCCGTGCCGCGTGCCGTTGCCCAGAGGAAAAGAGGAAACACCTGAGGACAAAAAGAAGCGCCGGGGAGTCTGCGGTGCTACGGCGGAGACTATTGCCGCCCGTAACTTCATCCGGAAAATAGCCGCCGGAACAGCCTCACACGGAGACCACGGCCGTAAGGTAACAGAAATCTTCCTGGCTGTAGCCAGGGGAGAAGCACCTGGTTTCGAAATTAAGGACGAGCAGAAACTGATGCAACTTGCCCTTGATCTGGGGGTGAGCATTGGCGACCGCAGTAAGAACGAGATAGCGACTGACGTTGGTGAAATTCTGATGAAGGAATTTGGCAAGCAGGAAGGAGAACTTCAGTTCCTGAAAAGGGCGCCCCTGAAACGCCAGGAGATATGGCGACGGGAAGGAGTGGCTCCCCGGGGTATTGACAGGGAAGTCGCTGAGACGATGCATCGCACCCATATGGGGACTGACCAGGACTACAAGAACCTGCTTCTGCAGGGGACACGAACCGCCCTGGCCGATGGCTGGGGAGGTGCTATGATTGCCACCGAACTTCAGGATATCCTCTTTGGCACTCCGTCACCGGTGCTCAGCCAGATAAACCTGGGAGTACTTAAGGAGGACGAGGTAAACGTCATCATTCATGGTCACGAACCCTACCTTGCCGAGATGCTGGCGGTGGTGTCTCAGGACCCGGAAATGATTGAATACGCTAAATCCAAGGGAGCCAAGGGGATTAACCTGGCCGGTATGTGCTGTACGGCCAACGAAATTCTGATGCGTCACGGCGTGCCCATTGCCGGGAATTTCCTGCAACAGGAGCTGGTGATAGTCACCGGGGCGGTGGAGGCGATGATAGTTGATGTCCAGTGCATCATGCAGGGACTGGTGGCTGTCGCTCAGTGCTACCACACCAAGGTTATCAATACCGACCGCCGGGCCAAGATTGAAGGCGCCAACTTTATGGAGTTTGATGAGTTCAATGCCGTTGAATCGGCGAAGAACATCCTCAGAGCCGCCATTGATAACTACCCTAACCGGGGCCAGAACGTCCGTATTCCCCAGTACACCACGGACCTGATTGCCGGCTTCAGCCACGAGACGATCAACTACCTGCTGGGTGGCCTCTTCCGGGCCTCCTATCGGCCGCTGAATGACAATATCATCAATGGCCGTATCCGCGGTGTCGCTGGCGTTGTCGGCTGCAGTAATGCCCGGGTTACCCACGATGATGTTCACGTCCGTATGGTCAAGGAGTTGATCAAGAATGACGTGTTGGTACTTGAGACCGGCTGCGCCGCCATGGCCTGCGCCAAAGAAGGGCTGATGCTCCCCGAAGCGGCTGCGAAATATGCTGGCGAGGGACTGGCGTCAGTATGCGAGGCAGTTGGTATTCCACCGGTACTGCACCTCGGTGCCTGCATCGATAACTCACGTATACTGATGGCGGCCACGGCGATGGTTAAAGATGGCGGTCTGGGTGACGATATCAGCGACCTGCCTGTCGTCGGGGCTGCTCCGGAGTGGATGAGTGAAAAAGCAATTGCTATCGGCCAGTATTTTGTTGCCTCGGGAGTGTATACCCTGTTTGGTGTTACCTGGCCTACCATAGGTAGCAAGGAGGTAACCGATTACCTGTTTAAGGATATGGAGGAAATCTATGGTGGCAAGTGGGCCTTTGAACCGGACCCGATTAAAGCCGCCCACATGATGATTGACCATATTGATAAGAAACGCAAGGCTCTAGGCATTGATAAAGCCAGGGAAAGAGTACTCTACGACATGGAGATGAGGCGAGAACTGGACAAAGTATAACCGTAGCACTGGCAAAATCATGAAGGGAGGACTTAAGACATGTCCAAGATAATTGCGTCAGGGGTAATCAGGGGCGCACATAAGATAGTAGGCCAGGCTGAAAACAAGTGGCAGCAGGCAATGGATAAGTGGGGGGCTAACGAACCGGTAGGTTTCCCCAATACCGCTTATTACCTGCCCATAATTTATGGTATCTTAGGCATTAAAGTGGAGAAGCTGGGTGATATGGAGCAGGTATTGAAGAGATGCCAATCCATACTCCCGCCACCGGTCAGGGACAAGCATCCCCTGCCTTATCTGGCTCCGGCTCTCGATGCTGGTATGGCAACCTTCTTTGCCGAGGAAATCATTGAAGCCATAAGGTATCTGGAGCAGCCCGATTTCTATACTAAACAGGAAGACATTACTGAAGATAACATCTGGTTAGGTGCCGCCGACGATGTAATCCTTAGAAAGAGGGGCATTGAATTTGTTGATGGTACTGCTCCTGGCTTCGCGGCTATTCTGGGGGCGGCTCCAACCAGCGAAATTGCCGCCCAAATTGCTCAGGAACTTCAGCAGAAGAACCTGTATGTCTTTATGAGTGGTCAATATAACGGGGTGAGGTTTTCCGAGCAACTTGTCGAGGCAGGTGTGCAGATTGGCTGGCCTACCCGCCTGGTTTCCTTCGGTCCTGACGTTTCGGCAACCATATTTGCCGTCGGCTTTGCCACCAGGGCCGCCATGTCCTTCGGTGGTATTAGCCCCGGCGATTTCAGGAAAATACTTATTTACAATAAGGACCGTGTCTTCGCCTTTGTTTTGCCTATGGGCTATGTTACTGACGAGTGGTATGCCAATGCCGGCGGGGCAATAAACTATGGTTTTCCGGTCATCGCTGATACCCCGATACCCGAGGTCCTGCCTACCGGAATTTGTACCTATGAGCACGTCGTCTCCAGTATTCCCCACGAACAAATGGTGGCCAAAGCCATTGAAGTCAGGGGCCTGAAGGTTAGTGTGGCTGAAGTACCGGTTCCAGTAGCCTTCGGGGCTGCCTTCGAAGGCGAGAGAGTGCGCGGTGAAGATATTTACCTGGAATCTGGCGGGGGCAGAACCCAGATGGTAGAGTGGGTTACCAGCAAACGAATGGATGAGATAGAGGATGGCAAGATTGAAGTGGTTGGGCCGGAGTTAAGCGATATTGCCGCCGGTTCCAGATTACCCCTGGCGATCGCCGTTGAAGTCGCCGGTAGAGAGATGCAGGACGACTATGAGCCTATTCTGGAGCGACAAATCCATCACCTTATCAACTATGCCCAGGGGGTAATGCATATCGGGCAGCGAGATATCGCCTGGTTACGGGTCAGCAAGGGGGCAGTAGAAAAGGGGTTTAAGCTCTCCCATATCGGCACTATTATCCATGCCAAACTGCATCAGGATTTCGGGCGAATATTTGATAAGATGCAGGTCACGCTTTATACCGAGGAGGATAAGGTAGCTCAAATAGTGGGACAAGCCCGAGGCGTGTACGGGGCCAGAGATACTCGAATTGAGGGCATGACCGATGAAACTACCGATACCTATTACTCATGCACCCTGTGTCAGTCCTTTGCCCCGAGCCACGTTTGCGTGATTAGCCCGGAAAGAACCGGACTCTGCGGTTCCTACAACTGGATGGATTGTAAGGCCGCCTTTGAGATTAACCCCACCGGACCAAATCAGCCGGTGGAGAAGGGGGAAACCGTTGATGCCACTCTGGGGCAGTGGAAGGGAGTAAATGAGTTCGTACTCAAGGCTTCCCGCGGCAAGATAGACCATTACAACTTCTACAGCATAGTGAACGACCCGATGACCACCTGTGGCTGTTGCGAGGCTATTGCCGCCATCCTGCCCCTTTGTAATGGGGTAATGACTGTCAATAGAGAATACACTGGAGAGACCCCCTGTGGGATGAAATTTACTACCCTGGCGGGAACTATCGGTGGTGGCCTGAGTACACCGGGCTTTGTTGGTCACGGCAAGTATAATATTACTCAAAGAAAATATATTATCGGCGATGGTGGACTGTTAAGGATGGTCTGGATGCCCAAGATGCTGAAGGAGGAAATTGGCGACCGGCTTAAGGCAAGGGCTGAAGAACTGGGCGTGCCCAACTTGCTTGACATGATTGCCGATGAAACCATCGGCGTTACCGAGGAAGAAATCCTCCCCTTCCTGCAGGAGAAAGGGCACCCGGCTATTAACATGGAGTCGCTGATATAGGACTGAAGAAAGGGATATCAAGAAAGATATTAAACTGGTAGAATGTGCTGATGAACGTTTGCCGGTTCTGGCTACGGCTAATTCGTATGAAAGGAGTGTGATAGGGTGCCGCTTACTGGAATAGCGATATTTAAATTACTACCCAAGACGAATTGTGGTGACTGCGGAGTGCCCACTTGTCTCGCTTTTGCCATGAGTCTGGCCGCCGGTAAGGCCGAACTGGGTGCCTGTCCCCACGTCTCCGAAGAGTCGAAGGCTCAATTGCAGGAGGCATCAGCACCACCGATTCGGCCGATTACCATTGGCGTTGGTGAACGGGCTTTGAAGATTGGTGGCGAAACAGTTATGTTCCGCCATGAGAAGAGGTTTGAGAACCCTCCCGGTTTGGCCCTCCTTATCAGCGATACCATGGAGGACTCCGAGGTTAGTGCCCGGCTGGACAGATTTAAACAACTCCAGTACGAGAGAGTGGGGCTCACCCTCCGCCCTGAACTGGTAGCGGTAAAGGACGAATCAGGAAATGCCGGTAAATTTGAGGCGCTGGTCAATAAAGTGGGGCAAAATTGTGATTGCGGCCTGATTCTGATAAGCAGCAATCCCGATGTCCTGGCGGCCGGCGTCAAGGCCTGCGCTGACCAGAAACCACTGATATACGCGGCCACCAAGGACAACCTGGAGAGCGTGGCCAGTCTGGCTAAAGAGAATTCGTGCCCGGTAGTGGCCAAAGCTTCCGGTCTGGAGGACCTGGCTGAACTGACCACCAAATTAACCGAGGTCGGGATAGATGACATCGTTATCGATTCCGGGTCAAGAACTCTTCGCCAGGTATTTGAAGACCAGGTAATCATCCGCAGTGCTGCCCTGGCCAATAAATTCCGGCCCCTGGGCTATCCCACTATCATTTTCCCTGGCGAGATGACCGATGACCCGATGAAGGAGGCGGTGATTGCCTCGATATTTGTGGCCAAATACGGTGGCATCATTGTTCTCTCCGATTTTCAGGGCGAAAGCCTGTTCCCTCTGCTCGTGGAAAGGCTGAATATCTACACCGACCCACAGCGACCATTAGCTACCACCCAGGGAATCTATGAGATTGGTGCCCCCGATGAAAACTCTCCGGTGCTTATTACCACTAACTTTTCCCTCACTTACTTTATTGTCTCCGGTGAAATAGAGACGAGCAAGGTTGCCAGCTATCTGCTGGTTATGGATACCGAGGGGCTTTCGGTGATGACTGCCTGGGCAGCCGGGAAATTTGTCGCCGATGCTATCGGACCCTTTGTCAAGAAAAGCGGGATTGAGGATAAGGTTAAACACCGCAAACTGATCATCCCGGGGTATGCGGCCGCCGAAAGTGGCGGGCTGGAAGAGGAACTACCCGGCTGGGAGATTCAGGTTGGTCCCCGGGAAGGGGCTCATATCTCGGCTTACCTCAAGGCATGGCAACCATAAGGAGGGAAAGATGAAGCTTATTGCAGAAAGCATCAACATAATGTCCAAGACCCTGGGTCCGGCAATGCGGGAGAGAAACGCCCGGCCTATTCAGGAAATGGCCAAAGCGGAGATCGAGGCCGGGGCGGATTACCTTGACCTCAATATTGGTCCTGCCCGCAGGGGTGGGGATCAGTTGATGGAATGGGTGGTCAACACGGTCCAGGAAGTCACTGACCTGCCATTATCGCTGGATACGACTAACCCGGTAGCTATGGAAGCCGGATTGAAGGTCTGCAAAACAAAGGCTCTGATTAACTCTATCTCCCTTCAACCGGATAGACTGGAGTCGGAATTACCCCTGGCCAGTCAATATAATGCGTCGATGATTGGATTATTGTGGGGTAAAGAGGGAATGCCACGCGATGCCAACGAAAGGTGCATGCATACCGTTGACCTGATCTATCTAGCTAATGAAAAAGGTATCTCCAGTGAAAATATCTGGATTGACCCCATTGTCTGTCCGGTTTCGGTGGAAATAAATCAGGTGAAGGCCTGCCTGGAGTTTATGAGTATGCTCGGGGAGATTGCGCCTGAATGCAAATCTACAGTCGGGCTCTCCAATATTTCCAACGGTACCCCGGCTCCCCTCAGACCCCAGCTTAATCGGACCTATATGATAATGCTGATGAAATACGGGCTTTACTCAGCTATTGTTGACGCCTTTGATGCTGAACTGGTAAAAATAGCCCATGGTGAGATGCCGGAGATTGTTGACCTGGTGCACAGGGTAATGGACGGCGACAAACCGGACCTTTCCTCATTGACTCCCAAAGAAGTGGAATATGTGAAAACAGTCAGGGTTCTTACCGGAGAATCATTATATTCTCATTCCTGGCTTGACCTGTAGTTCAAACTCTCAAGTGGAAGTGGCAGGTGCGGTGGCGGGGTGTTAAATAATCAACGGTAAAGCTGGTTGCGCCATGGAGAACAAGCACTCAATATTACCTGAGCGGAAAAATTACGAACGTGCTAATGAGCTGGCTTACAGACTCGCCGCCGAACAGCTAGCCGGGATTAATGATATTGAGCAATGGTGTCGTAAAAGTGGGGCTCAATATCAGCTGATAGATTCCCAAAAAGGAATCATCATCGACTATCTCAACCAGTCATATCTAGTTTCCCTTCCCGGTATTGAGATTTCTCTGGCGGGCAGTGCCGAGAAGGTTCCACTAAGGGACAAATTGTTGATACTCCACTATTTTAACTTGGCAAAGGGTACACCGGCGGCCAACCGGCTGATTACCTTCCGGGAATTAACTGAAGGAAGTATCTACGCTCCGACATTTGCCAAGCGGACCATCGAACCTCTGATAGATTATTTTGCAAAGGAACCACATCACCTGATAGATGCCGCCGAAAAATTGGGGGGGTATAGAGCAGATTATGGTGATACGGCGGTAACCATCAACGCTTTCAGCCGGGTGCCGATAACCATAATCCTGTGGCAGGGCGATGATGAGTTGCCTCCTCAAGGAAACATTGTATTTGATGCCGGCATTTCCGATTATCTTCCCACTGAAGATATAACCGTGCTCTGTGAAATCATCACCTGGAAACTAATCAGGTCTTTGGGGTAGCCTGGAACCCCTCATCTCGAGATAGTAAG
>SDBV01007485.1_pt1 | contig 14927 bp, 22 predicted proteins | sample 2277081 | NCBI WGS metagenome assembly SDBV01 (sample SAMN10402039, study PRJNA504765) | marine sediment metagenome | isolation source: marine sediment core GS10_PC15, 223 cmbsf | place: Arctic Ocean: Southern Knipovich Ridge | collected 2010
GGCACGCAAGAAACTCCTTGATGGTTTGTCGGATGATCAGATCGAGGGGCTGCTGTTCGATTGGGGATTCTGGGCACGCCCGGAGCAGATGATCCCTGTAGGTGATTGGTTGACGTGGCTGATCATGACCGGCCGCGGCTGGGGTAAAACCCGTTCGGGTGGTGAGGGAATAAGGCAGTGGGAGGGGGAGGGGTATAAGCGGTTCATCCTGGTGGCCCGCACGGTACCGGACCTGCGGAAGGTGATGATCACCGGCGAATCGGGACTGCTGAGCCTGTACCCGGACCGGGACCGGCCGCAGTATGAGCCGTCGAAGACGATGATCACCTGGCCCCGTAGCGGCAGCAAGAAATACGGAGCGCAGAAATCGTCGGCGGTGGCGGAACTGTTCACCGCGGACGAACCTGATCAGATGCGCGGCCCGCAGGCTGAGAAGATATGGATCGATGAGCCGGCGACTTGGAGGCGCGGCGTCGAGGCATACGACAATCTGATGTTCGGGTTGCGGTTGGGTGACAGGCCGCAGATAGTGGCGACGACGACACCGCGGCCGGTGGCGTTGATCAAGCGACTGAAGAAGGACCCCCAGACGGTTATCACTGCCGGGTCGCTGCTCGAGAACATCGACAACTTGGCGCCGTCGTGGGCGAAGACGATCCTCGACCGGTATGAGGGTTCACGCCTTGGCCGGCAGGAGATCGACGGGGTCTTGCTCGAGGACGCTCCGGGCGCGTTGTGGAAGCGGCCGTGGATTGACGATCGGCGGTGGACGTGGGAGCAGTATGCGGACGCGACGAAGCGCCGTGTGGTGGTCGGCGTCGACCCGTCAGGTTCGGAGTCGGAGGAAGCGGACGAGGCTGGCATCGTCGCGGCGGCGGATGTGGGCGACGCCGAGTACGCGGTGGTGGCGGACCGGTCGGGGAGGATGAGTCCGTCAGCGTGGGCCGGCGCCGCGATCGACCTGTACTTAGACTTGGAGGCCGATCTGATTGTCGCTGAGGCGAACTATGGCGGGCTGATGGTTCAAGAGACGATACGGAATGTCGCCGTCGCGAGGGGGATTGCGGTGCCGCCGATCAAGCTGATTCACGCGAAGCGTGGGAAGGTGCTACGGGCGCAACCGGTGGCGACATTGTATGAGCCGCCGCGGGTGGTTCACCATGTCGGCACGGATATGAAAGAGCTCGAGGAGCAGCAATGCAATTTCGATCCGTTGAATATGCCGGAGCATGATGATCGGACTGATGCGTGCGTGTATGCGCTGATCGAACTGTCCGGCGTAGAACCGTTAGAGGGTAAATTGATGTCCTAGGGAGGAATGATGAGACAGTCACTAATAGACCACCACACAGAAGCACTACAAGCCGCACAGCAGCCTGTCGCTGAATGGTTGAAGGACTTCAATAGGAGTATGAGCACGATGGGGTTCCATGAGTCCGATCCTGTAGCGATGGTTGAGGGGGTGGTGCGTGCGTATCTGGAAGCCCTTTACGACGACCACGCCGACGAACACTGGACCCCGGCAGACACATGCGTGCCGTGCTGCGCCGAAACGCTACTAGACGGCTTCGCTTGATGTGTGTTCCTGGGAACCGCAAAAAGGGTGCTACGCTGTGGGGTAGTAGGGTAGAGCAGTCTGGTCAGCTTGCCAGCCTCATAAGCTGGAGGTCGCAGGTTCGGAATCCTGCCCCTGCTACTGAGCGTCTCTCGGTCTGCAACTGCCCGGGGACGTTCCGTGTGCTACAGTGTGAGCAGGTAGCCGTGATGTTCGCGGCGTAGATAGATAGAAAGACAAGGTGAGCGCAATGATGCTCAAACTCTATGACGACACCCAGGACTCCTGGGTCGTTACAGGACCGTTCCCCCGGATCGTTCACGGCACCGCCTATGGGCGACCTGAGGAGGTCAACGAGAAGCTACGGGCGGCCGGGGGCGGCGCGCCGTGGGACTTCATTGGTGTGACCGGCGATCTACTCGACGCGCTGTTCCCGATGACCGAACCGGGTGAGTCCCACATTCATCGGAAGCTCGGGATCGGATGGGTCAAGGTGATGTGGCACAACCCGACCGACCCGACGCCTATCGAGGACGACCGGTCCGATGTGCTGATCATCCACCGCGGCGGCGGATATGTGATGGGCGACGACGGCGGTACAGTCGATCGGATCATGGATGCCCCCGGCTTCCTGTCCGATGAGGCTGAGTAGTCGGCTAGTTCACTTGCAGCGAGCGGCGGGACCCTCGGCGTGAGGCTGGGGGTCCTTCTGCGTGGTAGGGTGCGGGGCATGGCTGACAACCGCCTGCTCGAAGACAACATGTACCTGGCCGACATCGTCGCCAAACGCATGTTCGCCCGACTACGCGAGACCGACTTCGACGACGTGTACTCCGACGCCCTCGGCGGACTAGCTGAGGCAGCCGCCAAGTACGACCCGGCGCATGGTGTGAAGTTCGCCACGTATGCGGCGACGAGGATGAGGCAGCGGATCATCGACGGGTGGCGCAGACGATACGGCCGGGAGATCACATCAGCCCGCCGTGACAGGCTCGGCCTCCTCAGCTTGGACTACGAGCATGTCGACCACCGGGGCCAAACCTCAGACTTCCACGACTACATCCCCGACCTGCCCGATCCGATCGGGCAGGTCGACGACCGCGCCGAATGCGAATGGCTCCTCGAACACCTATCCGCTAGGAACGCCAAGATCATGTGGGATCATTACGCGTTGGGTATCCCGTTGGCGACGATCGGCCGACGTGAGGGTGTGACCGAATCGAGGGTCTGTCAGATTGTCGCTGCGGGGAAGCGTCGGCTGCATGACGTGGCGTCGCCGTGATACGATGGGGTTGTATACAACCGATGAGTAGTAAACCTGGGGAGGAAACCGAATGATCTACCAGATCGAACTCGGCCAGCACGGCAAAGACACCCGGGTCTACGCCGACGGTGAGGAGATCACCTCTAAGATCGACCTGATTGAACTATCGATCCCGGTTGATGACCGGCCAACCCTGACCCTGCGGAGCCCGTTCGATGACTTCGACGATCGAGTCGTTGAGGTCGGGATCGGCAAGGTCGAAATCGTCAGCCGTGAACCTGGGGAGGTATGACATGGCTGCACGAACTGAACTGATTGACGAGACTCGGCATCGTCAGCGGGCCGCCCGCGAGTTCGGACGGCTGTCAGTGTTCGAGTCCCACGACATGCGGATCGTTCTCTTGAGTCCGGTGCCGCCCCTCGGGTTCCTTGTGACTTGTGCCTGCGGCGACGCGCAGCGGGTCGAGTGGTTCGACCGCACCGACCCGGACACCGAGTTGGCGGAGCGGATCACGGTGGCGTACCGGAAGCACCTCACATCGTGAGGGCCGGCGTCGCTGTCCTGTCGTTCTTCGTTGCCGCTGTGTTCTGGGTGTGGTTGGTCGATGTCGGGGTGAGGCTATTCGGATGAGGCTTGATCCTGCTCCGTTGTGTCTCCGCAACGACGGCGGCACCCTCGGCTACGACTGGAACGGCTTCCGTGACGTCGTGTCCTGTTACGTGTGCGGCGACAAGTACAGCGTCGAACTATTGGAGCAGACGATCAAGTCGACGTGGGAAGCGCTCAGGCTCGGATACCAACCGACCGTACGCAAGTCATGGGGCGGCGTGGCACGAATATCGATGACGTTCACGGACGCTGGCCCGCTGTGGCATGAGGACTACTCGAGGGAGTTGCAGCCGTACTCCATCGGGTTCGTCGGCTTGGAACGAATCGGCGACGTGTTGTTTCAATGCCGCGCGACATCAGCGGAAACCGGGATGCCGTGTCTGCTGGTCGCCGGCCACGACGAAGTGTCGGCATACCTCACGTCGGGTAGACGGTTCGCGCACGAGTCAGGCGACGGACCGTTTGGCAACATCGTCGCGGACCCGCATGGTCACGGCTGATGTTTCACGTGAAACCCTAACCCTTGACTAGAGGGTGAGGGTTTGCTATCTTGCCCGTGTGAACCGTTTCGCGTCTGTGTTCCTATGGCCGTTCTGGCTCGTCGGCCGCGTCGTCGCCGCGTTCAGCGTCGCAGCTGATTGGATCTGGGGCGCGTTCTCTGACGGACTCGGCCAAGACGAAGACAGCTACGACGTCGGCGCTCTCACTGTCATCTGGCTTGTCGCTCTGACCGTATGGGTGGTGTTCTGGTGATTCCCGGAACCCCTCGCAAGATCACCTCTGGCAGACGCAGAGATCGGACGCTGATCGGCTCCGCGTGTTACTGCTCCTGCCACAGCGGGTTCCAGTGGGTCGGCTACCCCTGTTGCGATAGCTTGCACCGAGGCAAGAAATGAATCTCGTCGACCGGATTAAAGAGAAACGGGCCGCGCCACCCACCCAAGGGTTCTCCGGGTTCGGCGGCACCCTCGGATTCGACACCGGCCAGCCGACCGTGTACGGCGACTACCTCAGCACCTCGAACGGGTTCTTCGCCGCCGCCAACCTGAGAGCCAAGTCGATAGCGAAACTGCCGTGGATCATTCAGGAACCCGACGGCTCCGTCCTCCACGACCACGACCTTCTCGATCTGCTCCGCCGACCGAACCCGCATTTCACGCCGAACAAACTCCGCCGCCTCACCGAACTCGCGATGTGCGTCTGGGCCGAATACTTCTGGGTTCTTGAGGCTTGGACCGGCGGGATACCGGGCGTGGGCCGGCCCCGCGAGATATGGGGTGTGAAGCCGACGATCATGAAGGCCATCCCAGATGAGGACGACTACTTGAGGGGCTTCGTCCTGACACCGCCTGGCGGCGGCAAACCGATCCCCTTTAGCCCGAAAGAGGTCGTGTGGTTCATCCAACCGGACCCGAACAACGACTTCCAACCGCTCAGTCCGCTCGGCGCGGCCCGTCTCGCGGCGGACACCGAGTCGGGGATGATGAAGGCGAATCGGAACCTGTTCGGTCAGGGGATGATTGGAAGCGGTTTCGTCTTCCCGCCGACGGATCAGCAGACATTCAGCGATCAGCAAATCCAAGATTTGGAACGTGACCTGGACAAGCGGTTCCGTGGTGTGGACAAGGCGCATAGGTTCTCGGTCATGCATCATCAGTTCAAGGTCGAGGCGATGAACGTCTCGCCGAAGGACGCCCAGTGGATCGAAGGACTAGACAAGTCATTTGAGCATATCTGCGCGGCGCTCGGTGTCCAGCCGGAACTGCTGGCCCGTAACAAGAATGCCACGCTGGCGAACGTGAAGGAGTTCGAGCGTGCCCTATGGGAGCACACGGTCACGGACGAGGTCGACTTCTTCGGTTCTGAGGCGACACGGCAACTCGGTCCGATCTTCAACCTGACGCCGTTGCAGTCAGTCGGCATGGATCTGTCGAAGGTCGTGGCGTTGCAAGACGACGAGAACCTCGCATGGAGCCGTAACGCCGGGAAGCTCGACCGTGCTGTCCTCACGATCAACGAGGTCAGGGAGCAGGAAGGACTCGACGACGTCGAGTGGGGTCACGAACCGTGGCTGCAGCGTCTGGTACGTCAACCCGGCGACGAAGACCCACTCGGCGCCTCCGAACCGGAACGCAGTCACCAGTCACCAGTCACCAGGGCGTTGCCGGCCGACCAGTTCGGCGCTGAGGAGAACGCGCACATCAACGCGATGCGTGCCCTGTTCAACGACCAGGAATCCGAGATCCTCCGCCACCTCCGCGCACGCGGCTACGAACGGAGCCTCGAGTCGGTCAAGGCGAACCCGTTCGACAAGATCAAATGGAGGAAGCGGACCCGCGCCGCGTTGGACGCCAAGTACGTCGCCGGCGTCGAGAAGTCGATCCTGTTGGAGTCGAAGGCCCTGAACATGACCGCTGAGGAGATCGCTGAGGCGTTGACGAAGCGTGCTACCGGTGCGGCGATCGAACAGCAGACCAAACGGTTCGCACGTCAGGTCAATAAGACAACGTGGGAACGGGTGCAGGGAGCGCTGGTCAAGTCGATCAAGAAGGGCGAAACGCTTGAGCAGGCCACCAGTCGGGTAAAGCACATCATGGACATCAGACGGAGCGACGCGAAGCGGATAGCTCAGACGGAGATGACCCGTGCCCGGACGACAGGTCAGATGGCCGCCTTCACGACCGCGGGGGTGGAAGGGAAGGAATGGGTGACGGCCGGCGATGGCGATGTCCGCGACTCGCACGACGCGCTGTCGGGTGCGGTGATCCCCGTCCTCGACGACTTCGCTATTGGGATCGGTCACGGCCCCGGCCCCGGTCAGTCCGGCGTCGCTGAGGAGGACGTCAACTGTCGTTGCAATCTGCGGCCGCGGGGCATCCCGAAGAAGTTCACGGAAACAGCAGGGAACGGGCAGCATCGCACGACTGAGGACGATATGCGTGTGCTGCTCGAATCGATGGAGGTAACCGTATGACCGTCGACACTAAGACCCGACCCATCTCAGCTCACATGAACCGCGAGTTCGACCCTCGAGACAGAGCAACTGGCACTCCAGGTGAGTTCGTCCGCCGTTTCGTTGCCACTACCGCGGGGATCAAACGAGATGGCTTGGACATCGACCTCGAAGGGATGAGCACCGAGAACTTCATGAACAACCCCGTGTTCCTGTATGTGCATGACTACTTCGGTGAACGGCTCCCGATCGGACTCGTCAAGAATATCCGCTTGCTGAAGTCGAAGGCGATCGTCACCGTCCTGTTCGACGAAGACGATCCGTTCGCGGTGGAGGTGCTGCGGAAGTACGACAAGGGTTTCCTATCCGCGGTGAGTATCGGTTGGGACACGTTGGAGTTCGACCGCGAAACGATGCGGGTCCTCGAGTCCGATTTGCTTGATGTGTCGGCGGTGCCGGTGCCGGGTGATCCGGATGCGCTGATGATCCGCCAACGGTCGCTACTGCGGTCGCTCGGTACGGATCTGCTCGACAAGTTCCCCGAGGAGGACGACCCGTCAGCCTGGGAGCAATACCGCGACAAGCGACTAGAGGACCCTGCGTTCAGGGCGTTGTACGAAGACTTCCTACGCGAACAAGCAGGGGAAGGATCTAGACGCGACACCGGATTTGATGATCCGATCCGCTGCGTGATCTGCGGCACGACTCTCGAGCCGGACGACAACGCGATGAGCGTCCCCGACCCTGATGGCGGCCGGTTCAACATCATCACGTGCGTCGATTGCGGCGACAAGATTTCTGGGGAGAGCAAGGAAACCATCGACACCCAGGAGGGTGAGCAAATGGCAATGGAACGAATGGAACGTGTCATTGCCGCGTTCGACGAAGTCAGGGACGCACTGTCGGCTCTGATGGACGGCGCGGGCACCGATGACAACGACGAGTCGATGGGCGCGCTGCTCGCAGCGTTCAACCCCGAGAACACGAACGATGAAGGAGAAGAGGACTGATGGCAGAAATCACAATGACCGAACTCGCGACTGAGGTCCGCACGAAACTGGACGCCTTGCAAGAAGGGGCGCTCACTGACGAGCAGATCGGCGCGAAGATCACGGAGGCGCTCGGCGCGCTCGAACCGTCCGACGAGCTGGTCCGTAAGGTCCGGTTCGCTGGCGGCGACCCCCGTCTCGCAGGGTCGAAGTTCGGCAGGCAAGGTCTCGGTGTCGCAGACATTGAGCATCTGATGCTGCTGACCGAAGCCGGCCAACGTGCAGGTAAGGGTCCGGGTCCGTCCGACGATCTCCGTAAGGCGTTCGCGGACATCAGCGAGGGCCGCATGCTTGACGCGGTGTCGGCTGAGGCCGCGGACTTCCACGCGGTCGAAGAGATGTACGAACGGGGACAACTCGACACCCACGGATACCACCGTGCGGTCGCGAACCTCCGCGCGATGGACACCGCCGAGTCGGGCTTCGGTTCGCAACTCATCGGTAACCAGTACGCGAACACGTTGTGGGCCGGCGCCAAGATCGAGTCGAGACTGTTCGACCTGATCCCGACGTTCGAGATGACCGCACCGACCGCGTTCCTGCCTGTCGCAGCGGCGCCACCGGTGATGTCATTCGTCGCTGAGAACACGTCGGCGACTGTCGGCGAGGGTTACGGGACTGTGAAGACGGGATCGAACCGTGTGCAGGTCGACGCGAAGAAGTTCCTGATCCGCGAAATGTGGTCCGGTGAAATGGCTGAGGATTCGCTGATCCCGTTCCTGCCGTTCCTGACTGAGATGGCTCAGTTGTCGATGGCGCAGTACCTGGATTGGGCTGTTCTGAACGGTGACACCACCGACTCGGCGTCGAACATCAACGACGACGGCGGCGCTCTGGGTGGCACTGAGTACTTCCTGGCATGGGACGGACTCCGCCACGTCGGACTGGTCGACAACACCGGCAACGGCACCGACCATTCGGCTGCGTCGATCACGTGGGACGCGCTGATCGACTTGCGGAAGCTGATGCTGTCCGCGACGTACTTCAACGATTGGGGTCATCCGAACGACCCGGCCGATCTGGTGTACGTGGTGAACCCGGCGCTTGGTGATGAGATCACCAAGCTCGACGAGGTGATCTCGATCGACAAGTATGGGTCGTCCGCGACCGTGTTGACTGGCGAGGTCGGCAACATTGCCCGCCATCCGCTGATCACCACGATCGGCCAGGAGCTGACTGAGGCCGACGGCTTCGTCAACAACAGTCCGACGCTGAACCGTTCGACTGCGACGGCGTTCAACCGCCGCGGCTATGTGGTCGGGAACCTGCGTTCGTTGCAGGTGAAGGTCGGCGAGTTCATCGAGTCCGATCAGTTCCAGATTGTCTATTCGATGCGTAAGGGCTTCGGACGGTTCACGCCGACCGGCGCCGCTTCGGGTATCGAGTCGGCCGCGGTTCTGTACAACATCGCCTAGACCCGATGCTGAAATTGGGGTCCCGTCCGGTCTGATGGCGATGGGGCGGGACCCCCGCGACCAGGAGGTCGAAATGCCACGAGAACGAATAGACATACTGAGCCGAGGCGGAGACTCGGAGATCCATGTGAAGCGCCCCGCGGGGGACACTTCGCGGATCATCGGTTTCAAGGTCGAAGCCGACGACCTGTTCGTCGGCACCGGCGCGACACAGCACCGCGCTATGAGGATTGCCGGCGACCGTGCTGCGGCCTTTGTGATGGGCGGCGACGCTCACGACTGGCTGCTCGAGGGCGCATACACGAACCGTGCGGTGAACACGCCGGCCGGGTCGTATTGCCGAGCCCTGAGCTTCGCGGTGCAGAACCGCGGATCGGGTGAGTTGGGTTCGATGCAGGCCGCCCTGTTCTCGACCCGGCAGCGTGGCGATGGTGGTGCCGTACCCGAGCAGCGGGTAATCCGTGCCGACCTGACACACGATGTGGGTGGAGCGGTGTCGACCGGGTTGCAAGAGTGCTTCCGGGCGAACATCAAGATCCAAGCGAACGGCGCGACGCACGCGGACACGGCTGGTTCGTCTGCGATCGTCGCGAACAACGATGCGACCGGCAGCTACACGAACAAGCCGCGAGCGTTCGCGGTCCGCTCGTTGGGGCAGCCGTTCAGCATCGGACTGGATCTGTTGGACACGCGGGTGAAGACCTGCGAGGACGCGATGATCCGATTCGATCAGCGGGACACGAACGACCTGCAAGCGATCTGGGCGTCCGGTACGGCGACCGACGACTCTGGCATCGTGTCAGACATCGGCGCGGACACCCTGTTCGCTGACGGCAGCCTGTACTCGTCCATCGTGGACGGAGCCGGGAAGCTGTTCGTCAAGGTGAACGACACCTGGACGTCAGCGACCTAAGACGGAACCCTGGGGAGGACCCTTTTATGAACGACAGAATCGAAACACTCGAAACGGCGGTACTGATAGCGGCCGGGAACCATGCCCGACTGGTCGAGGATGCCGCTGACGCGTTGGCGGGGTTGCGGCAGACCGAGGGCCGGCTGCTTGAAGCGACCGAGTTCAACGCCGCGCAAGACGCAGAAGAAGCTGAGGACGAGAAGGAGAAATGACATGGCACTATGTAAAGCGACTGTGACGTTCTCGACGGTTGTCATGTGGGACGGCCGCAATGAGCTCATCGACTGGACTGAAGGCGACGAACGCGACATTGAGGATCACATTCTCGTGCTGGTGGAACGTGACAGTCCGGGTGCGTTGAAGGTCGTCAAGCCGAAGGCGAAGAAGTCTGAACCTCAGGTCGAGACTAAGGCGGGTGCGTCTGACAAGGCGAAGACCCGTCAGGTGACGAAGGCGACTAAGCCGAAGGGCAAGAAATGAGCAGACCAGCGATCACACGCGGAGCGACGCAACGAGTCGACCGTAAGCTCGACCTGTACGGCACAGGTGCCGGCAGCGTCAGCGCGATCGTCAGAGTGACAGACGCGAACGCCGCGACGTTCCTGTTCACCGGTTCGGCCGCTGAGGACGAATGGACTGACGCTTCGCACGGGTATGTGACCGGACTGCTAATCCAGTTCTCAGCGGTCGGTACGGGCGCACCCGAGTTCCTGATCACCACCGACTATTGGGTGATTCGACTCGGAGCGAACACCTTCAAGCTGGCGTCGACGTTGGCGAACGCGATTGCCGGAACACCGATCGAAGGCACAGTCGACTCGACCGGCACATGGACCGTCACAGTGCAGTCACAGATATTCCGGGCCGGGCCGCCGGCAGGCGAGAAGTGGAAGATCCGCAGGTTGCTGTTCCACTTGGAGGACGGCGCCGCGCAGTTCAACGCCGACCAGTACGGCGGACTCAGCGCACTGTCGGTCGGCACACAGATCCAGATCGGACAGGCTGACGGCACCGTCCTGCATTACCTGACCGGCGAAGACGGCACCGGCGCAGCTCAGTCAACAGGTGTGAAGACGAACATGGAGTTCAGTGCGCTGATGCACGACGTCGCAGTGATCCCGTACGGGGCAGGCAACGACGCGATCGCCGGACGTTGGACATTCCAGAAAGCGGGGCGTGACATTCTGCTCGACGGTGACAACAGCGACGAGATCCAGGTTGTGATCAACGACGATCTGAACGGTCTTGTGACTCACACGTTCATCATCCAAGGAGACAAGGTCTGAACGATGGCAATCGTCAACGGGTACGCAACGAGCGCAGAGTTGGAGGTGCTGCTGAAGGGCGCCGCGTTCACATCAGCAGCGCATGACAACGATGTGGAACGTGCGATCGAAACGGCGTCACGGTCGATCGACCAGTTCACGGCCCGCCGGTTCTATCAGGACTCCACGGTGCAGACCCGGTATTACACGCCGACCGACTGGCGGCACTTGGAAGTCGACGACATCAGCGTCGCCACCGGACTGCTGGTCACCGAGGACATCAGCTTGGACAACACGTTCGAGACATCATGGACCGTCGACGACTACTCGGGGAGCAGCGGGTTCCGTCTGCAACCGGAGAACACCGGCCCCCCATTCAACCGCCTGGAAGCGCTCAACGCGTCGTGGCCGCTACTACGCAGGTCGATCAAAGTGATCGCGAAGTTCGGATACGCCACAGTACCTACGGAAGTAGCGGCAGCGACGTTGCTGCTCGCCACCCGCTATTACAAGCGGAAGGACGCCCCGTTCGGTGTCATCGACACACCGGTCGGGATCTCGAATCTGCCCCGTACTGATCCGGATGTGGCGAGCATGGTCGGTCATCTCCGCCGCTTCGCGAGGGTGGACGCCGCATGACGACACTACGTTCTCTATCACTTTTGGGGGTGAACGCAGTATGACGATGGCATTCACCCTCGAGGGCGACGACAAGCTCGCACGCAAACTGTCGGACCGACGCACCCGACTGGGTTCGCAGGTCCGTGTGGCGGCTGATCCGATTGAGGCGATGGTCGGCCAGCTCGGCATCCTCGGCGTCAAGCACGCCAAGGATGAGGCCCCCGACGACACCGGCAAACTGAAGCGGGGGTTACGGTTCACGTTCCGTGGGAACAAGGGCATCGTCGAGTCGACCGCGAAGCACACGCCGTTCGTCATCCGCGGTCGGCAGCCCGGGACGTTCCCGCCGGTCAACGCGATCTTGGGTTGGGTCGGCCGTCGTGGCATTCCGGCGTCGGCGGCGTTCCCGATCGCACGGAAGATCGCCGAGGAAGGCATCGATCCGAACGACTTCCTCAGCCGAGCGTTCGTGAGGATGCGCGGCGAGTTGGCGCCGACGAAACGGCAGTTCCTCCGCCGCGTAGACCGGAACTGGTCGCGATGATAGTTACACAGATTCTAACCATCAGCGTGATAGTTAGGAATGCGTCATGACAATGGCGCAGATCCGCGCCGACCTCGCCGTCCGCGCCGCAGTAGACACCACGTTGGAGACGTATGAGCGTGCGCCGTCGACGATCGAAACGCCGGGCTTCTACGTCGGCCTACCCGAAGAGGTCGATTACGTCCACGCCTACGGGCCGAATGGCGCGACGGTCCTGTGGAAATGCACCGTCGTTGTCGGCCCCGTCGACTCTGATGAGGCGGTCGCGCAACTCGACCTGTACATCGATCCGCAACGCGGCGCCAAAGCGATGAAGGTGCTGTTGGAGGATCTGTCGGTGTCGAACACGTCGAGCATGCACATCACTGAGGTGATCAGGTCTGAGTTCGTGGTGGTGACTTTCGGAACAGTCGATTATCTGGCTGTTGAGTTCGAGGTAAAGGTGTGGGTATGAGCAAGCATGAAGTCCTGACCGGTGTCTCCGGCATCGGCAAAAGCAAGAAGACGTTGACGGCTGGAGACGTGTTGGACTCGACGCAAGTGTCCGACGACGAGCTCGCGTTCTTCATCGCACGCGGCGCAGTCGCACCAGCGGCGAAGGCGAAGCCGAAACCTGTCGCAGAAGTGGAGGCTGACTGATGGCTAACGCACATGGCAAAGACATCGAGATTTTCCTCGGCGACACTGACGTGTCGGCGTTCCTGAACGCCAACCAGGTCACAGTCACCAACGAACTCGCCGACACGTCCGCCTACCAGGACGAGGACCGCAACTTCCTCGCCGGTCTGATCACCGGCGCGGTGACGTTGGGCGGCCACTTCGACGTTGCCGCCGGCGCGATCGACGAGGAACTAACCAACAGCTTGAAAACGTCGACGCTGCTGTCCGTCGCCTACGGCCCGGCACTGTCGGATCGGTGGGTCGGCATGCAACTCCAAGCGTCGAACTACACGCAGCAGCCACCGGTCGGCGACGTCGTAGTCGTCAACTACACCGCGCAGGCGGAGGCTGGCGGCGCGTCACGTGGAACGGTGTTGCATCCGTTGGCGAACGTGGAGACCGGCGCCGGTGAGGAAACGAAGGTCGATCAAGGGGCGTCCACGGCGCGTGGGGCCGTCGGATACATTCATCTGGTGGCGTTCACCGGCACGGACATCACCGTCATTATCGAAGATGGCGCCACCGAAGGCGGCGCGTTCGCTGCCTTGGTCTCATTCGCACAACTCACCGGCATCGGCAAGGAACGCGCCGCTGTGGCGGCAGCGGCGGACACTCCGAACCGGTGGCTCAAAGTGACCTGGACCGGGACGTTCTCATCGGCGACGTTCATCGTCGGCATGGAAAGGATCTGATATGGCAAACGCACACGGCAAAGACGCCACCGTCGAAATAGACGACGCGGTCGACGCCGGCGCCACCCTGCAGGACATCTCGGCGTTCGTCGACCAGTCCGACTTCAACCGCCTCGTCGAACTGGCGGACACATCAGCTTATGGTGACGAGGACCGCAGTTGGATCGCCGGTTTGGGGACGGGGTCGCTGAGCATGGGCGGACCTTGGGACCCTGTCTTGGACGGCTATTTCGGTTCGACATTCGACTTCGAGACGGCCCGGAGCATCCGGTACAGGCCAGAAGGCGACGCGTCACCCAGTTTCACGTTTGAGGCGTTCGTCGAGTCGTACACGATCGGACCGCCGGTCGACGACGCGATCCGATGGAACGCAACCCTGCGTCCAACCGACGCGATCACTAGAGCCTAAAGGAGGCTGCAATGGCAAACATCCACGGCAAAGATGCGGTCTTCAAGTTGGACAACACGTCCGACTCGCTGACCGACATCAGCCAATACGTCGACGACTCTTCGCTGGCACGTCTGGTCGAACTCGCCGATACCACCGCGTACGGTGATGAGGACCGGACGTTCATCGCCGGACTCGGCACCGGATCGATCTCGATCGGCGGGCCGTATGACGCGGCGCTTGATGCGATCATCGGAACCCCTGTTCAGCAGAAGGTGTCGAGGGGCTTTGACTTCGATGCGATCGGTGCTGGCACGGCGGGCCGTGTTACCGGTGAGTGTTTCATCACGAACTACGTCAATGGCATTCCGGTCGGTGACAACATCGTGTGGACAGCGACGCTGACGACCACAGGAGCTCTTACTAGAGAAGCGAGCTAACGGGCAACCCCCGGGGAGGAAGACATGGCGAACTACGCCACGAAGGAACAAGTACAGGACATCACCGCGCCCGAAGACGATGTGACTGTCGCCGGCCTGACGTACAGGTTGGCGGCGATCACCCGCGGCGAGTTCAAGTGGGCGATGGACGAAGTCGGCTACGTAGAGAATCCGGTCACGGGGAAGAACGACTCCAAGGACCCGGAGCGGGTCGACATGCTGATGCTCGCCACGGCTCTGATCGAACCGGAGTTCGACCCGAACGACGGCGACGACATCACCACACTTCAGGAGATGCCGATCGGCGTGTCGAGCAAGTTGATCAAGCAGATGATGACCCTGTCCGGGTTGGGGCCTGAGGACCCTACAACGCAGACCGACGAATGATGAAGGACAACAGCCTGTACAACGAGTACACGCTGGCTCACGAGTTAGGGATACGACACACCGAAGTGATGAAGATGCACAACACCGAATACCGCGAGTGGCAGGCGTACTTCAAGCGAAGGAACGCGGAGCGGCCTAGCTGATGGCAGCGTCTACTGATCTCCTGATCCG
>SDBV01007486.1_pt1 | contig 14925 bp, 13 predicted proteins | sample 2277081 | NCBI WGS metagenome assembly SDBV01 (sample SAMN10402039, study PRJNA504765) | marine sediment metagenome | isolation source: marine sediment core GS10_PC15, 223 cmbsf | place: Arctic Ocean: Southern Knipovich Ridge | collected 2010
CAATGATGGTAGAAACAACTAGCTGCTGTATGGTAGAATCCTTAACATCAGATCCCTTAGGGATAGCGGGACCCAACCTTAACATTGCCCCTATCCTGTCCTAATGATGGGGTCCACCTCAGATAGAGCGATTTCACAGCACACTAAAAGCCAGAACAAAGGTAATGCGTGGATTAAAGAACATTGAGACGGCGCACGATTTTATCAACGGCTGGCTGGTACATTATAACTACCTCAGACCACACTCAGCCTTAGACGATAAGACACCCGCCGAAGTAGCGGGTATAGACTTCCCCTATAAGAACTGGGCGGACATTACCCGCCATAAGCCGTCAAAGCCTATCACTGTATCTCATGTAGAACGTGGCACTATGCGTATAGGGGAAACGTATTTCGGCAGACGGCGTAAGCGGGTTAGGGTAACTACACCGAAGCCGACAATAACGCCTAAAAGACCGAGGTTAGAACGATGAGTATATTTGAAGATTATATGCCATGGTTTACTGTCATAGGTATTGTGATGCTGTCGATAATAATATCCATTACAGCGACTGCACTATATATCAAACTCATCTTTTGGTTAAAGGGGAAATATGACAAATCATCCACTTTTATTAATCCGCCAACCTGTAAACAAAGAAGCAACTCCAGAGAAAACAACTATCAAGATATTAATTTGGTCGGTAGCATCCAGAAACCTTATAAATGCTCTAGTGGTAACAATATATGGCGATTGGTTATATCTAATATCAAACATAGGATTAGTCAGTCCAATTTTATTAGCGAAAAAATCCATAACCAGAAGAGTTATAAATATAACCAAGATAGAAACGAAGAATTTAAAAGCCGTCTTCATACTGGCAATCTATCACAGGAGTCAGATAGTGTTCAACCAAATGCAAATAATACCAAGAAAGGGGAACGGAAGAAAAGGCAGGTCAATCCGATAGTCAAACGATGGGTTTGGGGAATCAGAGAACGTGAATACGGCTGTTGCGGGCAGAAGATTCAGTATTTTCTGAAGAAGAAGCATGGTGTACACCTCTCTGTCCCTAAAATCTATGAGATTCTAGCCGGAAAGCACATCATACGCTCCAAGTGGAGGAAAAACATACCAAGAGGCCCAATACCCCAGGCCATTAAGCCGCGGCAAGTAATACAAATGGACACCATTGATTTCGGGGAACTCTTTGCTTTTACCGCTATCGATATTTTTAGCAGGGAAGCTGATATTCTTCTGGCGCCAGCGCTGACGTCAGAGTATGGTTGTAAATTCCTCCACCAGAGTATGGGGAGGAGATTTGGCAGTCATGTGAATTTACTTCAGACCGATGGAGGTCCTGAATTCAAGGCAGCTTTTAAGAGTAGTGTGCCTTCATTTTGCAGTCGTCACCGTATCGCCAGACCTTACCGTAAGAACGAACAATCATACATCGAGAGCTTTAACCGGACGGTACGAAAAGAATGCCTGGGCTGGCAAAAATATCGTCTTCAAGATTTGCCAGAGTGTCCGAAGCTGGTAGAATTGTTTCTGGAACGTTATCATTACCACCGCCCTCACATGGGACTAAGAATGAAGACACCACTTAGAAGGGAGGATGAGTGTCGGATTTCTACGGAGAACTAAGCGGTTTTGCTTTCCCTCCCTCGAAGCAAATACTAAAGCGAGCGAGCTTACATCATCAAAAGCTAACCCTTTGTCTGGCTAGCTTTCCCCCCGTCTGGTAATGCTCTCCTTTAAGGGCAAGCTTAGCCTCCTCTTCATTTTCTTCTGTCCAGAAGCCAAGGGAGTACCCATACCAAGGCTCCTTGGTACGGAGCTTAGGCAGTCCTTCCTCCTCCCAGATGTCCCTCGCCCTTTCCATAAATTGCTTCTTGGGCAGAGAAACTGGGGGATAAGCCCATTTCCTAGTGGCGTCTATTAGTAACGCCGAGCCACCACAGGGTGAGGGATACAATCGTTCCTCATTAGTGGCTGATGACGGGGCACCTGTGTGGTCCAGCAGAAAGGCTTTGCCCGGGACTATGTGGACATCTCGATGCGGCTGCATTCTGAAACTCAGAGCCCAATTAACCGCATCAGCATCCCATGGATCGATATCCTCATTAACCACTACCGCAATCTTGGGCCAGCTTGAAGAGCGGCTGGTAGCTCCATACAGAGCCTGAAATACTTTAGCAGGATGCGTCTTTGTCATTTGGATTACCAAAAATGCTGAACCACCGCCACTCTCATGGAAGGCACAAGTCATTATATCGGGGATATTCAGGTCATATTTTAGAAATTTGTACCAGTTGGCCGAAGCTCCAATTGACTTCAGTTTACTTTCCTCACTAGGGTTAAACTGACCGATGAACACATTAAAAATGGCATTACTTCGGTGGGTAATGCAGGTAATATTGAAATACGGGCCGATCACTTCACCTCCCATGTATCCAGTGAATTCTCCAAAAGGCGCTTCCCGCTCTATGGAATCGGTAGGAATCTCCCCTTCAATCACTATCTCCGCTGTAGCCGGAACCTCGATATCCACAGTCTTGCACTTGACCAGTTCCACTGGCGCGCCAGCAATACCACTGGCAACCGCATACTCATCAACGCCATAAGTAATCTTCGTTGCCCCGGTAAAACCTATATTCGGGCTTGCTCCGATAATGATGGCAGCTTGTAAGGGAATCCCCTTGCTTTTACATTTCTCCCAATGCGTGCGAAGGTGTTGACCTAAGCTACATAAAATTCCCGTTCTAGTCTTACTCTTGACCATGGCTCGATAAACACCCATATTTCTTACCCCTGTTTCTGGGTCCTTGGTCACCCAATTGCCACAGGTAATATAGGGAGCATTATCAAATCCTGGTGTGGAAATGGGAATGGGAAACTCTTCAAGGCCCCCATGTTCCAATAGATTACTGCCTAGGTGTACTTCTTCATGGACAGGACCATGCTTGATTATCTTAGGATCAAGGAAATGAAGTTGAGCTTCAGCCCACTTTTCCATAATCTTATCAGGCTCACACATCATGCCTATGGCATATACCTCTCTGGAGGCAGCGTGGGAGGCAACCAAAACAGGCATGTCATACCTTTTACCCTTAACATCGACCACATTTTCAAACAAAAAGGCTTTCCTTTCCTTTTCAGGAAGCCCTCGGAACTGCCATCTAACCAATGGCATAAGCTCTGTATCCTTATTTATCTCTCTCCTTATCCTTACTAACTTGCCGTTCGCTTCCAAAGCGTCAATATGCTCTCTCAAGTCCTTGTAATAAGCCATAAAGATCATCCTCCATTTTCAGTCATGTTACTATAATACTAATTACTTCAGAGAAAAACAGTATAATTGGATGTAATATTCTTCATCCTCCATCATGCAGTTTTTCTTGGTATACCCCTTGACTTAATTCCCTAGCTCTAGGCGCTCCCAACCTCCGAATCTGGGTGCTCCTGATAGAGAGTAGTAACTCCACGGACATAGTGTGGCATCTATTACCACCTTTGAGGTCATAATACCCCTCTTGATGTGGCTCTCATCATACGATGCGGGGATAAGGAGACCTGCTGCTATCCGCGGTAGGACTTGAATATCTTTCTCTGTGTCTACTCGGGTAGCTACTGCCCACAGCAGCTCTTCTTCATTATATACACTGATATCATCAGCTGCGACTACGATGAAGGTGATGCGCCTTGAAGCATTTGCTACTGCTAATCTTGTGCGCTTACCTTAGGTATCGATCTTGTGTCGGGATTACTTTTTAACTGGTTAGGCCACTGACTTTAGCGAAGTCATGACCTTTCTCAGTGTGAACTAAATGGAGAATCGTTTTACTAAGGATAGGTGAGGGACTGTTTAAATTTTAAGCAGGGCTCTGGCATTCTCTCCTAAGATCTTATCCTTTTCCTCTTGGGAAAAGTCCCTTACCCCTAATCCTAGTTGCAAAACCGGCTCAGGTATTTTCAAATTTCTAATAGCATCGACCCATTGCTTGTATGTTGGGTGAGGTGGCTTTATTATTAATGGCCAGTCACTCCCCAATAAGACTGAATTAGGGATTTTATCCATTATAAGTCTCATCTCCATGAGGAAATGCCATGGGCTCTGAAAGTAATCGTATTGAAGTGATGAAATATCTGTATAAATCGTTCCCGCCCGGTATTTTATGATTGCCAAAAGAAGTTCTCCATAACCTTTGGCGCAGTGAGCAGCTATAACTTTCATTCTTGGGTATTTAAGTGTCAGTAAATCCAAGTCTGCTGGATTACCATATTTAGCCGCGTAGGGAGCTGGGCTCGTGCCTTGATGAATCAAGGCAGGTATCTCTAGCTCGTTTATCTTGTTCATAAATTGCTGAACCGACTCATCGAGTACTGAATAATTAAGTATAATCTTGACGCCTTTTAGCTTCCATTCAGTTACTCCTTTTTCTAAAAGTTTGACTGCATCCTTTCTTAGCGGGTCAACACCAACCCAGGCTATAATTCGGTCAGGATATTTCGCCTGTATTTCCGCCATGTACTCATTAGCTCGCCATACCGATATCTCCGGCTCCTGTTGACAGAAGGTTGAGTAATCGAGGTGTGATACCACACACACATCCACTCCTGCCTCATCCATGTCCCTAATCAGTGCTTCAGCACTACCGTCCATGGTAGCCTTTAATTTTTCAGTATACTCGTCGCCGAAGGTTATCCTTTTCAACCGGAAAAACCCGTCTAGCCAAAGTTGCGGGAACACCTTGAGTGATTCAAACGGGTGAGTATGAACATCGATTATCATTTATCCTTCCTTTCAGATATAACCGTTATACCTTAAATTATGAGAGCCTCCCAGACTTTTTAGGTCACGCTACAATATATCTTGAATCCCAATTTAATCTATTTTGCCTTCAACGCGTTAAGGACTTTTTCAGGAGTCATGGGCAATTCCTTTAACCGCACGCCGACTGCGTTGTATATGGCGTTTGCTATAGCTGCCGGTACTCCCGTTGGACCCAGTTCACCCACGCTCCTTGCCCCGAACGGCCCCGAGTCAACTGGCTCCTCCACGATTATTACTTCAATCTCCGGCATATCAAGGGTTGTAGGTATCCGATAGGCGCAAAAATCATCGCTAATCGGACGACCATGATCGTCGATAATAAAGTCCTCGGTCAAAGCGAGACCAATACCCTGCGCTACGGCGCCTTCAAGCTGGCCTTCTACACTCGCCGGATTTATTGCTCTTCCACAATCAGGGAGCATCAGAACCTTCAATACTTTTACGTGCCCGGTCTCAGTATCCACTTCTACCTCGGCAAAGGTCGCATGGTATGGGCGAGACGTTGTAGGTACGCAGGTGTATTGCCCCGAGATGTTCAAGCATTCCCCTCGGAAATTGTAGATGGCGTCTCTAGCTACTTCAGCAATGGAGATTCCTTTCTCCGGGGCATTCTTGGCGAAGACTTGATTATGCTTAATATCTAGTTCTGTGTCCGATACTTCCAATGCCCTGGCCGCTCGCTCCAGAAGTTGCTTTTTGACCTCACGGGCCGCCCCCAGAACTGCATTTCCTATGACATAGGTCCCCCGACTGGCATGGGTTCCAATGTCAAATGGGGTAGTGTCTGTATCCCCGGTAACAATGTGAATCTTCTCTACATCCAACCCCAGTTCCTCGGCTGCAATCTGAGCCAATACGCCCAAAGTACCCTGACCCATCTCACAGGGGCTAATCATCAGGTTGACTGAGCCATCCGAATTCAGTTTCACGAAGGCATTAGAATATTCTAGAAGGGCCGGGGCAGCACCGCTACCACATGTATTACATGCCATCCCCACACCATATCTCCTCATGCCTTCTTTCCCCTCAACCCTCTTTTTCTTCCAACCTATCCTCTCTGCCCCCACTTCAATACACTTATCCAGAGCGCAGCTTTCGATCGGCACCGAAGGTGATGGGCTGGGTTCACCTGCTCTCTTAAGGTTTTTAAACCTGAACTCCAGGGGGCCCATGCCTAATTTCTCAGCGGCTATGTCAATTAGCTGTTCCAGAGCAAAGACACCCTGAGGATTACCATACCCCCGCATACCCCCAGAGATAGGGGAATTAGTATAGACAATATCTGCCTCGCCCGCCATATTGGGGCACCTGTATAAGCCCATGAAATACATCAAGTTGACGGCTGTGGTTGCGCCACTATGGGTAAAGTAGGCACCCGCGTCAGCAATTATCCTCGATTGTAGAGCGCTTATGGTGCCATCTTTCTTCACCCCTAATTTCCCAGTTTGTATATATGGTTGCCGACTCTCTCGTAAAATAAAATCATCTTGCCTCGTGTCCTGCAGCATTACTGGCTTCCTGGCCTTTTCGGCCAGCGCAACACAAATGGGCTCATTGGTGAGGCTTAGCTTCTGTCCAAAGGCACCACCAACACAGGGAGTCAGCCACCGGACCATGCCCTCCGGCATATCGAATATGTCAGCAATCAGTCTTTTGGCAATATGCATTATCTGGCACGGAGACCAGATGGTTAATCTGCCACTGTGGTCAAAGCTGGCTATACATGCCGTCGGCTCCAATTGACAATGTTTTTGCTTTGAGGTGGCAAAGGTCTCCTCTATAATGTGGTCGGCCTCTAGGAAGCCCTTTTCCACGTCACCTTTGGGGAAAGAATATAGTATATGGTCGGCAATGTTACGCTCCGCGAAATCATGTATTCTGGGCGTATCGGCTCTCATCGCCTCGGCCGGATCGAATGTTGCTGGTAATATCTCGTAGTGCACGTCAATCAGGTTCAGCGCTTCACTGGCAATGCTTTCATCTACCGCTGCTACCGCGGCAACGGGGTCCCCGACAAATCGCACTTTATCATTAAAGATATGTTGGTCTTGAAGTTCTTTCTTGATGAAGGAAGGCCTTATAAAGGTGAGCAGGTTTATGTTAAATGGTTTTCTCGATACGTCATCTCCGGTAATTACAACCTTAACGCCGGGGAGTTTTTCAGCACGGGAAGTATCAACCTTTAGGATTCTAGCATGGGCATAGGGGCTCTTAAGTATCTTGCCTATCAGCATACCCGGTAGTTTTGTGTCTCCGGTGTACTTTGCAACACCAGTGGCTTTATCAATCGCATCTGGTCGTGGAAGACGTTTCCCTACTACCGAAAATTCCCGGCTCATTCTCCTCCTCTTCCCATTATCTTCGCTGCTGATTTAACATCAACAATTTTTACGTACCCTATGCACCGGTTTAAGTCACCCAACAGACGTTGAATCTTTGTGGCATTGTTCTCGAATATGTGAGAGATAATATTCCGGTTACGAAGACAGTCCATTTCTATTCTCAGTCTAACGTCAATACTCCAAACAGGTTAATTTCAAATGGCCAAACCAGTCACCACCACCGGTAAACCAGAGTGATGTCGGCAACGTAATCTCGCCCCATGGAGAGAATGGCTCTTCTTCAGAGTATAGTTGCACTTGTTCATCAACTTCAGCGCCAATAACCTTGTCAGGAATGGGTAGTTTAACCTCACGTTCGTAGCTTCCGGTGCTTACCATGGCTATTGCCTCTGGAACATAGAAGGGTAGTGGCGGCTCAGTCCCATTTTTCCCACCCCACTCTGAGGTCAGAAAAACCACTTTCATGCCCTTCTGTGCACAGGCTTGCACTGTAAGCATTACGTCTACAACATTATTCCCTGATGCACTGAATTTTGTGAGAATGACACCATCTGCTCCCAATAGCTTTGCCATCTGGGAAGTGCATGCCGCGGTAACTTTCTTGCCAAACTCAGTTTCAAACCGAGTTCTCTGTACAATCACTCCCAGAAAGTTTAATCGTTTGCCATGTTCTTTGAATAGCTCAAATACTACAGGGGGATTCATCCATCCCCAGGTCGTCGGGCGCACTCCCCCACCACGTCTCGCATCCTGGGTCAACACCCCATCAAGAAGTTCATTCGGATGAACGAAGGTTGGAAAAGACTCTCGAATGGGTAAACCATACAGGGCCACACTCGAATGAGGCTCGTGCCACATAGTGAGGCAAGTAGAGATATAGACTACCCGTGGCAGCGACGGGTCAACCTCAACCAGCTCAAATAACTCCTCTTTTTCCGGCAGAATCATATCCCTGGTAGTCTCAGCCAACCGCCGGGCAACCTTAAATTCAGCTAATTGAATCGCCGCATGAGCCTCTAGTTCGTTCACGCCATCGACAAGCTCGTATACAGGGACAACGTTTATGGTCGACCCGAATGGCGTTAACTGTGCTCCCGGCCCCCACATATCCACAATCCCGGAATGCTGCGCTGCTGTTCCGGTCAATATCGTTGCGTTATACTTCGCTGAAGGCACTACTGCTACCCCGGACAATCGGTGTGTTTTACCCTGTCCTACGGTTTCAACAGGTCCAAGAATCCCGGGGAAAACACACCCGGGTCCCGATACCTTTATACGTGGCTCAACAGCATCACGCGCCCTTACAATCCTTGTCTTTTCTCCGGGGAAAGCCACATCCAAGTCAGCAGAAGCAACTCTCTTATCTTCTAGAATAAGCTCTATCAGCTCCTCTTTATCAATCTCAAGGGATCCGTTGCTGTAGCTAGTTCTCGTGCTAAAATTAACGTCATTCACCGGGAATGTTGCTAGGGCAAGCTTCATAACACCTCCTATCCAGATGTAAAAGTAACATTCGGCTCGAACACTGTAGGACCTTCGACGTCCTTTTCGAGCGCCTTAAGGGCACACATCACAATTTCTCGCCGCAGAGCTTTGTCGTCGTCCACAGACAAGCTGGGTTCACCGCAGGGGTGAGGAATCTTCGTTCCGGTAACGAGTCGGTTAACTCCCAATTGCTTACCCATTATTGTCATCGCCGTGATAAAAGCCACTGGCATTCCATCTTTCTCAATCGAATTGGCTATCGCAGACCCGCTGCGTGTGCAGGAACCTCAGGTTGATACCAATAAGGCCGCATCCACGCCCTCGGCTTGCATGTCCAGAAACATCTCCTTGCCTATGCGACTCATGTCGCTGACCAATCCACCGCAGCCACTTGTCGCATAGAAATAGGGATATATACCACCAATTACCCCTTCTTTTTCCAGTTCCCTCAATGCATCAAGTGGGACTCCATAATTGGGATTTCTTTTCATGAATTCAGTATTGTATCCGCCATGAACAGCATCCCAATCAGCATCCTGCATTGAGTTAAGCCTATCAATAGAGTATTTCACCCATTTCTTATTCTGGTATCCCTTGAACCCGTCGGGATTTCCCAATGGGCTCACCCCGCTGCTGGTGACTAATGCCAGACGAGCATCGGCAAGACTGGCAACCTGATGGGCAACCGGGATTTTTTCAATTGATATGATAGGGATTTCAGTGGTGAAAGGATGGCCGGAGAGCATATCCAATAACATGCTAACGGCCCGTGCCCCACCGCTCTCACCGGCAATTGCATCAACTCGAAAGCCTCTGGGAATATAGCCTTCTTCAAACGGAGACCCTACTGCCGAACCAGCCGCCAGTTTGGAAACACAGCGCGCCATCTTCGATAGTGCATCTTCCATACCGGCTACATTCTCGGTTGTTGGGAAGACAAACACCTTGTTGTCCTTGTATTGCTTATACGCTGCTACTCCTGGATTCTCTGGATACATGCTAGTGACACAGTTCAAACCTAAAGATGTACTTAATTGGTGGCAAACCTCTGCACAGGCAAAACCGTATCTTCCAGAATTAAAGGCGGGACCAGCGACCACAATCTCGACATCTTGGTATCGTGCGATTTCCAGAATCGACGCCAGCGCCTCATCATGGTTTGCACTGAAGTAGTTATCTCCACAGTACACTGTAACGACAATCTCAACTTCATCTCCCAAAAGGGCTTGGAGGCGTCGGCCTGGCCCTACCGCCGCCTTAATAGAGCTAACTGGTACGTCTGCTTTCTCCTCACCACCTACACCAGCAAAAAACTGATTCATGTAATGCATTATGCGAATCGCTGGCATAATTACCCTCCTTATCTAATAGTTATGTCTTTTCATAAATATCCCTGGTTTTTCGCATATACATTGTCTCTAATATACACAACATCCTCGGTTTGCGGCCCACTGAGTAACCTGTCTTATAGATATATCACAATTATACTGATAAAGCAATCGTTCACGGCCTATGTGTGCGATCTACTTTTACGAATGCTATTCATATATTCTATCACTCATTCACGGTTTGTTAAATTGTAGCTAAAGTCTGGGCATCTATAGGATGTATTAGCCCTAAACAATCAACCAAATTGTTACTTACCATTACTGGATGTTACTTCCGGCCTAAAAGGCATTATGTTATTGTGACTACGCAATCTTTACTAGCCACTTCTTTAGTTTGTAAACCATATAAAAAGGTTCCTTTTTAGCTAGAGTTCTGGCATTCACAATATTGCCTGTTCAGTCCTTTACCATTCTCACTTCTTAACAAAGTTGTATAATAGCACAAATAACATTTAGGCTAGTGAGCACATTTAGTATGGATTATGAGCTATATCATGACGAGTCTAAAGTAGACGGGTACTGGCATGGAATCCTGCTTGTTCCAGTAGTGTATGTAGTCAGCAAAAATGGGCCACTTTGGGCCTGGCGGTATTCCCTCAAGAGAACAAAGAATCTGGATTTACTGATCCCCAGGATTTCCTCAATTGCTGCCCTGTCTAATGTTTCCTGATGGTATCCTTTCAATAATGCTCTCACTTGCTCGGTAGTGAACCGTTTGTGCATTTGGTTCATACATCCCTCCTCACCCAGGGAATGTACCATCTGCAGTCCACTTTCGAACCTCAAATGTTTATCTATTAATCAAATAGTCTACTTTTCAAGCTTTAACTGACCACTTTTGAATATTTTTTAACAGGAAATGCTTAGAATATTGACAAAGAGGTGGTTTTGTATTAAAATAAGTGCCACCGAGAAACACGGTGTTTCGGGCCAACAGACTTAGGGGACAGGGGTACGTCAGAATTGAAATGAGGAGCAATAGATGACTGCAAAGGATGAATGGAGTATTGATCGCCAAAGAGCAACTTTCGTCGTAATTGATATACAAAGGGGATATATAGAACCGGATGCACCTATACGATGTCCGGAATTCCAAAATTTTATACCTAAAGTTAATGAACTCTCTCAAATTTGCCGTGACCTCGGTATGCCAGTCATCTTTGTATACAACTCATTTCGTGCAGACTTATCTGATCTTGGCTTGATGCAGGATGCTCGACCCCGTACAGACTCAAAATGGGAGACATTAGAAGACAGACCCGGCGTAAAGCTAGCCGATGGATTAGTTATCAATAAGAGCGATTATCTGGTTAAGAAAAATCGTTATAGTGCTTTTGCCCCGGGCGCATCTAGATTAGGAGGTCTGTTACGTGGTTTAAGGCGAGATCACTTAATTATGTGTGGTGGAGCAACCGATGTCTGTCTTGGAATGACTGCTGCGGATGCAATGATGCAAGACTACAAGGTATTCATTGTCGGTGATCTTACTGCAACTCTAAATAAAGAAAGACAGAGAATCGCCCTAGAGGTTCTTAACGCTCATTTCGCCAAGGTTATGACTTTTGAAGATACAAAGAATAATCTTAGACGACATAAGTAATTAACTGTATACTGATAAAATATTTTGAACAAGGAGGTAATCACATGAATAAGAGGAAACCACTGATCTATTTAATTCTTACTTCTGTGTTCCTAATCGCCACATTATCTACGATGCTGTTGGCGTGTGCACAGCCAGAGAAGGAACAGGTCATTGAACTTAAAACTCTCAGGTCGATGGATTGGCAAAGTGCCTTTGTTACGGATTATAGACTCTTGATTGAACTCGGCAATGAGATGGGCGAGGGGCGACTTATTTTCACCGATGTTGGTGGTGGTGAGGCGTATCCAATATTTGAACAACTGGAGCCGGTAAAGACGGGTGCAGTTGACCTTCTCATAACAGTCTCTGCCTTCATATCGAGCACCTTCCCTGAGGCTAACATCATCCAGATGAGCCAGAATACAAGTGCGTGGGAGCATCGCGACTCTGGTTTGATCGCTGACCTCGATAAAATGTCCAGAAAAAAGCTCGGAATTGCCGTCCTTAGTGCTCCCAGCTCTGGTTATCCCTTTGCCTATCACATATATTTGAAAGAGCCTATAAAAACGCTTGACGACCTTAAAGGCCTGAAACTCCGCGGTATGCCTATATATGATGCTGTCTTACACGGCTTGGGGGTTTCCACTGTTACTATACCACCTTACGAGTTAGTTACTGCCCTTCAGACAGGAGTAGTCGATGGTGCGGCTTTCCCAATTGGGGCTAGAGATTTTGGTTTTGCTGAACAGGTAAAATACATGGTATACCCACCTTTTTGGATTGGAAATAATCACTTACTGTATATGAATGCAGCTAAGTATGATAGCTTACCAGACTGGGCAAAAGATAAGTTGATGGAAATCGTGATGAGGGTGGAACGTGAATCTTTGGACATCTATGCTGATCATTTTGAGAAGGAAATTAGAGTATATCTGGATATGGGGATAGAGCCCATAGTATTAACCGACGAAGAATGGTGGCATGTCCAAGACCTATCGTTTGAGGGCGGTAAGGAGTACCTCAAGAAAATCGTACCTCCCGAGAACTATGCAATACTAGAGCCGTACATTGACAAGTGGTATCCCAAAGAGGTTATTTGGCCGCCTTATGACTGGGAATAATGCCGTGGAAAGCCAGCGTATTTAGAGCGTTGTCCTCTATCGCCAAGAGCAAGCGATAGAGGACAACGCATTTTTATAACGAAGGGTACATTTGAGTGCAGAATCGCGTTTACCACTATGTCTTGGTTGCGATGGCCAGTGCTGCGGGAGCTGTTCTCGTGTTGCTAGCCTTGTCTATTAACTTCGAAGTTGTGATGAGGTACTTCTTGGGTAGTCCGACTTCATGGGTGGTTGATTTCAGTCAGTATGCCTTAGTCTATATCACGTTTCTCGCTGCAGCTTGGGTCTTAGCAAGAGAAGGACATGTAAGAATTGAACTCCTTGTGAATCGCCTGTCGCCAAAGGTTCAGCGACTGTTGAAGTTTTCCACCTCTGTGGTTGGTGCTGTGCTTTGTGGGTTGTTCTTCTGGTACAGTCTGCAGATTACTTTGGAGGCGATCAATACAAAAGAACTCTTTGTTGAAGCGACAGTTGTGCCTAAATGGCCAATACTGATAGTCTTGCCAATCGGTAGTATCGTTATTACCCTGGAATTCCTTAGGAAAGCTTGGGGCTGTCTTAGTGGAAATACGATTGCTGGGGCTACTCAGTTCTCAAAATCACGAGATGCGGAGTAACGGAGCAATAATGGAATGGTGGGTAGTTCTGGTCATTATTAGTGGATTGCTTGTGGCTCTCTTTCTATCAGGTCTGCCAGTTGCTTTTGCCTTCCTCTTCATCAACTTCATAGGTGTCCTGATTTGGATGGGGGGAGTTAATAGTCTCCAGCTTGTAATAGCTAGTGTCGTGCGCAACATAGGCGTCTTTAGTCTGGTGGCTGTGCCTCTGTTCATTTTCATGGGTGAGATACTGTTCCAAACAGGGGTAGTCAAATTAATGACTGATGCTTTAGGAATGTGGATCGGACGTATTCATGGCAGCCTAAGCCTAGTTGCCGTGGCAAGTGGTACCATATTTGCTATGATGAGTGGCTCGAGCATAAGCGGCGTCGCCATATTGGGCTCTACATTAGTCCCCGATATGAGGAGCAAGGGCTACAGTAAAGAGATGAGTCTAGGACCAATATTAGGTGCTGGCGGTCTGGCAATAATTATTCCCCCGAGTATTTTGATAGTAATTCTAGGGGTTCTCGCTCATGTTTCAATCTCTAAGCTCCTCATTGCTGGTGTCGTTCCTGGCTTCATTTTGGCGGGACTCTATGTAGCATATATTCTTATCCGGGCTCGCCTACAACCCCATCTTGCCCCATTATTTGCACCGCCGAAGGTTACCTGGATCCAAAGAATTAAGGCACTCGCCTTCATATCTCCCATTAGTATCATTATCTTTATGGTTCTGGGACTTATCTTCCTAGGTGTTGCCACGCCTTCTGAAGCAGCGGCTACCGGGGTTATGGGCGCCCTCATCGTAGCTGGTGCTTACCGCAAGGTCACGTTGCACACACTGAAGAAATCTGTTTCAGAAACACTGATGGTAACTTCGATGGTTTTCATGATTATAATGGGCTCCCTGACATTCAGCAATGTGCTGGTTTTTTCGGGAGCAACCCCCGGATTAGTAGGTCTGATAGAGAAGCTAACCATTCATCCCATAATGATAGTTATAGCAATGCAAGTGACCCTGATAATTCTAGGGATGTTCATAGACTCTATATCAATAATGATGATCACTGTACCAATCTATTTCCCCATTATTCAAAGCCTCGGGTTTGATCCCATATGGTTTGGCATATTGATGCTCGTTAACATGGAGATGGGATGTATATCTCCACCATTTGGACTCTTCAACTTTGTGCTAAAGGGTGTTGTGCCTGACGCCACGATGGCTGACATTATTCTGGCTGGGATACCGTTCTTCTTTCTCGGTATGGCTTCGTTGGTAGTAATGCTCATATTCCCTCAAGTCGTCACTTGGTTACCCAGTATAATGGGATAGGTATCCACTTCCATACCCATTATGTTACCGTTTGGCTCGTTTCACAAATTGAAGTCACCGATTTGTTAGCTTCAACGGTTGGTTTTCACGGGGCTCCTGCGACCAAGGGCGTATGAGTCCGTTGCTTCTAACGACACCCTGACTTAGGTTCATGGTGTCATTTTATGGGGGACGTTAGTAACTCCTATGGCTTGGCTTCCATGTCTACTTCATTCCTATGTAGTATATGTCGAAAGATAAGATACGTTATCTTTC
>SDBV01007487.1_pt1 | contig 14922 bp, 11 predicted proteins | sample 2277081 | NCBI WGS metagenome assembly SDBV01 (sample SAMN10402039, study PRJNA504765) | marine sediment metagenome | isolation source: marine sediment core GS10_PC15, 223 cmbsf | place: Arctic Ocean: Southern Knipovich Ridge | collected 2010
TGGATATTTTCCGCCTTGTCGACGCTCACGACCGTGCCGGACATCCAGGACTGGTGCCGGGACACGGCCGCGAGACTCCCACTTTCATGCGAGAGCATTCGATCGAGGAGCCCCCGCTCAAAGAACACGTCGGCTTCCAACAAGAGAACATCGTCAACGAGATGCTTGCGGGCGAGCCACAGCGAATAGATGTTATTTGTGTTCGCGTAGTCTTCAGATTCGATGTAGGAGACCTTCAACGCCTTGAATGTGTCTCCGATGCGGTCGTAGATCTTCTCCTTCTGGTGTCCAACGACAATAACGACTTCGTTCACGCCGACATCACTGAGATGGGTCAGTGTGTTGACAAGAATCGGCACACCATTTACGGGCGCCAAGCACTTGGGAAACTGCCGCGTAAAGGGCTGCAAACGATCGCCAACGCCAGCGGCAAGGATGATCGCCTTTCGAACAACTGTCTGGGGAGCTTCCACCGTACCATTGCGAACGGGAAAACGGTTGGGAGATATGGGATCTTGCTGCATCTAACATTCCACCTTTGCATCGAGGGTCGGTTACTCGACGAAGCTGTAGCATCCGGCAACTTATCGTAACAGTGGTGCCTCGATTCTCTCCAGGTCACAGCCGCGTCCGTTAGGAAAAAGCGTCTCCTTTGGCCGGCTTCTGCTCGGGAACTGAATATGGAACCGATGCGGGGCAACGTAGGTCACTCAGTGCGGTCGCCGCCATGCAAGTCAACAGCCTGGGGCCCTTGTTGTCGCCGCTTTTCGCTCGCCTGTAGGTTACTGCCAAGAAGGCTGCGGAACCAGGCACCTCCTGGGCTGTTCGGGAACGCGTGCGAGCCGATGGGCTGGTTATCTAGCGTTCCATGGCGCTCCCTCCCTCAGCTCGGTAGCGATTGTGGCAGCAATACTGATTCACTCGGCGCAGCAGAGGCTCGTAGCTGTGGCGATGACAAAGGAGGCTGTTAGAGACCTCACGGTGTTGTGAGTTTTGTTGTGAGTTTCGTACGACTTCCCGGCCACCACGCGACTCTGAGATACGACACCGATGCCCAAAACACCGCGTGAATGCTACGTTTTGTCGTATCTGACCTAGTTCCCGCTCTGAATGGGGTTCAGGGGGTCGCCGGTTCGAATCCGGCCGTCCCGACTGCTTTAAGTCACAATAACACTTACAGTTACGACGCGGCCGTTCAACGAACGGCCGTTCGTTTTTCACGCTTGTGTGCCAATAGTGTGCCAAATCTCGGCGGCCGCCCCGCCGATCGGCGCTCCAAATCCTATTTTAGCCGACCATGCTAGAGTTCACTTCCCGGCTCTCAAGCGCTCTCTTGCTGCGCCTGGGGTGCGCGACCGGCATGGGCGTCGTGTTACTGCTTCTTGAGGACCATATGCGCGCCGGGCATGCTGAACCGCAGATCCGTCACCGGACCGCGGTCGCCGTTCGCGCGGCGGAAGATCAGCCTTGGGAGCCCTCGCCCAAACGTAAGTCCCTCGATCCAGGGGATCACACGCGGCGGGGCACCGTTGATGGAAAACGCAAGTCCCTGCGGCGTCTGCGCCACCTCGACGATCATCTCTTCGCCTCGTCCCTGGCCCACATACTTGCCGACGAGCGGCACGGGGTCGCCCGTGAAAGGCTGCGGCGGCGGAGGCGTCCAACCGAGCACCTCGTTGGCGAGGTTGGTCACCACCTCCTGCGGATCGAGGGGGCCGACGTTGTTGATCATGACGACCACGGCCATCCGCGCCTCGGGATACCAGCCCACCTCCACCCAGAAGCCGGGGCCCCTGCCGCCGTGGCCGATGTACATGAGACCGCTGGGGTCCGGTCCGACCTGAAGGCCAATGCTGTAGCGCAGCGGCGTTCCATCGTTCAGCCTGGACGGCGTGATGAACTCGGCGTACGACGTTGGCGAGAGCACGCCGCCGCCGTGGAGTGCCTGGAGCCAGGTGACCATGTCGCCCACGGTTGAGCAGAGCGAGCCCGCAGCGAAGGGCCAAGTATGCGCAACGGTCCACGCACGCCGGATCACACGGTCCCGTGAGACGAAGTAGCCATGCGCACGGCGCGGGATGTTTTCCTCGCTGTGGCAGTACATCGAACGCGTCATCCCGAGCGGCGCTAAGATCTGCTGCTCGATGTAGTCCTCGTACGTCATCCCGCTCGCGCGCTCGATGACGAGACCAAGGAGCCAGAAGCCGGAGTTGTTGTAGATCTGCGCCTCGCCCGGCTCGAATTGGGAGGGATAGCGCTGGAGCAGCGCGTACGCTGAATCGCGGGGGAAGCGTATGTTCGTCGACAGGCTGCCAAACTCCGGCGTCTCGGTGAAATCCGCAATTCCCGCGGTGTGAGCGAGCAGGTGGCGCAGCGTCACAGTGTGGCCGCGCGTGTCGAAGTCCGGGAGCCACCGGGTGACGTCGTCGTCGAGACTGAGCTTCCCCTGGTCACGAAGCCGGAGCACGGCGGCGGCGGTGAACTGTTTGGTGACGGAACCGGTCTCGAACATCGCATCGAGCGGCATTGGCACATCCCACTCGACGTCGGCCTTTCCGTATGCCTTGAAGAGCAGTGTGTCGGTGCCCTGGACCACGGCGGCGACGATCCCAACAGCGAGATCCCGCTGTACCCAGTACCCGGCGATGGAGTCGAGCCGCTGGAGGAGGGCGGCGTCCGCCTGCCCGGCCGCCGGGACGGCCGGCGCACCGAGGAGCAGTGCCGCGGTGAGAAGTCGTTTCATGTCGGCAGTTCCCGTCTCAAATGAATCTGAACACCGGTGGGAAGCTGATCACCACGATCGCGGCCCACACGGCATAGACCCACAGGTAGTTCGTCTGCCACTGCTCGAGGTCCGCTAACGCACCGCGCCCGCGCAGGAAGCGGATGGAGAGCACCGCCGACCACGCCAGGTTGAACAGCAGGATCACGTTCATGCCGAGGGCGGCCATGCGATTGGGCGTGAAGCCGAACTCGGTGATGCGCGCGGCGATGGCCCACAGCGCGACCGCGTCGGCCAGCAGCGCGCTGACCACCAGCACGACCTGGATCACATCGAAGGGACCCGGCGGCGACCGTGGATCACGGGCCGAGATCGAATAGAGCAACAGGGCCAGCACCACCACGAGGAGCAGGTCGAACACGATCAGCACTTCGCGCTCGACGTTGATGCCGCGGCCGGTGCCCAGGACGATGCTCAGGTACACGAGCAGGACGATGGTGAACAGGGGTGTAAAGAGGCGCGCCAGCACGGGCGCCATGTTCTCGATCACGCTCTGCTTGGCCTCGACCAGCCACGACGCGATCAGGACGCCGCCCATGGCACCGCACGGCAGGATCCACGACTCGAAGAACGGCTCGATGTCGATCCCGATGGCCTCGAAGATCCCGAAGGTAAATCCCATGAGGACGCCACCGCCCAGCGCGATCAACACGTAATAGATGAAGAGTTCGCCGGAGAAGCGGATGAAATCCATGCGGCCGGCCACCTCGCCCCACCGGCCGCCCGCGTACGCGACGCCCACGACGATCCAGAGCGCGATCGGCGCGTGCAGCGCCGTCAGCGCCAGGGTGTTGCCCTCCCTGGCAAACGGATAGACGTTCGCGAACACGCCCGCCGCGACGAACGCCCCGACCATCCAGCGGAGCGCGCCGGTGTCGACCTGCCGCTTCCAGAGGAAGTAGCCGGTCAGCAGGGGCAGCACGAAGAAACTCAGGTTGCGGACGTAGAAGCCCTCGTCCCCGTTCATCTGCAGCCCGAAGAGGGCCGGCAGCTTGATGGCCACGGCCGCCGCGATCGCCAGTGAGAACGCGACGACCGCGTCGGTGCTCACCCCGGCCGGCGGCGCCCCGGTCTCGGCGGGGGACACCACGAGCTGCTTCCAGAGGCGTTCCGCGTGCTCGCGCGCGAACTCCTTGGAGAGCGTGTCGAGGTCGCCCAGGCGCTTGACCGCGACCAGGAAGGCCTCATCGCGGGCGAGGCCCGCCTCGGTCAGCACCGCGATCTGCTCGCGCAGATGGTCCTCCAGCTCCGCAACGTCGACCGCGTTGATCGCCTGCCGGCGGCGGAGATACCTCCGCCACTGATCAATCTCCGCCTCGAGCGATACGGCGTGATCCGGTTCCGTCATTCAGGCTCCCTGTGGCAGTGGCACGACCCGCGCCGGTTGGTTCGCCGGGACGCGAAGCGCGAGCATCTTCCAGATGCCCCGGAGCGTGGCGTCCACCGCCTGCCACTGTTTCCGTTCCTCGGCGAGCTGCGTCCGGCCGCGGGACGTGAGGCGGTAGTATTTCCGCCGGCGGCCGCTGTCTGCGGTTTCCCAGCGCGCTTCGATAAAGCCGAGCCGCTCCAGCCGATGGAGGACGGGATAGAGCATCCCGTCGGTCCACGCCAGGTCGCCTCCGGACAACTCGCGCACGCGCTTGAGGATGGCGTAGCCGTAGCTGTCGCCCTCCGCCAGAATGGCCAGCACGAGCGGGGTCGATGACGCGGCAATGAGGTCTTTGTTGATCTCCATACCTAGGGGCACTATACATGGAAGTGCTAGGTATGTCCAGATGAGAATCGTCCATCGGGACGATCTTGCGCAGCGCCATGTTCGGGAACTCCGAGTATAGGGAGTAGGGCCGCGGGACAACCCGCGGCGCCAGTAGTGTAAAGTACTTTGTTTCGCAAAGTCAAGAGGTCAGGGGCTCGGTCCCGGTAAGCATCTTCCACTCTCGACGAAAACTGACTCAGAAAGGATCTTGACAAGGTCCAATATTGGGCATAGTATGCTCCCGTCCCTATGGTGACCTTCGACGATCCAGCCGACCTTCTTCGCCAACACGGTGTCCAGGTCACGGCCCAGCGTCTGGCCGTCCTTCGGGCGGTGTCCGATCGACCACACGGCACCGCGGACGACGTCGCCGAGGCCGTGCGGGCCGAGATCGGTACCATCTCTCGCCAGGGGGTATACGACGCCCTTGGGATCCTGGCCACCAAAGGCCTCGTTCGGCGTATTCAGCCCGCCGGGTCGCCGGCCCGCTATGAGGGTCGAGTCGGCGACAACCACCACCATCTCATCTGCCGCATCTGCGGCGTGATGGTCGACGTCGACTGCGCGGTCGGGGCGAGGCCGTGCCTGAACGCAGCCGATGACTCGGGCTACGAGATCGACGAAGCCGAGGTGGTCTTCTGGGGACGCTGCCCAGAGTGTCTCGCGGAAACGCCGCCTCCGGCCGGGAGCTGAGGCGACACCAACAGAGCAACACCTCAAAGAAAACCCAGAGCAACCAACTATCAGAATCAAAGATCAGGAGGACCGCGTGTCAGACAGCACAAGCCAGTGCCCGTTCTCGGGCGCAAACACGGCCGTTGGGAGGTCGGCGACGGAACAGTGGTGGCCGAATCAGCTGAACCTCAAGATTCTCCACCAGAACCCTCCCCAGTCCGACCCCATGGGCGAGGACTTCGACTATGCCGAGGAGTTCAAGACGCTCGACCTGGATGCCGTGAAGCGCGACGTCATCGAGGTGTTGACCACGTCGCAGGACTGGTGGCCGGCCGACTACGGCCACTATGGGCCGCTCATGATCCGGATGGCTTGGCACAGCGCCGGCACGTACCGCGTCGGCGACGGCCGCGGCGGCGCGGGCTCCGCTTCGCTTCGCTTCGCTCCCCTCAACAGCTGGCCCGACAACGCGAACCTCGACAAGGCCCGCCGGTTGCTCTGGCCGGTCAAGAAGAAGTACGGCCGGAAGATCTCGTGGGCCGACCTGATGATCCTGACCGGCAACTGTGCCCTGGAGTCGATGGGTTTCAAGACCTTCGGTTTCGCGGGCGGGCGCGAGGATGTCTGGGCGCCCGAAGAGGACACCTACTGGGGGGCTGAAAAGGAGTGGCTCGGAGACGCGCGCTACACCGGTGAGCGGGAACTCGAGACACCACTCGGCGCGGTGCAGATGGGCCTGATCTACGTGAATCCCGAGGGGCCGAACGGCGAGCCCAGCGCGCTTGCCGCAGCCCAGGACATCCGGGAGACCTTCGCTCGCATGGCCATGGGCGACGAGGAAACGGTGGCGCTCATCGCCGGCGGGCACACCTTCGGTAAGACCCACGGTGCCGCCGAGACGGTCCACGTCGGTGCCGAACCCGAAGGGGCCGGCATCGAGGAGCAGGGCCTCGGCTGGAAGAACACCCACGGCACCGGCAAAGGCGGGGACACAATCACCAGCGGGCTGGAAGGCGCCTGGACACCCACCCCGGCAACCTGGGATAACAGCTTCTTCGAGACGCTTTTTGCCTACGATTGGGATCTGGCCAAGAGCCCTGCCGGTGCGTGGCAGTGGGTCCCGACGGATCCCGCCGCGGCAGGCACCGTGCCGGATGCCCACGATCCGTCGAAGCGACACGCCCCCATCATGCTCACGACGGACCTCGCCCTGCGAATGGATCCGGTCTACGAGCCGATCTCACGGCGCTTCCTCGAGAACCCGGATGAGTTGGCCGAGGCCTTCGCCCGGGCGTGGTTCAAGCTGACCCACCGCGACATGGGCCCCGTATCGCGCTACCTCGGCCCCGAGGTCCCAAACGAGGCGCTGCTGTGGCAGGACCCGGTCCCCGCGATCGATCACGAGCTGATCGACGAGCAGGACATCGCCGCCCTGAAGGCGAAGATCCTCAGTTCGGGCCTGTCCATCTCCCAGCTGGTCTCGACCGCCTGGGCGTCGGCGTCGACGTTCCGCGGCACGGACAAGCGCGGCGGGGCGAACGGGGCCCGCATCCGCCTGGCGCCGCAGAAGGACTGGGAGGTCAACAACCTGGCCGGAGTGGGGAGCGTGCTGCCGACGCTGGAGCAGGTCCAGACCGACTTCAATGACGCGCAGTCCGGCGTCAAGAAGGTCTCGCTGGCCGACGTGATCGTTCTGGGCGGGTGCGCCGCCGTCGAACAGGCGGCGAAGAACGCGGGGCACGACGTGACGGTTCCCTTCTCGCCCGGACGCACCGACGCGGCGCAGGAAGAGACGGATGTGCATTCCTTTGCCGTGCTCGAACCAACCGCTGATGGGTTCCGCAACTATATAAATGAAAGCCACAAGAAACCGGCGGAGGAACTGCTGGTCGACAAGGCGTTCCTGCTCACGCTGAGCGCCCCCGAGATGACGGTGCTCGTCGGCGGCCTGCGGGCCTTGAATGCCAACGTCGGGCAGGCCCAACACGGCGTCTTCACGGACCAACCCGAGACGTTGACCAACCACTTCTTCGCGAACCTGCTGGACATGAACACGGAATGGCAGACGTCCTCGACATCCGAGGGCGTGTTCGAGGGGCGCGATCGCTCGACGGGCGAGGTCAAGTGGACCGGGACCGCCGTCGATCTCGTCTTCGGTTCGAATTCCCAGCTCCGGGCTCTAGCGGAGGTCTACGCCTGTGACGACGCCCAGCAGACGTTCGTCGATGACTTCGTCGCGGCGTGGGACAAGGTTATGAACCTGGATCGCTTCGACCTGGCCCGATCGTAGCGGTTGGATAACCGATGTGGTGACCGGTTCGCGTCGAGCCGGTCACCAAGGGGGTCGCCGGTTCGAATCCGGCCGTCGCGACTTGGTAACCGACAATACAGCAACAACTTAGAAATGAGCGCTTGCGACAGCATCACTCCGCTCGACTAGTCGTTGTCGAAGATTCTCTCCAAGCCATACTCGCACGTGTTCGGGAAGTTCGGGTGCAAGCAGGACCTTGAGCATCCACTGGTTGAGATCAGAGAAAAGATCCGACGGCTCACTGTGCACCGAGTGGAACTGGGGGGGTGCGTGATCGCCAGCGGAGTTCAGTTCCTCGAGTTGTGGACCCCGAAATCGGCGAAGGCCCACGAAGTCGATAACACCCGCGGTGGGCGAGCAGGTTGAGCGGCGATTTCTGTGAGATCGGGCTCGACGCCCATGTCCGACAGTTCCGAAGCGATGAATCGCGCGACGTCGCCTTCACCGGGAGCACCTGGCACGAGGTCGGGATTGATCGAATTGATGCCGACCAGTGTTCGCAGAGTGTTTCGTATGTAGCTGTCGTCGGTTTGCATGCCCTGGCGCGGTGGGTTCACCCGGCCTCGAGGGCCTGGTCCAGGTCGGCGATGAGGTCGTCGACGTTCTCGATTCCGGTCGAGTACCGGATCAGGCTTTCCGGGATACCCATGGCACGTCGCTCCTCGAGCGTGCACTCGACGTGACTCGTGGTGGCAGGTGGGCCGATGATGGTCTCCACGGCGCCGAGGTTGGCCGCGGCGTGGGCAAAGCGCAGACGGGGTACGAAGCGCCGCACCGCGTCGAAGCTGTCTTCCGCGAGCATGAAGCTCAGGACGCCTCCGAAACCACGCATCTGCTGTTTGGCGATTGCATGACCGTCGTGTGACTCCAAGCCCGGGTAGAACACGCGCCCGATGGCGGGGTGCGCTTCCAAGTGCCGGGCGATCTTCATGGCACTCTCGTTCTGTCGTTGAATGCGGAGCTCCAGGGTTTTCATGCCCCGCAGGAGCAGGTACGCCGCCATCGGGTGAAGCGTCGCCCCGTTGATCTCTCGATAATGGAACACCTTATCCACGAGTGCCTTCGCGCCACAGATCACGCCGCCCAATGCGTCGGCGTGTCCGCCGAGAAACTTGGTCGCGCTGTGGAGCACGAGGTCCGCGCCCAGCTGCAGGGGCGTTTGATTGATCGGTGTGGCAAGCGTATTGTCGACGACGACCGTGGCCCCGACCCGGTGCGCCGCGGTCGCGAGGCGTTCGAGATCGACGACCTTCGTGGTGGGGTTCGTCGGGCTTTCGAGATAGACGACCTCGCACCCCTTCCCGATCGCGCCCTCGATCTGCTCGTGATCGGTCGTATCGCAAAGGGTGACTTCGACGTTGAAGCGGGGCAGGAATTCGGTGAAGATGACATTGGTGCCACCGTACGTGTCCTTCACCGAAACGACCCGATCTGTCGGAGCAAGGAGCGCGAACAAGGCGCTACTGATGATGCCCATGCCGGTGGACGCGCTCGTCGCGGCCTCGGCCCCCTCCAGGTGGCGGACCTTTTCCTCGAAGGCGTCGACCGTCGGGTTGGTGTTGCGTCCGTAGATGTGACCCTCAGCCTTCCCGAGGGCGACGTCCATCCATTCATCGACGTCCCGATAACCGAACGAGACGCTGTGGACGACCGGCACCTGCGTCGCCCGTTGCATCAGTGACGTCTCTTCACCGGACCAGACGCACTGCGTCCCCATCTGCATCGATTCTGCTGGCGTCATCTGCTACGACCTTGTGGTGCGAGGTTGACGGACTGTGCATCTCAAAGAAGCGGTGGTCCAAGGCTTACATACTGGACTTTTTTCATCAGCATGCTCCCTTCTAAAGACTCTCGCTCTTTGGATTCAGGACCTTCTCATTTAGGCATATTTCGCCAGAAGACCTGTTTTGTTGTTGAATTCTTCTATGAGAGCATCCCATTCCTTATGTGACTGATACTTCTCTTTCCAGTAGTTGTCGTCGTACCATTGTTTGTCGAGCTCCTCGACATCCTTACCCAGCTGCTCAACCCAGGTGAAGTATTTGAGGTTGTGCATTCTCTTCTTATCCCAGTAACTCAGCTCCTGCATATGGTCTGACGTGAGGCTCATCAAGCAGCTCTCAAAATCGACCGCCGCCTGCCTATCTGTGTAATCTCCTTGCCCTTTCCTCAGTTCTTCAAGTCTGGACTGGTAGAGCTCCATGGAGTCTGTAGCGACGGTGAAAACCATATCCTTTTCGTCCATCTCGTAGTACTTCGCCATCTTTATGGCACCTACCAGGTTCGCAACCGACGAGATGCCTAGCAGTTCTAGCTTCTCCACTGACTCGTCTGGAATCTCTCTCGATTTGAGAAAGTCTATTCCCGCAGGTTCATTAAAAAGCCGGACGATCCTCATGCAACACTCATCATCGATACCTGCGACCATATCCATGTTCTTCAAGTTGTGTATCCATGGGACATGTTTGTCTCCGATCCCCTCGATTCTGTGGTCGCCATATCCGTTGTAAAGAAGTGTAGGACACTGCAAAGCCTCTCCGGCACAAACCTTTATCAGCGGAAATTTCTCGCGGAGATAGTCAGCCGATCCCAAGGTCCCGGCGGATCCCTGTGTCAGAAACAGTGCAGCCAGCCTTTGATCGTCATCCTTTTCGCTTTCATAAGCCTCTTCTATAGCCTGACCGGTGCAGACATAATGCCAGACGGCATTTCCAAATTCCTCAAACTGATTGAAAACAACAATCTCCTCTGGTCTTTCCCTCTTAAGCTGGAAGGTCTTGTCATAAACTTCTTTTACATTGCTTTCAGAACCTGGCGTTGCATGAATCTCAGCCCCGATTGTTTCCAACCATTCGAACCGTTCTCTCGACATCCCTTCGGGAAGAACAGCGATGCTCGGACTGGCTAGAAGGTAGGAATCGTATGCACCTCCGCGGCAGTAGTTTCCGGTCGAAGGCCACAGTGCCTTCTGCCTTGTTGGGTCAAACGTTCCTGTCACCAGCTTTTCTACCAGAGGTCCGAATGTGGCCCCGACCTTGTGGGAGCCGGTGGGGAAGTACTTTCCGATAAGGATTACTATCCGGGCTTTTACTCCTGAGAGCTCAGAAGGAATCTCCAGGACATTCACCTCACCGTAGCCTCCCCCAGATTTCACGGGTTCGTTTTTCCACGTAATCCTGAATAGATTCCGAGAATGGAGATCCCAAAGGCCGATCTCTCGAAGCTCGTCCTTGATGCCCTGAGGGATTACCTCGGGGTGAGCCATTTCTTCGTAGGTCGGGATGATGATGTTTCTCTCTCGACATCGGTTGACTGTGTTTTCAAAAACTCTATTTCGCTCATTCATCCCTGAAATCCCGGTTAGAAACCTTTAATCTGGTTCGGGAAATAATCTTCACAGGTCCCTTCCCGGTAAACATCTGCTGTACAGCAGTGAAGCCCGCCTCCAAATGGTGAGACTTTATAGAACGGGACTGGGACCACTTCAAAGCCATGTTTATCGAACAACTCCATGGTAGGTATCTCAGTGGCTTCAACACAGATGGTCTTCGGATCGAGTACAAGAGTATTCATGCTTAGCCACCAGCTACAGAAATCATAGGGCGCTTTCTCTTTGAGAAGTGCTTTCGGCGCTTGCACAATTTCCCAGCCATTTCTCTCAAATAATTCTAGTTCCTGTTTATCGAGAGGTATTCTCTCCGGATTCATAATTGCCAGTCCAGGGCGAAGAGGAACAAGGGTGGTGTCCATATGCCACGGCAGTAGCTCCCTACGCCCTACCTTATGGATGCGATGGTCAGGAAAGTGGCGTCGCAGCCAGTCGACACCAGAATCATTGGTAACCATAGACTTCTGGACAAAAAGGTCTCTACCGTAGCGGACAACATCAGCGGCATCAAACAACGGCTCCACTTCCGTGAGAATCCAATCGCCCTTTTCTGCACGAGCAAACTGCTCATCCTCGCTTAATGAATTCCACTCCTTCCACCAGTCTTTCTTGTAAGAGTGTTCTCTTAAACGCGGTTTGGGGGCTGCCTCGAGGCGAAAGTTCGGATCTGCTTTGAAGTACTGTTCGAACAATGGTCGGTAGCATAGATACTCATACCAGCGGCTACGGTAAGACATAGTCGCTTCCAGGATTTCATTTCCAACCGTGAGCAGTAAATCCCTTGCGGGCCCGCAGCCAAACATTGTTTCCTGTCTCCAGTCCGGGGTTTCAACCGCCTGACTGAAATCGATCGGCGTGGGACGGTCTACACGAATACCACGCTTCTCGAGAATTCTCGCGAAACCATCCAGCTCTTCATTCGCACCCTCTACCATTTCCTCGGGGTAAGGCCCATATGTCCCCAACGGGAAGCCGTCCTCCGGCCAGTCGCGTTCCACGGCGATCTCGGGAGCTTGGATCATAGTCCCGTCGGCTCGACCGACAATGACATGCCCCAGGGGATCCCATTCGTTCCAAGAATTGACGACTGTTGATTGGGATTCTTGATTCATTCTTCTTTCCTAGCCTCACACGGAGGCGTTTATTCTCAAATCGTACCTAATGAAACGATCCTGTCCAGTTCTTTCATATCAGGGTTTATCGTCAGAGGACGGCCCACCGATTTCATCGCCGCATCAATGTCCTTTAGTCCATTTCCGCTCATCACTATTACAATTCTCTCCTCATCCCTAATCCGCTTGGCACTGACAGCCTTTTGCAGTGCAGCCAAGGGAGTAACACCTGCGGGCTCACCGAAAATACTCGTCTCCCTCGCCAATACATGAATCGCTTGGATGATTTCCTCGTCGCTGACAGATACCGCCTCGTCGCCCTCCCGCGGAAGATGCCCGGAACAACCGCAAAACCACCTCGGTCTTCGCCCTCGCACTCCACCGCTCGGGCGTCGCCTGCTCCTCCGACTCCTTGGACATGACCATGACCTCATTCCTTTGAACCCCCATAAGTTGGTCTTATTCCCTGTCCAATGAAATCGGGTCCTCTATAAAACTGACCCTCAGAAAGGCGTATGGGTACCGATCCCTCAAGATCGTCGAGATCGCCTGCTACCACACGCTTGGAAGACTTCCCGAGCCCGATTTCGCCCATAGATTCTTCTGAAGAACCCGCATTCTTACTCGCAGGGGCGGGAGTGCTGGCCAGCTACATCCCGACGCTGCGAGCGACCCGCGTGGATCCAGCGCGGACGCTCCACACGGAGTAGTCGCGTAACCTGCGTCGCGCCCCGCCGGGCGTGGTACAGCTGGTGTGGACGGTCGACCCAAACGCCGGTGAGAGGGTGAGCGGTGACCCGCAAGAGGCGATGCCGCGATTAGTCCTGGATCAACCCGGCCGTCAATCGGTATGCGACGGCCTGGCCGGTCGATAAGAACGCCGACACCTTGAAGTACAGCATCTGCCCCGCCGTCACATCGAGAACGATGGCCTCGTTGCCGGCCACTTCCTGTAGATCCTGATCCGACCGCTCGACCGGCTCGGCGAACTCGCCCTCGTTGAACGACTCCAACACCAGGTCGCCCTCGCTGGCTTGCGTCGTCACCCTCAGCTGCCCGCTCTGGCCGATCTGGATCGAGAACCAGTCCCAATAATCGCCTGCCGATGGGTCGATCGTGTCGTTGATCCCTTTGCCCACCGCCATCGGATTCGCCGTGCTGGGTGAACCGTCCGGGTCGGCCGGCTGCTCCAACTCCGGAAACTCCAGCCACGACGCGCCAATCCGGAACTCGCCCAGACCCGAGCTGAACGGACGCACACGAACCGAGTATTTTCCCGCCCGCGGCAGCGTGATCGCCAGCTGCTCCGCTCCGCTGTCGCCGCCGAGATCTTGATCCGACCGCCCGTCGGAAAGCGTCTGCCCGTCGGTGTCGGTTACCAGGAGCACGAGATCGGTCTCGCTCGTTGCCCGAACCGCTACCGTGAGTACACCCGCCGAGGGTGCGTTGAACTCGTATGACGCTACGTCGCCCGTGCTCGTCGTTCCCGGGGTGGTGGAGCCGATCGTCAGCATTGGCGCGCGCGGTGACCCCAACACGCTCTGGGCTACGGACGGCTGAGCCGCCCCCGCACGCACGCTCTGGCCGACGGACGGCTGAGCCGCCCCCGCCCCCGCCCCCGCAGTCACGCTCACGGCGAGGGAGGCCTGAGCCGCCCCCGCAGTCACGCTCACCAGCGCCAGCCCCGGGGCCACACCCACCACATAGGCGAGGTTCGGCGTCGCCGGGTTGAGTTTGACACGAACGACCTCGGGGTTGGAGTTGATCCAGTCGAAATCGGTCGCCGGCACCACGTTGCCACCGGCATCGTACGCCGTGACCAACACGCCTTTGCGCATGCCCACCTCGATCTGCGCGGTCGACGGCACGACCTGGAGCTCCACAATTGCCTGAGCTGCGGCCGAAGAGGGGAAGCCGGATGCGACGGCACTCAGCACAACAAAGACCCTGAGTCGATTCACCACTCTGCCTGGGACACTGACCAACCCCAACGCGCCACACACCGTCAAACCGACCTGTCGAAATATCGAAAGCACGTGCATTCTCCTCGTTATTGAAGAATTGTACAGCTGGCACAACCGCCCCCGCCCCCGCCCCCGCCCCCGCCGGTGGCGATCGACGTGGCCGGCATCGATCCCCAGCCCAACAGCGATACACCGCTGAAAATACAGGCGTGGGAGGTGCCCGCAAGCAGACACTACTCGGCCGCGCCCAAGGGTAAATCCCGCTGTAGTCGGAGGGTGTACAGCCTATTGTCCTGCATGAAGTCTCTCGCCGCCGGCGGGACTTCCACCTGGGAAAACACATGTCCTTACGTCACCAAACGCAAAAGGCCCTTGCGTCGGGACAGATGCCCGCGTGCGGTGCTCGTGGCCGCGTCGGTGCTCGCCACCCTGACTTTGGTACTCGCAATTTCGACAATGAAGGGGTGTTCACAGATCCGCAATACCAACGAGGCGAAGGGCCTTCTATGAGGCGAAGGGCCTTCTATAGGGAACGGCGAATGTTCTGTTCAGGAGTGCCGACTGCGTGGGCTCGTCCTCTCCCTGCCTGGCCGCCCGACGCCCAAACCCCTATTCTAAACCGGCGCCAGTGGGGCCAAAACACAGTGCCTGACCTGATTGACCGTTTCAAAGCCGCACTCGCCGACCGCTACGCAATCGAGCATGAACGGGCAGAATGAAAGGCTCCGCGCAAGGGACTTAAAGGACAGCTAGACGACGACATGGGGAAATCGAGCTGTTGCTCGCCTACTCGTGACCGTACTAGTCTACGCTTTTCTCCAGATACAGTAGGGAAAGTAGATTCCTATCCAGACCTGACCGCTTGAGCGCTCTGCCCGCCAGACGCGGATTACCAAACGGAGGCCCTATGCCCATATGCCGGTGGTGGACCATA
>SDBV01007488.1_pt1 | contig 14917 bp, 16 predicted proteins | sample 2277081 | NCBI WGS metagenome assembly SDBV01 (sample SAMN10402039, study PRJNA504765) | marine sediment metagenome | isolation source: marine sediment core GS10_PC15, 223 cmbsf | place: Arctic Ocean: Southern Knipovich Ridge | collected 2010
ACGATTTCCTTTCGACTGGCAAGCCGAAAACATCATAACATGTCTATTGCTTTTCTTGAATCTAGAGGCCAAGCCTTGATAGTCACACTAGTCAAACTAGTGGTTTACCTGTCTTGAATTATTTCAACGCGTTGTGGATGAGGCAAATCATCAGCGTCTTGGCAAATGAATATATCTCCAGCTGCTTTATCACACGCTCTGTTGCGATTTTGACCAGCATAGAGTTTTTTATCTGATTTAAGTAATTTTACGGAAAATGCCCATGGTGTAGACTCTATATTATGTATAATCTCTTCAGATACTTGGTTTGATTGCGAAAGCGATATGACAATCTCATCAGGCAATACTGTTTGCTCTTCATATAATGAGATAAGATCATATAGATGGCAGGCATGGCGTGGATGACACGGTATGATGATAGATGTTTTTAAGTGTGTATCTGCAGTAATATGCATGAATGCATTTAACATAATGAACAGATGGATAAACTTGACCAGCTTCATTAGAAGAGTCCCTCCAAATTTTATACTGTACTTGATTTGTGATTATGCCCTATATTTTCCACATAATACTATTATTTTTAGGGTGTGTTCAAGAAAATAAAAAGAATCTTGATTTATTGATTTAAACAAATAGTATAAAGTAAAATTTTATTGTTGTTGGTGCGAATTAGAGGGAAATATGAAGCATTCAATATTATTACTCTTAATTGTATGGTTTGGCGTACTTGAACCAGCAAAGATTATCGGCCTTGTTGCCGTACGTAATGAAGAGATATTTATCGAGCAATGTTTGAAAGGATTGGCCAGCTATACCGATGAAATTGTTGTTCTTGATGATGTATCGGATGATAATACGGTTGCAATTATTAAAGGCCTTGCACAAGAATGCAATATCAGTGAGATAATTACAAAAGACATCTGGTATCGAGATGAGGGCAAAGATCGTAATCTTCTACTAACCGTCGGTAGAGAACGGGGGGGTACGCATTTTATTATGCTTGATGCCGACGAACTTTTTACTGCAAACTGTAGGGATGATAATATACTTCGAGAAAAAATACTCGCATTGCAGCCCGGTGATTCCTTGCTTATGCATTGGATTGGACTGTGGAAAAATATTTGGCATTTTAGGTCTAACAATGCTGAATTAAAACAGTTTGCTTTCTGCGATGATGGTCAAGCGCGATACTCCGACCACTACTTACATGTTAAACGTGTACCAGCAGGCATGAATGGTGATATTATTGATTTTGGCAATTATGCCACATATGGCGTATTACATTTCAAAGGGGTAAATTGGCGGAATTTGCGCATTCGGCAAGCGTGGTATCAATGCTTAGAGCGCATTCACCGACCACATGTCGCACCCCAAAAAATTGTAAATCATTATTCAAGGCTAATAAATGAATCCAATCTTATCCTTGCAAATTCCCCTGCCTATTGGTTTACATATGGTTTTTTTGATGAAATGACGTGTCAGCAACCTGATACTTGGCGAAAACACCAAATAAAAAATTGGATACATATACATGGTTATGAATACTTTAAAGATTTAGATATTTGGGATATCGACTGATATAAAGGAGATACTTGTCAGCATGATCTCATATTGCATTCATATAAATATAATGATATATTTCATCAATCAAAACTGAAATCGAAGATTTCAAAAAAAGAGGGAGAATGGCAATGCTCAAAAGATTACATATACTACTCATTGTATTTTCATTTTCATTTCTATCATTGTCTGCAAGAAATGGTCTCACCTATGAAAGAAATGCGGGCAGGTTAGGCGATAGCCTCCTGAATTATGCAAAACATCTTTATATAGCGGAAAAATGTAACCTTGATTTATATATCATTCCATTCACTTATGCTGAACATTTTATGCTTGACCAGATAGAACAAAAAATAAATGAAACCATAAGACGAAACCATAAAAAATCGATTAAAATAAAAAAAGATACCCAAATCAAGCAATCTGATAGCAATATCTTGTATATTGGCAGTTACTATACAACCATTGATAACATCTCTGATCTTGATCTCTGGCATCATCATATATATAAATGTAGCATCGAAGACTATTCCTTTGGGCAGCGCGTACGGGCTGGAATGGCACCAAAAAAGATGTTGCCATTCACTTTGCCACAAGATAAACTTTCTGTGGCTGTGCATGTTCGCAAAGGGGGCGGATTTGATCATCCAATACTTTCACAACAATATGAAACCGATAATCCTAAAACTCATACGGGTATTTTTTCTGATAAGCATGCTCCCTTTAAATTTCCACCCGAACAATACTATGCTGATCAAATTACTTTGCTGCATAAGCTTCTCGATGAGCAATCAATGTATGTTTATGTCTTTACCGACGACAAAGAACCCGAAAAGATCGTACATAGGTTAAAAAAAAAGATCAATCATCCAAATGTAATCTTTGATTACAGAAAAGAAGGTAACAGCCACGACAAAAACGTAATGGAAGATATATGCGCCATGAGCCAATTTGATTATCTCATACGCTCAGGATCTCACTTTCCTTGGATTGCTCAAATGATAGGTAATCACAAAGCAATAATATACCCCAAAACGATGCGCTGGAAGGGGCAATTTTTGCAAGTCACAAGCATCGACATTATCTTTCCAAATAAAAGAGAACGTACATTAGTTACCAAAACCATTCCCTTAATAAAGGAATAATATGAAGAAAATTTTTTTACTTTTGAGTTTAGGTTGGACTTTTTCACATGCATATGAGTTCATCGATATCACCAAGTACGGGCGTGAACAGTACCAGCCAATCATTATAAACAATAAGATGATAAAAGAGCCTACACATAATCATATGGATTATCAAAATAGATATGAACATATTCAATCAGTACTCAATAACTTCAATAGACCATTTACGCTACTTGATTTGGGTGCAAGTCAAGGCTACTACTCATTCAGAGCAGCACATGACTATGATTGTGTGTGTGTAATGATTGAGGGAAACAATCCCTCCTATCCAATGACTGGCACACAGTTGCGTGAGTTATGTGAACTTAATACTGATCTTAACAATGTTATATTGTTGCAAAAGCCTCTCAATATCCCCGATATGCGACGATTAAGTGAATGCGAACACTTTGATGTTGTGTTGGTATTTAACATCATCCATTGGCTTGGACCAGAGTGGCGTAAGGCCGTTGACGCCATACTTAATATGGGTGATTACATCATCATTGAAACACCCCCTCAAGAATCAATAAAGCCACTAGAAGATAATCGTCAACGACAAGCTATTATGGATTATCTCGGCGATAAAGGTGCAACAATGATGGGGAAAGTTCAACGTCATACCTCCAACGCCTATTCCAATATCTATTTGATCGAACGCAAAAAAGAATACCTTGAGCGGCGCACCTGGCTCATGCCAACCATGAAAGGAAAGACACATACATTAATAAGCTCATACGACGAAAAAAAACTATATAAAAAATGTGATGCTCCTGCCAACCATTATATGACCTCAGAGTGGTTACCGGGCATTAATCTTATCACATTCAAGATGTATGATGGTAGCTGGCCTACAGCAAAAATGCTTATTAGTGATATGGAACATATGAGCAAACAACCAAAATATAAACGCCATAACGATTGGATGCCAAACAACTTTATTGTACAGGGTAACAAACTTGAAATGATAGACTTTGATGATCCATCCCATAATCCTGGTGCTATTGGTGGCTGCAGGCGTGCAAGCGAACGCTTTTTGAAGCATGTCTATGAGTTCCTGAGAGAAAAGACTGCGAAAAAAGCTGAACGCTTGTTCTGGGATTTGCGCGGGGTTTAATCTGCGTGTTGTTTTTAAGAGACTCTAGCAACCATAACGTTATCCGGTCACTCCCCTGCGTCTCCACCAACAACATAACTGATTTCATAATTTGGATTTATATCTAAAATCTTTGCAATCAGGTCTTCCTTCGTAAGGCCATCAAATGCTCGTGTTCCAAGACAGTGCATATCAGCAATTAAAATGGTATGTGTCTTTATAGGGTGCCATTTTATCTGTTCCAACTCTTCAAGCAATGGGCAATTCTTTCCACCATCTTTGCGCGGAGGGTATACATGAGCATCAAGCCAAAAAGTGATTGGTTCACGAATGTCTTTGATCATATCCCAAACATCTTTTGATGAATCACCAAACCAAATTTTAACTCGCGTATCACTCCTAAATTTTTTCACTACAGCATCATAAATCCGTCTTACACATTCAATTGATCGAACTTCCTTAAATCCAACTTTCAAGGCTAACTGAATTCCTTTGCCAGAGAATGAACCTGTTTCAACAAAATAATAGTTTGAAAACGAACCAAAACCTTGTGGGCCAATATTTGCGAATACATACATAGTTAACAAACACATGCTAGAAAGAACAATTCTTTTCATTATATTCCTTTTATTAAGTTAGTTAATTCATTTCCATCTCATTATATCGACAATATTAGCTGGCAAACGCCTTTAAATTTTTTGAATGTATATGTAGATTGTTTACTCGATATATTCTGTCACCACATGAAGCATAAGGTACTTTTCTTCCTTGCGCATCTTTATGCCACGAATAGGTCAACTTTGAAGCATTAAAAAGACATGTTTCATTTACAAAGCCTGCTTGTGACTTTGCATGACAAGGAGTAAGTCCTCCTAAGTATTGCCCTATAGCAGCAGCATCAAAAATTGAGTCAAACAATTCAATATACTGCATATAGCTCAAGGGTTTCTTTGTCTTGTGCCCGAGCTTGTTACACAACCCATACTGCTGGACATACCCAGGAACTATGATGGGTAAATGATCAATCACGTCTTGTGCATTTTCTTGTTGAAAAAGGGCCAAAACACGCGTGTCAATAAAACCTCTGGATGCCTTATTTGCAATAAAATGAATCATTTTTTTTAGAACATCTATCTTGGCGATGTACATAAATCCCGCAATACACCTTTGATCTGAATCAAGGGTTACTGCTATGCCTGGATACTTTCGAAACGCCGATAACAGCTCGCCGAGATCAACATAAAGCATATTATCATATTCCAGATGGAACACATCAGAAAGTTCCTGTTGTCGAATAAGCTCTTCCAAATAAAAAAAACGCTCTGTAGATTTGCACCACAACCCTTCTCGTGCCTTCTTGTTCAATGAGGTTTCTCGCCTAAATTTTTTATGTGCATCTGAAACCAAAAGTGATTCGCACAAAACAAATCTACAATCATTTACTGAGGCATTTACATCGTTAACGGCGTTCTGTTCAGCTATAACTATAATATCAGCATGCTCGTTAAATAATCGAGCTTGCCGGACTGCATCAAAAAGATGATCTGGAATCTCACTACCTAAGTGAATAAAAACAATCGCATAACCATTCAACTGAAGACAAAATAGAATAGGTGTTAACAATAGATATATCTTCTTCATAAAAATCCTTTATCTATTTAATTCTTGAATGACAAGAAACATAATCATAATCTTGATTGCGCACTGTTGCTAATTGCCGTAAAGCAAGATTTTTCCATTTTAGTTGGCGAATTTTTGCCTGATCAGTTCTACTGAAGGTAAAATTAAAATAGAGCTCATACTCAGACATACCCGATTCAGAACGTATTGGATGCTCCGTGCAATGCAATAGTGCTTTCCAAGGCTCTTCATTATGAATGTCCCGTATTACGGTAAAAAGATCTTCTAGTATGCAACGTTGAAACAGCATATGATGACAAACACCAGCTTTTTTTGGAAACACTCTTTTGAGTCCTGGTATCATTTTATCCATAAAGACTAAGTATGGCGCATGATATTCAGTACCCGTATTAAAATAAGGAGCTCCATCTTTATCTTGAAATACAGCTGGACGTAGAAAAATGGTATCAGCATCTATAACCAAAACGTTTGGAGATATATCAGGAATAACAAATGGGGCATAGAGCTTTAATAGTTGTTGATAAATCCATCCGATGCGACATTTGGGATGTTTAAGATACCGTAATGCTTCTTCTTGTGTATCGAAAAACTCGCATGCAACATCTTTTTTGGTAAAAGGGAATAGAGCTTCATCAAACCAGTCCGCTTGGTCGCTCAAACGCTCACTGGAGATAATAATGATTGAACGATGACCAATATGCTGTTTAATTCCCTCTACCACCTTGTTGATCGTTCGTGCATCTTTTTTGTGGCAGGGGATAATGATATCAATAGGATCAAGAGTAAAATTATAAACCACCTTCTGTAACTTAGCTTCAAGAAAGCACGCGAACATAATAATTAAAGGCAACATACATTTATTAATCATCTTCTTCCCTTGATACTTCTCGTAGCTCTTGCTGGCACCGCTTTATTTTTTCATCCCAGTAGTCATAGGTTATCTTCTTCATGCCGTCTGTATAAAAAAGTTGTTCCATTTGTTCATAACGCATGTGTAGAAATTGCTCATTGACTACCGACCAGTCATCAACAATCAATACCGGCAAATCGATGAGTAGTGAATCTAAACAAGACGATTTAACAATAGGAATAGTACCAACAATCAATGCTTCCCAAGTGCGATGACAATCAGACCCATTGCCCGGAGGGCTCAAGATATATTTTACCTGATGCATCATCTTGAGATAATCAACATGCGATCGCGTTGATATATCACGGCAAAATGGCTTTGATCTAAATGCATTAAATAGGGACTGTCGCTCTGACTTGTTGGTTCCGGGCTTAAAGTTCATTCCTAAAAGATATTGTTTGTTTGCATTGGGTTCAGCCGAATATGGTTTGAAATGACTAACTACGCCGAGATTTTTAACATAGCCATTCGCTATACCAATCGGAATAGGAATAAATGTATCTGTTTGTTTAATTGTTGGATTTTGTCCAAACCATTTGGCAAGTTTATCATCTTGTAAATAAGTTATAAGTTTACCGGGCGTTGGCGTATCAGCATTATGCGAAATGAGAATATATCGATGCTGAATGTGTGGATGAATATGTGCAAAGAATGCATCAAGCATGGCTGCTCTGACAAAAACAATATCACCATACTTTACTTCATCAGAGCTTAAAGATCCGTCACTCTCATCATAAACATGGTCCGCAAGTGCCCGGAAACCATCGCCTGATATAAATGGCTTATTCGGCATTCGATTGCTTGGCATCTTCGGTGGTTTAGTGCAAATGAGCATCGTTTGTATGAGTAGGATGATAAAAATTAGTATCAGTCTCATTACTCTCACTTTTTGGTCTTTATAAACGCAACCACTATAGCAAAACATATCTTCAATGGCAATGCCGGTAACAGGCATCCAAACTAATATTTGAATTAACCCTAACAATCGCACCTTTGCCAATAATTACAATTTATATATACTCATACCAATTGCCAATACTTACTATAAAAAAGGAAGTTCAATGAACAAAACTAACTATAAGCTTTCAGCCCTTATTCTAAGTTCATTTCTTTTCATTACCAATATTATTTGTGATCAGCACGAACAAGTATTTACTCACATTTACGATCATGCAGTATGGGGCAAAAATAGTGCTGGAGAAGGTTTTTCAGGTGGTGGATCCTTAACACACAACTGCAGACCCTATATAAAATATTTGCAAGAGTTCATGGCAGAGCACAACATAACATCAGTTGTAGATGCCGGATGTGGTGATTGGGAATTCGCGCAGCATATTGATTGGAAAGGCATAGACTATATGGGCTATGATGTTGTTACATCTGTGATAGATAAAAACATTAAGCGATTTGGTACTTCAAATATCAAATTCGAACAGGCAAACATTATCAAAACCGATCTTTCAACAGCTGATCTATTCATTTGCAAACATGTACTGCAACATCTAACCAATGAAGATATTTTTGCGCTCATTGAACAATTTTCAAAATATAAATATTGCATTATTACCAATGAAGTATATCCCAAAACCTTATCCAGCGATAACAGCAATATTCCTATTGGAGGTAGTCGCAAAATCGATTTAACACATCCACCATTTAATCTATCTGGGCAAACGGTCTTGAACTTTCGTATAGGCAAAGCCGTTCATCAAGTTTTTTTAATAAATAACACTCAGTAATCATTTTAGATAGTGTTTTGTGTTTCTATGAGCTGAACTCTTTACTTTGCTCTTGGACCATTCTTAGATTAGTTAGCCAATAATCTACCATCATACGTTCTTTAGTAAATTCTTTCTTTTGAAACTCCAACCATTTTTCATCAAGGTACTCTTGAGTAATCACGTTCCAATCATCAACAATAAGTACTGGCAGTCCCTCATATATTTCATTTATAGTCGTGCTGGGAACTATAGGAATTGCTCCGAGCAATAAAGCTTCCCATGTTCTATGGCAATCAATACCGTTTCCCCGTGGACTAAGCACAAATTTCGACCGTGCCATATCGTGGATATAGGACGAATATTTTTTTTGTTGCCCAACATAGCAAAACGATTTATTTTTAAACATATTAATCACTGTTTTGCGCGATGCATGGGTTGTTGGAGAAAAATTCAAATAGAGTAGCTTATCCTTGGCAGGCATATGTGCACGTTTACTCTCAATGATTGATGTTTTTCCATGAGGCCAATAATTATTGGCAAGCCCAATGGGTATAGCATGCAACTTAGAATGATTCATATCAATATTTGTTGAAAACCATCCAATAATCTTTTCATCATCAATATATGATTTATAATCTCCCGGAACAGGAAAATCGCTATTGTGACTCAAAAGAATTATAGGAACCTCGATTTCTGGATATACCTGCTCAAAAAAATAAGAGTAATATTGCGGTAACACAAAAATAATATCACCCCTTTTAACTGCTTGTGTATCTAAGGGAAGATTGGTTTCATCAAATCTGTGATCACAGATGAAACGAAACGTATCTCCTGATATATAGGGGGCACTCGAATGACGATTTCTCGGATCCCTTTCTATACGGCGAAATATCTCAATATCTTTGGGGGCATAAAATATATTGCTTAAGCTTATTATATGTACAAAACTAAAACATAATAAGTATCTCTTGATCATAACACACTCCCTACTTTATGAATCTGAACTGAAAGATAAACCTATCTGACAGAGTTGCCGCTGTCAAATGGTAGGCAAGTTGCTGGGCTTCCATTATTATGATATTGTAAACGAAAGGATCATAATTTTTTAAGGGAGCATGAATGACGATCAATAACTTATCTATTAAATTATACAACAACTATTTTATACCTGCTTTCCTTTCCATCCTTATCATCCCCTTTACCTGTTATAGCAAAACGATTAGTTATTCTGCTCATGATTACAAAGGCCTTCCTTTGGACCTTAAGTTGATTGAAATAATCAACTTAAGAAATGGTGTTTTTGTTGAAGTTGGAGCCTATGACGGCATAGCCCGTTCTAACACAAAGCTCCTTGAAGAGTGTTATGGTTGGACGGGTATTTTAATTGAACCATCCAAAAACATATATTCTACCTTATGTAAAAACCGTCCAGCAGCAAGGTGTTTTGAATGCGCATTGGGATCTTTTGAAGAAGATGGAACCTATGCTTATGGTGATTTTAATGGTCATCCTATGTCAAGCTTTACTAACCGACTCAAACAAAAAACCAACCAAAAGGTATTTGTTAGAAGTCTGCAATCCATACTCGAGGAATGTAACATCCAACATATAAACTTTTTTTCATTAGATACCGAGGGATACGAATTAAACATTTTAAAAGGTATAGATTTCACTAAAACCACATTCGATTATATGCTTATCGAAATCTACAAAAATCAATACACTCAAATAGTAGATTTTCTTCAAGAAAAAGGTTACGAGTTAATTTGTAACTTTTCAAATTATAACCACACATCCAATCCCAGCTGGGATGAAACTCACAACGATTATTTATTCAAGAAAAAGTAACATCTATCTTTCACTAAATGTTGGGTTATATTCCATATGGCATGTATCGAAGACCCCGATTTGGAATGGGTAATGATTGATTCTACAACTGTAAAAGCTCACCCATGCGCAACAGGTTATTATAAGAATGGATTTCAAGAGCAAGGTATTGGGCGTAGCAGAGGGGGCCTTACTTCAAAAATTCACTTGATGGTAGATGCTCTTGGAAACGCGCTTAGATTCATTGTTGGTCCAGGAAATGAAAGTGATATTAAGGTAGCCAAGCCTTTGATACAAGATATTCGAGATGCTGCCATTATGGGTGATAAAGGCTATGATTCAGATGAGTTCAGACATACCATACAACATCAAAATTGTGAATCCGTTATACCCGGAAGATCAAATCGTATTGTGCCCATTGAATACGATAAAGAGTTGTATAAGGCTCGACACTTGATCGAAAATTTTTTCGCTAAGATAAAGAACTTTCGACGTATTTTTTCACGATTTGATAAGTCAGTTAAAAATTATGCTTCATTCTTGGCTTTCGCGGGAGCTATGTTATGGTTACGATAAAAACTCAACGGGCCCTAGTATGCACTGATTTACCGTAATTATGCTCTTTTAATCTACTTTCAAGATCATTAGTATAACCAACATACATCCGATCCATCTCAACAGTCGAGTTTAATATATACACATAAAACATAGTGTTCACTTTATTAATGATTAGTCCGCCTATGTGTCTCGCGCTGCTCGCTTACTCCGGCGTGACACCAGCCTTTGCGCAGTACTCACATCAATTCATTATAAAAGTTCTTCCCTTGGAAAAGCTGGCCCGCCCAGCCGTAGCGCAACGCGCAAAGGCTGGTGGAAGAAGCACGATACACTTCGAACTTTCCAATTGGAAGAAATTAAAAGAAAGCTATGGGATACAAACCTTGACTTCACTAACGCTATAAAATTACCAATCAAAATCGTTTTCATATCCCAAATCTATTAGCTGTTGCCCACAAAACTTTTTGAATAATTTCTTATGTTCGTCATTAAATTCATTTCTCCAACTTCCAATTTTTCCTGATCTATATGTTCCGGAATTGCCAAACCATCTAGATCTTCCCTCAGCAATCTTCATTGCATCTTCTTTAGTTAACTCTATATCAAGAAAACTCGCTATATTCATAATTTCTTCTATAAGTGATGCTTCTGTTCCTCCTCCCTCTGGCCCTATAATTTTTTCAAACCGAGTTGTATATACAAATGGAAGTTTCATCCATGGTAAATATAGATTATACATATCATTAACATGAGTTAAATTCGTTGGCTCATTAATATGCATCCACTCCTCAAAAAATGAGCTATCCAAAATCATTTCTAGTAGCATTTCATTGATTGGTAGGTGAGCTAATTCGTATACTTTAGGTTGTATATTTTTTACTTTCTGATTTAAGTAATGCTTTTTTATGTAATAAGCAAATGAAACTAATTGATCTCGTAAATCTCTTATTAAGAAAATTATTTTATAACGAAATTTTATGGCAGTTGATATATTTTTAGGTATAGCTACAGCATGGGACCAAGATCTCTGTTTTATAGGATTAGAGGGAAACAAATAAAACGGAGATTGTTGTAGTTTAATCGAAATCTTTTTGTACTTAAGGATATCATCAATAATAAAGCTGATAAAATTTGTACCAGCTTTAGGCATAGTCACTAAATAAAAAGGTCTATATATAGAAAAAGCAATATTTACATAAATTAAAAGTAATAAAATAACTTTGTGTCTCATTCTGCTCCTTTATTCGTACATTTATCTGTTAACTAATTCAATAATATCTTACCAATATATGCCAATTATTATGATAAAAGATTCACTATAAGTAAAGAACCTGGTGAAATTCTCACGACCTAAAGGCCATAATTTCTAAAATGATTTTACCCTTACATCTCCAACCCTGAAGGATATAAAACATTACGGACTTTTAAATAACATGGCCAGCAAAACTTGCTCAATTCCACGATTCAGTCATACTAATTAAGCAAAAAAAGACAAGATGATGAGCAAAAAAAACTTATTTCCCTAGATATTTCGATAAAGGAGAAAATAGAATGCATTGGGGTTGGTACTGGAAGATCAAAAGATGGGATTATATAGCCAAAGCCGTCTGTGAAGCCTACGAATCAGAAGAGCTTGACTCTTTCAGTATGTTTAACGACTATCAACGACAGGTCAAACCTATTCGAGAGACTTCCGATAAATGCATCTTGCATATTCCCGGATACGACTTTAAAGCTTATCTACAAGACAATGATGATCTTCTTGTTCTATATCGTGATGGCAGTTACACCATTCCTGTTGAGCGTAAACCTTGCAACTACGGCGGTTTGTAGTAGCTCAGACTTAATCTGACAAACCCGTGTTTTTTATCAACCTGTCAGATTAACTGTGATCGATAAATTTTTCCTTCCATATTTTCTTACCATCAATCATAGTTGCTATAGGTGTCCTGCCTAAGCACATTTTGCCTTGATGAGTACGTTCATTATTGTAATAAAAAAGCCATTAATAAAACAACATTCGATTATCTGCTTATAGAGATCTACAAGCATCAATATATCGAAATTGTCGATTTTCTTCGGGAAAAAGGTTACAACTTGATGTGCAATCTCTCAAAATACAACCACACATCCAATCCAAAGTGGGATGGGACACACAATGATTATTTGTTCAAAAGGAGTGACATTCATCTCTCAGTAAATGTTGCATTATATTCCATATGGCATGATCTGTTTTGTGTTTGAAATAATGGCCATATATCCATCTTATTGCCATCTAAAAATTGCTTGAGTAACTCCTTGGGCGTTAATTCCTGATTGGTCATGTGTCGGTTACCCTTATGACTACCTTGCACCAGATTTAATGGCAAATTAACAACCTTTGAAGTCTCATAACAGAATCCATATCGCTTTCTTACGTTATCAGTTCGGGAGCCCCACTGGGCTTCCAAACTATTCGGACTATAATAGTTTATGCTTTTAAGATCGTGCGCTATATCTTTTTTTCTATAGATGGTCATATCCACCGTATGTGCATAACCCCAATCAGCAATCGGAGAGGCTTGGCTAAATTGCCAGATATGGCCTTCTTTGACCTTTTTGAGATTTGGTACCGACTGAGATCGTTTCCATGTATACAAGTAGTTAATCAATGGAGACAGGCGTAAGTAACATCCATAAGCCTTATGCTCCTGCATTGCTGCAATTGCATCTGCTATATCCACATAATCTTTAACCACCATATCATCAACCCCAAATAAGATGTAGGCGGTTTTGCACTCCTCAAATGCTTTTAGAGTCAAGGGTTTGAAATCATCACGTGGATGTTCAGACTGCTTGTGATAATGCACATACGGAAACTGTTCTTTGACTATCTCATATCCCTGCTGGAACCGATTATCGCTTGAACGATAAATAACCTGTATGCTTTCAAGTCCTGTCACAAAACACTCTGTTGACTCAAGCAACGCATAAAGCTGCAATGGACGATCAAAAGAAAAAACAACAAAGTCTGCAGCCTGTATATGAATCGTCAATAAACAACTCAACATCATAAACAAAGATTTCACGCGCATACTATTACTCCTTTTGGTTAACATTTAATATGATTCCATCTAGTGGTTGATAAGGGGGCAAGTGACGAATATGTCGGCACATTTTTTGTTGTAACTTAAGATTGCTACGTATATCAGCTATAGGATTGGCACAGTTATATATATAAAGCACTTCATTGATACAAACAAAATGGCCCGCACACATCTCAAGCAATGGATAGACAATTGCACGATCAGCACACATGGGAAGAAAATATCCTTCATAGCACAGATCTTGCACATCTATGTTATGGAACAGCCATGCATAATAGGTCCGCAAGTGGGTGGCAAGCCACTCAGAATCTCTATAGTTATGATCTAAAATATTTTCTACGTCAATCTGCTTGCAATAACCAATCTCTCTGGATGGGAACTGCCGAAACTGGCCATAGGTCATCCAGATATTTTGATTGTTATAGACCTCATTAAGTTTGGTCAACACCTGTTCATGCGCAAGGAAGTCATCCCCATCCACATTTAATACAATCACATGGCCAGGCAATACAGTGATAATATTATAGTAGTTTGCTGCAGCTCCCAATCGCTGCTCATTATTGATGAGTGTTACCTTATCATGTAACAGATGCTCATCAAGATAGGTGCGTAATTTTTGATAGGTATCATCGGTGGATGCATCATTGATTATATAGACATGGTAGTTATCATAGTTTTGATGTGCTACTAATTCAAGATTGCGTATACAAAATCGACTATTATTATAGGTGGGAACCACAATCGCAAACTCTTTTTGGCCATTTTTGGTGTGGGCAGCAATCTCTTTTTTAATATCATCGGTCATTGCATATGCTAACATACTCCATAAACTGATAAGTAACATGTATATATGTAGCATTATTATCCTATGCATCTATTGCAAAATCGGTTATCGGTTCACATAATGGTTGATAAGGGGGCATCTTGAATAAACGATCCCTTATTTTGCCCTGCATAACCCCATGAATACGCATGTCAGAAATCGGATTATGTGCATTATAAGCATAGAGCACCTCCTGAATGCAACGGAATCTACCAGCACTCATTTCTATCAAGGGAACCATCATTACTTTATCGCAGGTAGCCTGTACAAAGTCACCATTATACATAAGATCCTCCTTTTTAAGCTTCTTAAAGAGCCATGCATAATAGGTACGCAGATGAGAGATAGGCAATCCATGCTTTCTGAAACTGTTCTCTTGAATTACTTTTTTAGTATAACCACGACAAAAGCCGACTTGATTACGAGGTTGCTCTATATATTGCCCGTAAGTAACCCATACGTTTGGATTTGCATATACAGTATTAATGTACGCAAAGACATAAGGGTCAATGAGCCAATCATCACCATC
>SDBV01007489.1_pt1 | contig 14916 bp, 16 predicted proteins | sample 2277081 | NCBI WGS metagenome assembly SDBV01 (sample SAMN10402039, study PRJNA504765) | marine sediment metagenome | isolation source: marine sediment core GS10_PC15, 223 cmbsf | place: Arctic Ocean: Southern Knipovich Ridge | collected 2010
CTACAAGGAAGCCTTCTTCGGCGGCACGGTGACCGACGCAACCAAGGGGCGAGTGGAAAAGCTGCTGACGCGGCATATTGCCGGCTTCAAACGGCTCGCGAAGTTCGAGCCGTTTCTGCGCGGGGACAGATTCAGCGTGGCCGATATAGCCGGGTTCGTGAGCCTGCCGCTGGTCGGCATGACGACGCAGATCATCTACGGCCGCGACTTTCTGCTCGATGCGGGCGTGGACTGGAAACGCTACGTGAAGGCGGTGGGCGAGCGGCCCGCGGCGCAGCGTGTGACGGCGGACCGCAAGGCTTACATCGCGGCGACCGCGAAGTAGCGAGGGGCGGCAGCCGTTCGAACTGTCTCGCTGGTGTGAGAAGCTCGGGCGGCTCGCTCTGCTTGTCTTGCCCAGCGGCGCACAGGCGCAGACGCGCGCCGCTGCCGCTGGCGATGGCGCAGAACGCAGGTTCGTTCGCGGCATCGCGGGCGTCATTCTAGAGACGCGCCAGCCGTTCGAGCGCCGTGGCGAGTGTGCTTTCCTGCTTCGCGAAGCAGAAGCGCACCACCCCCGATTCATGCGTCTCGTGATAGAACGCCGACACCGGAATTGCGGCGACGCCGATCTCGGCGGTCAACCATTGCGCGAATTCGGCTTCCGGCAGGTCGCTGATGGCCGAATAGTCGACGCACTGGAAGTAGGTGCCGGTGCACGGCAGCAGCTTGAAACGGGTGTTGGCGAGGCCGGCGCGGAAGAAATCGCGTTTCTTCTGATAGAAGGCCGGCAGGTCCAGATACGGCGCCGGGTCGCGCATGTAGTCCGCGAGGCCCACCTGCATGGGCGTGTTCACCGTGAACACGTTGAACTGATGGACCTTGCGGAATTCGGCTGTGAGCGCGGCGGGCGCGGCCACGTAGCCCACCTTCCAGCCCGTCACGTGATAGGTCTTGCCGAAGCTCGACACCACAAAGCTGCGCTGCGCGAGCTCCGGGTAGCGCGCGACGCTCTCATGCGGCGCGCCGTCATACACCATGTGCTCGTAGACCTCATCGGACAGGATCAGCACGTTGGTGCCGCGGACGATTTCTTCGAGCTTGCGCATGTCCTCGGCGCGCCAGACCGTGCCGGTCGGGTTGTGCGGCGTGTTGATCAGCAACAGGCGGGTTTTCGGCGTGATCGCGGCGGCGAGCCTGTCGAACGGGATGCTGTACTCGGGCGCTTCCAGCGTGACGAACACCGGCTTGCCGCCGGCCAGTTCGATCGACGGCACGTAGCTGTCATAGGTGGGTTCGACCACGACCACTTCGTCGCCCGGGTGCACGGTGCAGAGAATCGCAGTCAGGAGCGCCTGGGTGGCGCCCGCCGTGACGGTGATCTCGCTGTTCGCGTCATAGCGGCGGCCGTACAGGCTGGCGATCTTGTCCGAGATTGCCTGGCGCAGGGGCGCCGCGCCTGCCATTGGCGGGTACTGGTTGTGGCCGTCGCGCATGGCCTTTGCCACCGCGTCGACGATACGCGGATCGCAACCGAAGTCCGGAAAGCCCTGGCCGAGGTTCACGGCCCCTTTTTCCGCGGCGAGCGCGCTCATCACGGTGAAAATGGTGGTGCCCACGTCCGGCAGACGGGACGGAAACGACGGGATCATCGGCGTGTCGTGCGGTGCATTCATGGCGCTATCGGTGCTTAAACGATGGTCTTGAGGACAGGGTGAAGCTCGATTGTAGGGAATCTGCGCGTAGTGTGCGCGTCAGGCCGGCGCGGGCTCGTCGGCCTGCAGGACGCAGGAGGCGACGAACGGCCTCGGCTCTGCAATCTGGAAACCGAAGTCGCGGGCGATGCGGCGCGCCAGTTTCAGCACCGCACGGTCTTTCGACACCAGCCAGTCGGCTTGCGCGGCGTGCGCCAGCTCGAGGAACTTCTGGTCGTCGCGGTCCTTGCACTTCGGCAGCGGGCGGACGTTTTCAGCCGGCGCGGCGGCTAGCGCCGGCTCGGCTTGCTCGACCAGTTGTGCGAGGCGCGTCACGGTTGCAAGCGCCTCCGCCTTGTCCACCTCGCGTTTGGCAAACTGCGGGTAGTCGAGCACGTAGGTGAGCTCCGCGAGACAGCGGGCGTCGATCAACGCTTCGAGCGCGCCGCTTTCAAGGGCGGCGCGGATGGGACGCGTGTGTGGATCGTCGAAGACGAGGATGTCGATCCATACGTTCGAATCGAGGACCACGCGCAGGGCGGGTGCGGCAGGGGAGGCGGGCATTCGTTACAATCTGGCTTTCGTCATTAACGCCAGGCACGGCGTGCCTGCAAGCCTCTATGATAATCGTTCTGATTCTGAGCGGCGTCACAAGGCCTTGATTTATAAGAAAAATCAAGCGGATCAAGTACTTAGTTTGGACTGCGACCGGTGGAACACCCACCACTGCCACCGGACGATACAGCAATGAGCCATTTAGAAAAGCGGGGCGGCCGCTATTACTTTCGCCGCAAGGTACCCACTGCACTACGAGAGCATTACGGGCGTGATGAACTTCGATACTCCCTCAGGACTCCAGACCGGGCAGAGGCCATGCGTCTTGCGGCGGTCGAGACCGTGCGCACGGACAGCGAGTTTGCTGCGTTATTGAACCCTGCTGCAAAGGTGTTTGACGTGGTGGTGGTCGAGCCGAAAATGCTGCGGGAGTACGTGCTAGACCCGGACACGTTGGACGGCCTGCCGACTGGGCAAACGATACCTGTGCGTATGCTGAAGACACAAGCCGAAATGCTGAAAGCCGCCGCCTATGCTGAAGGGCGGCCCACGGCTGCGATCATTCGTGACCTGTTAGACATGTATTTTGCCGTCAAGAAGCATAACCCCGACACGCGCGAACGCGAGCGTTTCTGGCATGCTTATATGCTTCAGGAACCGTCCCTTAGCGACCCGGAAAAAGACCGGATGCAAAATATAGTAGAAGCGCTTAATGCTAAAGATGATGAGGCGCACGGCGCTGCCGCTTAGACCGGAACAGCGAGCTAGGGTCAGGGATAATCGAGAACCGATTCGCCAAAAAGAACGTTTGGGCAGCTACTCAAGGGGAAGCAATGAAGCGAGCGACTATCGGCTCGAAACAAGTGTTTGCACACTGTAAGCTGTACAGGGACGAAGTCGAAGATATTGTCGAGTTATTAACTATCGACGGCGTGCGCCCAAAAATAGAGAGTGACGGCTACGAAATAGAAGAAGATGATGATCTGTTCGAGTACCTTGGAGAGCGAGGACGAGCAACACTAGAGATCAAAAGCCGCGATATCTATGCGGTGTCACTTAGCACGAGTGATTTCAATGGTAAGGTTGAGGTCTCGACGTTAGGAGCTTCGACAGAAACTCTTGCGCTATTTGAGCGCGTATCCAACATCATCAGACATAACGCATCGGGGACGTGGTTGTCTGAACATCCAGTATTTTTCGCCGCCTCGCTTTGGCCACTCTTAGCAGGGGTGCCAATGTTATTTGCAAAATCCTCGCAGTTTCACCTCCCGGGATTCGCTTTGACTGTGGCAGGCTTAATTGCTTTCGCTTTTCGCTATGCCACCCGTCCCAGCGTCCGCACGCGATTCTTCGGCATACGCCGTCACGAGAAAAAAACCTTCTGGGACCGGAAAAAAGATGACTTAATGGAGAAGGCATTGATTGCTTTGTTCTCCGCAGCAGTTGGCGGAGCGATTGGTTACTATCTAAAGCCAGGACCACAAGCAATTGCTGCAACTCCATCGGCCACTCAAAGCCACGCAGAAACGCCTTCATCGGCCCCTCGACAATAAGCGCTCTGTATAGCCCAACCCCGGAGAAGGACAAATACAAGAATCGATGGCGCTTGCCATTGCCGGTCGCACATCAAAGCACGCCGTCCACAATCTACGCACGCCGGACTCGAACCGCCACGTATCAACGGCATTCGAGTCCGGCCCGGCACCATTACTCCCAATGACTCCTACAGCGGGACACCAATCCGACGATCAGCATGCATAGTCATCGGCAACTCCAGCCCAATCACCTTATAGCGAGACATAGCAGTCACGAGAGGACCGAGCGGATACGATATGCGCCGAGCGCTGCCCGCGTTCTTGATGGCTTGGCCGTCCCCCTGATTGGAGATACGGATAACCCAGGCCGTGTGAGCATTCGCCGCCTCGTCGTAATATGCCTCCTCGTACACATCTTCAGGCGATAACTGGCCTATCTCCTCAAGCCGAGCACCTGTGAAAAGTGCGAGCAGTGGTATCCAGTAGGCAGCATCTTTACGGCCCGACACAGGACGGGAACCGCTTACATATACAGGACTTGAAAAGATAGCTCGCGGCGCCGTTAGATCGAACGGGAACCGCGCGCCCTTGACATTCTTGCGCGTGCCTACTTTTACGCCTCGCGCCGGATTGTGGTCAATGTGCAGATTCGCCTCTGCAAAGTTAAGCAGCGTCCGAAGCATGTTTAACCGGAGGTTCGTCGTAGCGGGTGACGTGCCGCCAGCAAGCAATTCGTCTTTGTACTTGACAATATGCGCCTTTGTAACCGAGGCAATCGGGAATCTACCCACATGCTCGTAAAACGAGTCGATTGTGCGATTCATCATGGCGACCGATCTAGGGACTGGCGCACGCTCAGTGACCCATGAAGCGGCAAGTTCCGCAAGAGAACGCGTGCCGTCCGCATCCCCTTTCTGTGTCATTTCGGGGGGCGGTGACGACCCGGACGGGGCCGGTGTGGGGGCTGGTATTGATGGAGCTATTGAAACCGCATTAGACAGACGTTCAGCCTCCACGGCCCGCGCGACAAGCAGGCTTGTTTTAAAATTTCGAGCGTCCTTAACCTGCCGTTTGTAGCTCTTCGATAGAGGTTCGCCGGTTCCATTCAAAGCGGCATCCTCGTAAAGCAGTGCTACCGGTTCCCCAGCGAGCGTTACCTCCACGTAATCGCCGGGGTTAGCAGGATTGAAAGGTACGGATAGTCACAACGAAACGTCACGGTGCCCACGCTCTAAGTTGTCAGGGCGGCCCTCTGAAGTGACTGCCGTGGGGTGCTAGATTTGCGTCAATGCTGCTGTAAAACTGTTTACGATCCTATGTACTCCACACAAATTTATTGCGCTGATCGAAGAATCTGTTCTACATTCCGTCGTGTCTAACGATGAAGGGTGAGGCGATGAACACGGCGTTTCTTTTCATGGCCCAATTCGGAGCAAGGGCTGTGATACCGCTGGAGGAGGTCCGCAAGGCGTTCTTTTCACACCTGGAGCCGGATAACCTTACGCGCAAGCTAACTAGCGGAGAAATACCGCTTCCCGTAGTGAAGGCAGACAGAAGCCAGAAAACCGCGAAGGGGGTACACCTCCAAGACTTGGCTGAGTACATCGATATTCAGAGGGCGGAAGCGGTGAAAGAGCGCAATCAACTCTGCGGCTTACGGTGAGGATATGAATACGATATTTCTTCTGATGGCGCAGTTCGGCCCGCGAGTTGCCATACCTGTAGAGGATGTTCGGCGTGAATATTTCCCTCATTTAGAACTTCTCCAGTTCATGAGGAAACTGTCTATAGGTGACATTCCTCTGCCCGTCACACGGGCCGAAAGGAGTGTTAAAAGTGCAAAGTACATCAGCATGATGGACCTAGCAATTTACCTTGATGCGCAGATGGAGGCCGGGCGGCGCGATTACGAGAAACTGAGGGCGCACGGCAGCGCTTTGTAGACTTGCTGCTTAGACGGGTGAAGCTATGAACACAATTTTCCTGCTCATGGCCCAATTCGGTCCGAGAGCGATCATCCCCATTGAAGAAGTATGTACGGCTTATTTCCCTCATCTGGAGCTTAAGGCGTTCACGCGGAAGATAGCGAGTGGGGATATACCACTGCCTGTGGTCCGAATCGAAGATAGCAAGCAGGCCTCGAAAGGTGTCTACGCGCAGGACTTGGCCGATTACATAGACGCAAAACGGGCTGTGGCGGTGAAGGAACGGAATCAACTTTGCGGTTTGCGGTGATCTAGTAATGTGATGCGATGCCTAAAGACCTCAGATTGAAAATTCAGCGCGCCGTTAGCGGCGGGCCGGACATGCGTAAGCCCCAGTATCCAGGAGGATACGAGCCTCCTGCTGCTGGCCTCGCGCGTGCACGCCTCGTTGGATATTTCGAGCTTGGTACGCATGAGGAGGAATTCGAGAACAGGAAGCGCGACCGTGAAAAGGTTGATCTGGTCTTTGAACTGAGCGGACCGAATCACGCACCGAGGCAACTTGAGAACGGTACGCTCGTTCCGATCCGTATCGCGGTCCAAGAGACGTTAAGCCTCGACGAACGCTCTAATTTCTTCAGGCTGTTCGGCGCGTTGAACTACGCAGGCAAAGCTACGCATATGGCGGAGCTTCTGGGCGACCCGTTTATCGTTGAGGTGTTCCACCGTCCCAGCGTGGACGGCACCAAGATATATGCGACGCTCAAAGGGCCTGCCGGATACATGGTTACGGGACCTGATATCCACGACGCACGCACCGGACGGGATATCCATGTAGAAGTGGCACAGCCGATTACGGATTTGAGGATGTTTGTGTGGGCGAGTGCTGACAAAGAAGACTGGTACAGCATCCACATTCCGGGTGAGTACGAGGAGAAGAAAGACGCAGAAGGTAAGGTTATCTCTCCGGCGCGCTCCAAGAACGTGATTCAAGAATGCATCATGTCCGCCAAGAACTGGCCGGATCATCCGCTAGCGGCGGTCGTTCAACTTGGAGGTGACCCGGACGCACCCAGCCCGGAGGAGTTGGAGAGGCAGCGGGAGGAGGAGCTTAAAGAGTGGCAGGAGGAAAATTGGCGGAGACTCAAGGCGGCTGTTGACAATGCGGTGGGGAAGCGTCCTAAGGAGCCGCCGAAGAGACGTGCGCGCGTGCCGAAGCGGCCTGAAAACTGATACACTCGCCTGCTCCACCGGTAGCAATGTTTCAACGTAAGTATTTGATTTTTAAAGCCAAATGATAATCGTTCTGTCGCCGGCGAAATCGCTCGACTACGAAACCCCTCCGCACGTCAAAAAGCATACGATCCCCGATTTTGTCGATGACGCCGCCGAATTGATCGGCGGGTTGCGCCGCCTGTCGCCGCAACAGATCGGCACGTTGATGGGCATTTCCGATCCGCTCGCTCAGCTCAACTTCCAGCGTTATGCCGAGTGGTCGCCCAGCTTCGACACCAGTAACGCGAAGCAGGCAGTGCTCGCATTCAACGGCGATGTGTACGAGGGATTCGACGCGAAGACCCTGTCTTCAGCCGATCTCGACTTTGCGCAAAAACACGTGCGCGTGCTGTCGGGCCTGTACGGGCTGCTGCGCCCGCTCGATCTGCTGCAGCCGTACCGGCTCGAGATGGGGACGCGTTTTGCCAATGCGCGGGGCAAGGATCTGTATGCGTTCTGGGGCGAGCGCATCACGCAGGCGTTGAATGCGCAACTAAAGAAGAACGCGAGCGCGCAGCGTGTGCTGGTTAACTGCGCATCGGGCGAGTACTTCAAGTCGGTCAAGCCGAAATTGCTCGACGCGCCGGTGATCACGCCGGTGTTCGAAGACTGGAAGGGCGGGCGCTACAAGATCATCAGCTTCCATGCGAAGCGCGCTCGTGGGCTGATGGCGCGCTATGCAGTCGAGAACCGCCTTGAGGCGCCGGAGCAGTTGAGGGGCTTCGATAGCGAGGGATATGCGTTCGACGCCGAGGCGTCGAACGATTCGACTTACGTATTCCGCCGCCGGATTGCCGAGTGAACACAGGATCAGCGCCAGGCGAAGCGCCGGATGAGCGCTGACCAGGCAGGCAAGCGAAGCGTACCGTACCGGCCGCAATGGCCACCCAAGCCGGGAACAACACCATGACACTATCTATTACGAGCAACTTCGATGCAGGCGCGATCGAAGTCCTGTCCTGCGAGCAGGCCGACAATATCCGCTTGCGCGTGCGGCGCGACAGCCACGCCGACTTTGCGCAGTGGTTCTACTTCCGCCTGTCCGGCGCGCAGGGCGAGCGCTGCGTGATGACCTTCGAGAACGCTGCCGACTGCGCGTTCGCAGAAGGCTGGCGCGACTATCAGGCGGCCGCGAGCTACGACCGCGTGAACTGGTTCCGCGTGCCCACCTCGTACGACGGCCGCGTGTTGACGATCGACCACACGCCCGAGTTCGACCGTATCTACTACGCGTACTTCGAGCCATACAGCGAAGAGCGTCACTCGGAGTTTCTGGGCGCCGTGCAGCAAATGCCGCAGGCGTCGCTCACCGAGCTCGGCCTCACCGTCGAAGGCCGGCCGATGTCCTTGCTCACGCTCGGCACGCCGCAAAGCGGCGCCACACCGAAAAAGAAGATCTGGATCATCGCGCGCCAGCATCCTGGCGAGACGATGGCCGAATGGTTTGTCGAAGGCATGGTGAAGCGCCTGGCCGGTTGGGGCGACTGGGCGGGCGACCCGGTCGCGCGCAAGCTCTACGACCACGCGGTGTTCTACATCGTGCCGAACATGAATCCCGATGGCAGCGTGCATGGCAATCTGCGGACCAACGCGGCCGGCGCGAATCTGAATCGCGAATGGATGGAGCCCGATGCGGCGCGCAGCCCCGAAGTGCTGCTGGTGCGCGACGCCATCCATGCAACCGGCTGCGATCTGTTCTTCGACATTCACGGCGACGAGGCGTTGCCCTATGTCTTCGTGGCGGGCTCGGAAATGCTGCCTGGCTTTACCGCTCGCCAAGGCGAGGAGCAGAAGGCGTTTATCGAGGCATTCAAGCACGCGAGTCCGGATTTCCAGGACAAGTACGGCTACGCGGCAAGCAAGTATCGCGAAGATGCGCTGAAGCTTGCGTCGAAGTACATCGGCAATGAATTCGGCTGCCTGTCCCTGACGCTGGAAATGCCGTTCAAGGACAACGCAAATCTGCCGGATGAGCGGGTAGGCTGGAATGGCGAGCGCAGTGCATCGCTGGGCGCCGCGATGCTGCAGGCGATCCTGCGGCACGTGGAAACGTTCGTCTGACGCGGTGAGCGAGGCGGCGGCGTTGGGCCGCTTGCTCTCACGGATAATATGCAGTGGCGGCTTCGCAGCGCGACAAAAAGCGAGGCATGGGCGGTGAGCCCATGCCTCGCTTTGCTTTTGTATGAGCGTTGGTGCCGGGCACTGGAACGGTGTGCCCGCGCACGTGCGCTATGGCGTCACTGCGTCTTCTTCGTTGTCGTTTTCTTGCTGCTCGATTTGCTGGACGACGACTTGCTCGACGTAGCTTTCTTCGAACTCTTGCCGGACGATTTCTTGATAGACGATTTGTTGCCGGTGGAGTGCTTGCCCTTTACGCCTTTGTGTTTGCCGGAAGACGGCTCGGCGCGCGGTTTGGCCGGCGGTACCGGATCGTTCCAGCTAAACGCGAGCATCTGGCTACCCACATAGCCGCAGCGGAATTTCAGGTCGGCGGGGTCGCCGTTGCCGTCCTGGCGCACGCCGAGCCCTTCCACGGTGACAATGCTGTCGACCTTGACGCGCTGCTTGCCTTCGTCGAACGAGTCGTTCCACGGCGTGACCGAAGAGTGCGCGCTATCGAAAGAGCTGGGCGGGAATTCGACGTGGTCGAAAACGGTTGAGGTGCTGGCGACAAAATTGCCATGCGCTGCGCAGTCCGCCACGAGCGGGTCGGCGTGCATGTCATTGACGAATTTATCGACGAGTTCGTTGTGCTGTTCGAGCTGATCGGCGAATGCGGGAGCGATGCACATGAGCGAAACACTCGCTGCACATGCCGCTAACCGGCCGGCCACCCGCAGCAATCGGCGCGGTACGTTGGTGCGATCCATCTAGTTCGGTAGGCGCTATTGAGACATCAGGCACGTAAGATGCCTGACGGCTGGAAGGAGTTCAATCCTGACACAAATATTTTGCGTTGTCGTGGTACGCAGTCTCGAATTGCGTGGGATTGCGCGGGCGCAGTGCGGACCGATTGCCGCAAGGTGTTGCTGGATGGCGCGGTTTGCCTTCTGTTGAGCCTGGTCGTTTTGCCGCACATCAAGCTGGGTGAAATGGCTACCCTCGCGCTGCGAGGCGGCGAACCTGGCGAGTGCGCAGGGCTACTGGCGCGTCGGACTACTTCAGATGCGCGGGCCGCCTAACCGGTAACGACGCACGTCATAGGTGGTGACCCATGCCGGCCGATAGACGGCGATCAGCGCCGTGGACATGCCCGTGAACCATGCTTCGCCCGTCGCCAGCAGAAACACACTGAACGCATAGCCGACGGGCACGACGGTCATCGAGCCGCCGGAGATAGCGACATGGGTGCCTACCGCAACCCCGGCTGTGAGCGCGACTGCGATGGCCGGAGACACGAAGCCCTGGCCGAAGATGAACATGAACAGGTTGCGCGGCAGCCACGCTATGCAGGCCCGCTGCAGCAGCGCGGAAATCCCAACCGGCAATGCACCGTAGATGATGAAGGTGAGCGCGATACCCTGCCATGGGGCGTCGAACACGACCGCCGCAAGCCCGGTGACCGCAGCCATGGCGACAAGTGCGAGCGCCCAGTCGAACAGCGTGACGACGAGCGTTGCGCCGAGCAGGTGCATCACCGTGCCGTCGTCGAGCCATGCGTTGCTGGCCCAGAGCACCGAGACGGCGACGATGATCGCGAGCCACACGTGTTGAAGCGTCGCGTCTTGCAGTCGTTTGAAAGGGTTTTTCCATAGCGCGAGCGCGAGCAGCAGCGCGGTGGCGACCCAGCCACCGACAGCGACCCATAGCGGAAGCGGTGTGTAGAGGAAACCCATACATCTCATATTACTCGTTGGACGGAAAAAGGTGTGAGCGGATTCCGTGCCAGCGGTGACCGAGGTGTGGATTTCCTGTCGGCGGTCAAATACCCGCATTGGGCCGCCGATCGGCCGGCGGCAAGCCGGCGACCTGCGGCCCGCTCATTCCGGTTGGGGTGGTTCGGTCTGCTCGGTCTGCTCGAATGGTTCGGTCGGTTCGGTTGGCTTGGTTGGTTCGTCCGGACCCGGTTCGCCAAATGGAGCCGTGGATTCGGCTGCCATCAACTGGTCTTGCCTCGCGTCGTTCGCCGGCAACGGGTACGTGAACGGCGGCTGGTTGCGGCGGCGCAGCGGGACAGCGCCCTGCTGACCCATGACCGGCCGCGGCGGGCTGTTGTGATCGGTGCGCAGCACTTCGAGCTGCGCCGACAGCCCGCCGTTATAAAGCGCTACGGCCGCGGCGCGATTGGGAGCACCGCGTTGCTGGAAGATACTGGCGAGGTGGATCTTGACGGTGCCTTCGCTGATGCCGAGGGTTCGGGCAATCATCTTGTTCGTGCTGCCCATATGCACGCAACGCATGATTTGCTCCTGACGGGGCGACAGGCCGTTCGCGAGCTTGGCTCGCCTGGGTGGCGGTTTGGCCGCGGCCTCCGGTTGGCGCGGCACAGCCTCGAGTTGCGGAGGCGGTGGGAGCGCCAGTGCGCCCGCCGGGACGTAGTGCCCGCCAAGCAGTACGATTTCGAGTGCGCGCACAATCAGGCGCGGGTCCGTGTCCCGCGGGACTACGCCGAGCACCCCTTTGTCGAGCAGATCGCACACGCATTCTGGCGAGGTGTCGCCCGTGAGCACGGCAACCCGCAGGCCGGAGTACTCGGCGAGCAACCGGCGGATGACAGTGGAGCACATCCAGTCCTGCCAGTCGATCACCAGCAGATCCGGCGTTTGCCTGCGCAGGGCGCGATCAACCTGGCGCCAGTCTTGTGCTTCATTGAAACGTGCGTGGCGGTCGATTTGCCGCAACAGTGCCTTGAGTCCGTCGCGTCGTTCCGCGTCCGAGTTAAGAACCGAGAATCGCATGCCATGTCTCCAGATGAATCAGTGGTGATGGCGCGATGCCAGCGAGCGGCAGATGAAGCCGGTTTGATTACGATGCGCCACCAGCGTCATCATGACAAATTCCTTGCGTCTTGGCGGCCTGGCCAGATGGCATAAGACAAGTGACATGTCTGGTTTTTCTCTTCGGAAATGCAAACGGCCCAATCAGCATAAGCCGATTGGGCCGTTCAGGTCTGGTGGGCGGTCTCGCCGCGTGGCCCTGCGGGGTAGCAGGGCTGGGGCCGGCACACGCCGCAGGGGGCCTCAGTGGAAATGCGGCTGCGCGGGTTCGGCGTCTTCGGGCATTTCCGCATGGACGATTTCGCCAAGCGGGTCGGCGTACAGAGGTACGCCGCAGTCATCGCAATATTCAGGCTCGAAGCGGCCGGCATGACGTCGGATATCGGTCACGCCGGTTTCCTTCAGCAGTGCGACGATTTCTTCGAGCGGGCCGTTGATCGCGTCGGTTTCTTGCGGCTCTTCGTCAATGCCCGATTCGCCGCTTTCCCGGCCATACAGGGGCCAGACGACGCCATAGATCACATCGTTGCTGCCGCGGCGCGTGAAGCCGACGCGATATTCGTCAATCCGGCGCTCGCCAAAGCCCGCGACGACCGCACGCAGGTCGCCCGGCGCCACGCTGATGGTGTCGAACAGGTAGCGCACGGCGGTGCGCACGGTATGCGGGCGCACGCGTTCGTCGGCGTCCCGGCAAGCCGAATAGTAGGCGTCCGGCAGCAGGCACTCGAATTCGCAGCCCGGCAAGGCCAGGGACAGGTTGGCGCCGCCCTGGTTGGCCCACTGCTCGAGGCATTGGCTGCGCTCGATGCGGTTACCGTGCTCCTCTTCCTGCCAGCGGAACACCGGTGCACCGACGGGAGCCGCGACTACCGCCAGCAGGAAACGCGGGTCGGCCAGAATCGGCGAGGTCTCGGGCAGTTCGCCGAAGTTGATTTTTGCTGTGCCGCTGCCGAGCGCTGCCTGTGCCAACTGCTGTGCGATGCGCCAGGTTTCGACGTGATGGCGCGGCAACTGGTCAATGCTGTACAGGAACGGCGCCATCCCCACGCGGGTGCCGGCGGCGAGAACGTGTGCCTGCAGGTGAGCGCGCAAGGCGTCCGCGGCGTCGCCTTTCAGCGGCCCGGAGGGGATCGCGTAGCGTGTCCAGGCGAGTACGGGGGCGGCGATCAGCAATGCCTCATGCGGCACGCCGTCGTGCTCGACAATGAACGATTCGCTATGCGTTTCCGCCATGTCGGCGAGCGCACCGTAGGCATCCGGATGATTCTGCTGAAGATGGTCCAGTGCCGCATCTAGCGTTGTCTGATTGGCATTGCGGACGATCTTGGCCAGCAGCGCATCGAGTTTCGCTTCCCAGAAGCGGTCTTCAGTGCGGCTGCCCGACGCGAATAGCGCGAGCGAGAGACCGACAAGCTTGTCGGCATCGGGAGGGAGACGTTTGGCGATTCGCGAGCGCATAAATCCAGAAGTGGGGTGCACAGAACCGTATATTCTAGTCTTTTCTGCGCCACCCCATGAATTGCGCGTGATGCTGGATGGCTCGGGCTGTCCGCGGCGTAACGCCGGCATGGCCGAGGGGGGCTTGGCGGCGCGCTATATGCCGATTGGCGGGTTGACGCGGACCACCTGGTTGACCCAAGGTAGGGGGTGCTGCGCAACTGACTTCCATGCGGGCGGCTTCCGGCGCTGCGCCAATGAGCGTGAGTGCTGACGCTGTCGTGGTCTGAAACAATCGAGAGGATTAATAGTGAAATCGGACCAACTGATCGAGCGGCTTGCCGCTGTGTTTGCATTGATCGTGCTGGTGGGCGGCTCGTTACTGGTGTTGGCGCCATTTACGACGGCATTGCTGTGGGGCGCCATTCTCAGCTATAGCTCGTGGGGGCTGTACCGCAAGCTGACCGCGATGGTCGGCGGCAGGCGCAAGCTGGCGGCACTGCTGATTGTCTTCATTATCCTGATTGTTGTTCTTGGACCGTTCGTCTATGCGGGATTCGCATTCGGGGCGCATGTGCATGAGATCGTCGCGCTGGTGCAAAGACTGTTTGAAGATGGGTTGCCGGATCTGCCGGACTGGGTTGGGCGGATTCCGCTGGCGGGTCCGAATATCGAAGCCTTCTGGGCACACCTGACAAGCGGCAACGCGGAGCTGATCGCCCAGTTGCGAACCCTGGCGGCGCCGGCCGGCAAGTGGATCCTCGCTGCTGCTATTGCGGTGACGCATGGCTTGGGGTTGCTCGCACTCAGTATCGTGCTGGCGTTCTTCTTCTATACCGGGGGCGAGGGCGCGGCGGCGTGGTTGAATGCGGGGATGCGCCGCATCGCCGGCGAACGCGCCGATTATCTGTTGGCGCTGGCGGGCAATACGGTGCGCGGCGTGGTGTACGGCATTCTTGGTACGGCGTTGGTGCAGGGGGTGCTGGCCGGCTTCGGTTGCTGGATTGCCGGCGTGCCGGCGCCTGCGCTGCTTGGATTAGCCACCTTTTTCCTTTCCGTCGTGCCGGGCGGTCCGGTGATTGTCTGGTTGCCCGCCGCAATCTGGCTTTACCACGGTGGCGCAACCGGCTGGGCGATCTTCCTGGTCGTCTGGGGCGTGGTTGCGGTGGGTATGTCGGATAACGTGATCAAGCCGATCCTGATCGGCAAGAGCAGCGACATGCCGTTGATTCTGGTGATGCTGGGCATACTCGGTGGAGCCTTCGCGTTCGGCTTCCTTGGCGTATTTATTGGGCCTACGCTGCTGGCCGTTGCCTACACGGTTTTGCATGATTGGACGATCGGTTCGTCGGCAGCTCAAACCTTGAAGCCAGAGATCGAAGCAGCGTCCGTCGACGACACACGGCCGGTTCAAAAGGCACCTTGAAATAAATTCCCGGTAGGGCTTGCAAGGCGGTGAGCGGCTCGCTAGAATCTCGTTCTTTCGCGCTTCGTCAGAGACGGGCGCGGGAACGGGAGAGCCAGCAGTGGCAAGGCTTTCGGCGGGGCGGGCAGGTTGAGGTGGTGATAAAAACCTGTT
>SDBV01007490.1_pt1 | contig 14915 bp, 13 predicted proteins | sample 2277081 | NCBI WGS metagenome assembly SDBV01 (sample SAMN10402039, study PRJNA504765) | marine sediment metagenome | isolation source: marine sediment core GS10_PC15, 223 cmbsf | place: Arctic Ocean: Southern Knipovich Ridge | collected 2010
ACCTGTTTCAATCGACAACATTTTTCCAGCAATTTCTTTTTCAACTCTAAAAATCTTCATAATTCACCTGCCTACTTTCTTTCCTGCAAGTTCCAATCCTGCATCAAAACAACAACATCTTACATCACTTCTTACAAACAACTCAAAAACTACACTAAAACAAAAAACGAAAATTAAAACTAACTCGAACCTATTCGACACGCCCACTTCCAGGCCGCTGATCGCTATATCGCTAGAGACCTTTGAGTAGACTTAACGTTGGTAAAGGGGAAAACGTCTTGTCAGTACCCCGAGAAGGCACCGAGCCCCAGCCCAAATGAAACTTACCCGCACTACACAAACACCTCTGGCAAGAGCAGTCTATTTCCGCAGACCCAACTTTGATTTGACTTGACGATACCGTGCTATGTCACTCCTGATCAAATACTTGAGAAGCGAAGACCTTTTGCCAACCATCTTAAGCAGTCCCCTTCGCGAGGAAAAATCCTTCTTGTGGGTCCGCATGTGCTCTGCCAACTGATTGATTCGCTCAGTTAGAATAGCCACCTGAACCTCAGCCGAACCCGTATCTGACTCGTGTCTTCCGTATTCTTCTACTATTTTTTTCTTATGTGCCTGAGCAACAGCCATGGCTACAATAACTCCATATAAACAGAAAAACTTCAATACCTAACTAATCGGGAATATTATACCAGCCCCGCCCACCGATAGGCAAGTGGAAATTACCACCCTTTTTCAAGCCGACCCCCCAGCCTCAGACTCCTCTTCAGCTCCAAGCAGCTTCTTAACCACATCTACCACACGTTCCATGTGGAAGGGTTTCAGAAGGTAATCAGAGACCCCCAGGGTCCGAGCATAGTCCTTGTGACGCTTACCGGTGTTAGCCGTAATCATCACCACCAAGGGCTTTTCTTCCTTGCTCTTGCCTCGTTTGATCTTTTCCAGCACCAGGAATCCGCTGCGTTTGGGCAGCATCATGTCCAGAATCACCAGATCCGGGGATTTCTCCAAAGCCAGCTCAACCGCTGTGTTGCCATTATCAGCTATCAGAAGATCAGCCCCCAAAGGCTCCAAAGCCGCTTCAATAGAAGCCCGAATCTCAGGGTCGTCGTCGACCAGCAAAATGGTTTTACCAGCTAACTCACTCAAAATCATCCCGTCTGTAAGAAACCTTCAGGGCCAAACTTAGGACTCACAGACCCCCGGAAGGTTCGACAATTTCCACCAGCCAACTCAACCTATCGATACTAGCCAACCCCCTCCTATCTGTCAAGTCTCTTTCGATAAGATTATGAGCCCAACTGCTTTAGCCTCCAAACACGCCCCAGCCTATGGCGCCCCCAGCCCCAATAAAGGGCAAATGGACCCCAAAAACGCACCTTTCTTCCCGATCTCTGACCCAACGCTGTCACAGCTGCCATGGACAGCCCAAGACCCTCCCGCGATAATCCCAGAGACTCATCGGCCGAGTCGGCGCCCGGAATGCCCTGGGTAGCGTTGGGCCGATCCTTGTGATTGGCTCATCTTGGGGGGGGCCCGGGGCGGGGGGAAAAAGCCTGCCGCTTTCTAGCATTACTATTTCAACATTGCTACTCGAACAGAACTGTCCAAGACCCCTCATTCAAGCCAGCAAGCAAAACTGACCGATAACAACCAAGATAACGCTTCATACTTGACCTCAAGCGATCACTCTATTAATATACAGATATGGCAGTTCCCACTACAGAAATTACCAAAAAGTCATCGTCCGGCGCCGCGGCCATGAACGCTAAGCTACTCCACATGGTGGGCGTAGGCGGCGAAGGCATGCGCGGTCTAGCCGAGCTGCTCAACCGACATGGTGCCATAGTAAGCGGTTCAGACTGTCTCAGCAGCCCCGCCATCGAAAAGCTCAAACACCTCGGCATTCCCGTGCTCATGGGGCATCGGCCAGACCACGTTCCCGACCAGACAGACACCCTGGTCATCTCCGCTGCCATCAAGTGGGACAATCCCGAAGTTCTCGAAGCCAAGAAGAGAGGCATCCCCGTAATAAAGTACGCCCAGATGCTGGGCATTTGTATGAAGGGACTTCGTGCCGGGGCCGTGGCCGGAACGCACGGCAAAAGCACTACCACCGCTCTGATCGCTTACATCCTTCGCTGTGCTGGAATGGACCCGACTTTTGTCGTTGGAGCCACCACTGAGCAATTAGGCGGCAGCGCCGCGGTCGGCAACTCGGACATCTTCATAGCCGAAGCATGCGAATACGACCGCTCCTTCCTAAATCTTTCCCCCACGATCGGGGTCATCCTCAACATCGAAGAGGACCACCTGGATTGCTACAAGGATCTCGGCCAAATCGAGGAGGCCTTCCATAGCTTCGCCTCGCTGATTCCCGCCGATGGTCTGCTGGTCACCAAGGAGGAGGACCGCAGCGTCAAGCGAGCCATCCAAGGAGTGGAAGCGCCCAAAACCACCTTCGGCCTCAGCAAGCGGGCCGACTGGCAGGGAACCAACTTAACCTCAGAACTGGGACGTTTTAAGTTCGACGTCATCTACGATGGACAGCGCTACGGCAGCTTCGCTCTACGCATCGGTGGCATTCACAATGTCTATAACGCTCTGGCTGCCATCTGCGTCTGCCATCAACTCGGCGTCACTGCTGAACAGATGGCCCCAGCTCTGTTGAGCTTTTCAGGACCTCGACGTAGACTCACCTTCAAAGCTTCGCTCAGCGGAATCACCGTCATGGATGATTACGCACACCATCCCACTGAAATACAGGTTACGCTCAAGGCTGCTCGGGAAATGGTTCAGCCCAAGAGGCTCTGGTGTGTCTTCGAGCCCCACCAACACTCTCGGACACGATTTTTGCTCAAAGACTTTGCCGCCAGTTTCGCCAACGCCGACTTCGTCGTTGTCCCAGACATCTACTTTGTTCGCGACAGTGAAGCCGAGCGAGCCAGCATCTCTAGCAAAGACCTCGTCAATCACATAATCTCTAACGGAGGCCGAGCCGTTTATCTCGGTAAATTCGGCCAGATAGTCAGGCACCTAAAGAGCAAGCTCGAGCCGGGCGACCTGGTAATAACCATGGGGGCTGGGAAAGTTTGGGAAATCGCTGATGAAATTGTTCGCTGGCTTGGATCAGATAGTCAAGCATGATGAGCCCTTAGCCGACCACTGCTGGTTGGGTATCGGTGGAGCTGCTCGTTACTTCATTACTCCGCGCAGTCGAGAAGAATTGGCTGACGTCGTCAAACGCTGCCGAGAAAACGACCTGCCCATAAAGGTCCTCGGCCAAGGTGCCAACCTCCTCGTTCTCAGTAAGCGGCTCGATGTAGCCGTGATCCATCTTCAATCCGAATCCTTCACTTCCATAGAAATAGATAACACCAGGGTCACGGTCACCGCCGGTGTCGATTTACCCCGTCTGGTCCGCCATTGCATCCGGGCAGGACTGAGCGGACTAGAGTGTCTGGTCGGCATCCCCGGTTCCCTCGGCGGAGCCGTTCGCATGAATGCCGGCGGACGCTTCGGAGATGTCGGCGCAGCGATTAGCTCCCTGGAGGTCATGGACAGTGCCGGCAGAATTTATCACCGAGCCAAAAATGAACTCGTCTTCGGCTACAGACGCACCAACATCGCCGCGAAGTTTATCCTCCAAGCCTGCTTCGACCTTGAAGCTGACGATCCTCAGCGAGTTCTCCGCCAAGCCAAGCAGATGTGGATATACAAAAAGAACACTCAGCCCTTAGCCAGCAAAAGCGTCGGCTGCGTCTTCCGCAATCCCCGGGGCCTTTCCGCCGGGGCCCTTGTAGAACAGGTCGCTCTAAAGGGCAAGCAAATCGGCGGAGCCATGGTCTCTCCCGTCCATGCCAACTTCATCATCGTCGATACCTCCGCCAAGGCCTCAGACGTTCAGAAACTAATTGATCTCATGCGTCAAAAGGTTCAGGATAAATTCGAAGTCCAATTAGAGCTCGAACTCGAGATTTGGTAACCCCCCAATGACCAAAGGCATATCCTGGTGAGCACAACTCAAACCGTAAAGTCCCAACAATCAGACCAGCCGCGGTCAACTTCCCTCAAGCACACCGCTGGTTCGCTGACCGTAACCGTGCTGATGGGTGGGCCCAGTAGCGAAAGGCAGATCAGCCTCAAATCCGGCAAAGCCGTCGCCGCCGCTCTGGGGCAGATGGGCCACGACGTCGTCTGCGCCGATATCGGTCCGGAAAACTTCACCGCACTTGAACGTGAAAACCTCGATGTAGTTTTTCCCGCTCTACACGGAAGCTTCGGCGAGGACGGCACCATCCAGGCCGTTATGGATCAACGAAAGGTCCGATATTGTGGCTCAGGACCACACGCCAGCAGACTAGCCATGGATAAAATGGATTCCAAGTGGCGATTCCTTCAAGCCGGCATCCCCACTCCCCAAGGTGGACTCATAGACCCCAACACCCCAGCTAAACTCCGCGCACGACTGCTGGAGAGACTCGGCACACCGTTGGTAATTAAACCAATAAACCAAGGCTCAAGCCTGGATGTTGTTGTAGCTGCTGATGCTAAACAGCGAGATCAGGCCATTGAACAACTCATCCAAAAATATGGCCGATGCATGGCCGAGCGCTTCCTACCCGGCCGAGAATTCACCGTCGCCATCTTGGCTGAACAGGCCCTGCCCGTCGTTGAAATTGTTACTCCCGACGGCTTCTTTGATTTTCAGAGCAAATACGAATCATCCGACACCGGGTATTTGCTGGATATCGATTTGCCGAGCCAGCTGTGCCGGGACATGCAACAGCTCGCCCTGCAAGCCCATCGTGTCCTCGGTTGTAGAGATTTCTCCCGCGTCGACATTCGCCTTGACGCCCAAGCTCGCCCGACAATCCTGGAGGTCAACACCATACCAGGCCTAACCAGCAGAAGCCTCCTGCCAATGGCCGGGGCAAAAGCCGGTATCGAATTCCCCCAGCTCTGCGACAAACTCGTACGCATGGCTTACCAACACCCAGACTCATCCGTTTCTTAAATTACATCCAGCGGTGCTCCTTATAAACCGGAGCCTCAGGAGGTGCAGATAGTTGTTCGGTAAAAAGAAGAAACCAAAACCCCGCCCCAAGACTCGCAAAGTCAAACCACGCAAAACCCGCGACCCCGCCAAGGCTGCCAGGATGCGGCTAATCCTGGGCATCCTAGCTGGCGCCCTGGCCGTGCTGGGCTTGCTCGTCGGCCTGAGCTTTCTCCTCGACCGGGAAATTCAAGGAAAAGTCCCGCCCATCAAATGGGTAGTTCTTGAGAATCAGCCCGATTGGATGGATGAGGCCGTCGCCGCACAGATTCGCCAGTTGGTCTCAGACCTAGCCGCTCAAGACCCATCAGACCAAAAACTGCCCGTCAAGGCTGCCGATGCCCTCGCCAAAAACATTTGGGTCAAACGCGTCCTGCCCGCTGGCGTCATAAACGACTGGCGCGGCACCCTCAGCATCCGCTGCGAGTTCCGCAAGCCCATCGCTATCGTCAACAGCGGCGTCTTCCTCGTCCGCGTAGATGAGGACGCTCTGGTCCTGCCCGGAAAACTGCTGCTTAGTGCCGTGCCCGTCGACAAATACAAGAGCATTCTCGGCGTAACCTCCCAGCCGCCCGAGCCGGGCCAAACCTGGGATTCCCCCGACCTCTTAGCCGCCGTCGAGTTGCTCAAGCTCATCGGCGATCGGCCTTTTAGTCGGGAGATCACCGCCGTCGACGTCAGCAACTATAATGGCCGGCGCAGCGACAAAGCACATATCGTCATGTTCACCAATCAGCGCACCGTTCTATATTGGGGCAGAGCTATTGGCACTGAAGGCCGTATCGAAGTCGACCACCAGCAGAAACTCCAGCACATCGAGGGCCTCTTCCTTGAGCACAGCTCTTTGAACAAACTCCTCTATGTCGATCTTAGAGGCCGCGAACCACGCGGAAAAAAACGCAACGGGCAAACCCTGGAATCACCATAAGACCGTGCCCCCGACAGATAAGAAAGTTGGTTCAAATATGATCCTTGCCGACGGTATCAACTTACCAATCGTTTTGATATATGGACTGGCGACTTTCGGGCCGCTTACGCTCCTGGTGACTAGCGTGGAGGGCCTGGTGCTTTGGCTGGCGTTCGGTGTCTCATTTAAGGCATCCTTTTGGCAGATTCTTATCGCGAATATCTGCTCTACGTTAGCCGGAGCTGTAGTCTGGTTTTTTCAGGCTGTAGTGGTCTCTCGCATGGTCATACGAACCATGCCAGATTTCGTCAACGGCTACAGCTACGTAGCCATTGTCCTGATCTTGATCTACTATGCGAAGTCCGTACTTGTCGAAGGATTAGTACTGCTTCGAGCCAAGGCTCGAGCCAAGATCGGCCTGAGGCCTGCACGTCTTTGGAAAGCTGTGCTCCTAGCCAACATCGCAAGCTACCTCATCATGGGGCCAATATTCTATCTCAGTACGAGGCCAACGTTTGGAGGCGTTGAATTCGTTGACTCGGCAGCTTCGGTAGTAAATTGTGACGATACCGTCTACTATATTGCCGCCGAGAGCAAATATTTATGCAAGATCAAAGCCGATGGAACAGGCCAACAGACCTTAGTTCCTTATCCAGTTGCTGATTACATTGTCACCAGCGATCAGAAGACTTTCGTATACCGCGCTCAGGATGGGAATCTGTACAGTTATAGCCTTGGTGAGGACCAACCGCTTCGACTATGGCAAACAGATCAAAGGTTCGACCTCGATCAAGTTGCGCTCTCCTGCGACAAGCGTTTTGTAGCGTTTGCAGAAGAAGCAGGCCAATACAAGGTGGACGTCACACAGGATGGCGAGTACAATCACTGGGAGCACAGGTATCGCTGGCGGATCGAGGCCAGGAGGATGGAGTCGAAGGCTCCTGTTGCCCAGAAGACGGTGGAAACTCGGTATCACCACCCCCTCAAAATCGTATGGGATTCATCGGACGCTAATCTGCTCTACTACCAATGTTATGGAGTTATTCATACTTTGCGGGTGCAGGACGGGCAACTAATTGAAACCGGAATTCCTCGAACCAATATTCAAGGCAGTAGTTTTCAGCATGCAGGGGGCGGGCGTTATGGTGGGGCTAGCGATTGGGGAGTAACTCTTGACTACAACGACAAGCAGAAAGGTCTCGAGCTTTTTTGCATGCCCGGCTTAGATCCGTTTCTGGTGGTCAATGAAGGCGCAGAGGAAATCGTCCGGTTGCGGCACGACTATGGACTACTGGGAATAGGGAATCCTGGTCCCTCGGAAGCCTCCTTCCTCACTGGCCGCGGGAACGTTATCTTCCAGGCGGGCGAATGGCTGTACATTTTGGATAGTATTCGCAAAAAGGCAGCCCTGCTGGTTAGAGGCCGTAAACATGTCCTCACAACCAAACGCTTTCAGACTACCCTTAAGGCAGGTCACGACATGTCCGACTGATTTCAAATTAGTGTTATTGATAGTTTTTTTCGCTTATTCTCGCCAAAACTGTCATTCGAAGTGATATAGCTGTGCTGGCCCATCGAGACCACAGGGTTAAATTCAGCAAGACGAAGGTTGCCTGCATGAGATATGCGTCGCCGTGGCATTTCCAAATAAAGATGGGCCAGCCACTTATTTTGAGAGAAATGGCAACTGAAGGCTCTGACTATGCCAGCGTCGCCCTAAATACACGAAAAAATTTGTAAATTTTCTCAGATTGTCAGTAATCAGCCCAGCGAAACAGCCGATAAGCAGCACTAAGGGGTTTATAGTATGCCAAAGACAACAGAAAAAAAACACGAGATAAACCATCTTATGGAGCAAATTGAGGCCTCCGCCACTCAAGAGCCCCAAGAAGATGCTCGACGTGGGTCCTTTCGCTACGCTTGGCCAGTACAGGCTACGATTGAACTCGTTGACGCTAATGACTCCTCTGAGCCTTTATTCGTCACCGTGGGCCACATTAGCCGAGACGGTTCGGACTTCCGCTCCTCACGGGAGCTTGAGCCCGGCCAGAAGGTCTTGGTAACCCTGGAAACCGACCAAGGCCAATTACAGATACCTGCCACTGTAGTACACTCAACACAATCGATCGTAAAGTTCGTTATCGGGGTTAAGTTCAATTTACAAGACAGCGGCCAAGCTGATGAGACCAACGGCCAAGCTGATGACCAATAGTGATCCCGTCTAGGCCCATCTGACGAAGTTGGATGAACCGGCCAATAGGGCGAAGGATCTTCCGCCGCGCCACCACCCTCAGCGTCCTCTTCCTCCGCGGCCTCTTCCCCCGATTCCTTTTCCACCCCGTCCTTTTCCACCCCGTCCTCTTCCCCCGCGTCCGCCTTCGTCATCTTCATCTTCATCGCCTGGGGAGGATTCGCTGGAATCCTCTTCGGCATCGCCCAAAGGCAAAGCTTGAGCCGTGGCCGTTATGGTATTGCTCAGGTTGGCTCCCAGCAGAGAAATGGCGGTCATGGCTCCGAATATTATCAGAACCAGCAAGACCGCGTATTCCACAGCTGTGGGCCCGGCAGTTTGGCGCAAAAAGTCCCTTATTTTTTTGACCAGCATCTTCATCGGCAACTCCCCGGAGCAAGCTCACCCCAAAGGGATAGGGTACACCATTCGGCCTGCCCCGTTGTCGTAACTATACAAAACGATTCGGCTACATCCAAATCAAGACGAACCAAAAAACGTTCAACTATAGTTAGCTAATCGCGAGGGTTATCAGACCAAGCCATGTAGCTTGCCCGGCAATCCGTAATTGGACCGTGCGAGCGTCCCCAAAATGCACGAAAGAATTTGGAGTCTCTCTAAAATACCGCAAATCACGCCGGTAAAACAGCCGATAACGAGTATGACAGGGGTTTAGAGTCTGAGGGGATTGGGAGCCTAACCTGATGACCGCAATGAGAGAACAAATAGATAGCCTTCTGAACCAGATCGAGCGGTCTCTCCACGCCGGAACCCAGACCGACGGGCGACGTGATTCCTTTCGATACGTTTGGCCAGGACATGCTGCCGTCCAGCTCGTCGACTCCAATGGCTCCTCTGAGCCATTGCTAGTCACCGTGGGCCACATTAGTCGAAACAGTTTGGACTTTCGCTCACCGCAAAGGTTCAAAATCGACCAGAAACTGTTGATAATCTTGGAAACAGATCAAGGACAATTGCAAATACCCGCCACTGTAATGCACACCACAGAGTCGGTCTTAAAGTTCGTTATCGGGGTCAAGTTTGATCTACCGGACAACTGCCAAACTGATGACAACAGCGACTGTCAAGCTTGTGAAAACATCTGCCAAACTGCTGACGAACAGTAATCGCGTCTAGACACATCGCCACCGCCCAGCAATCCAACTGCTCTTGCTTATCAAGCTCTCAAAGAGAAGCACGCCAGGCTCATAGCCAAACCTCTTATTCTTCCCGGAGTTTGAGTCTTTTTCAGCAAATTGCACAAAGTATTTTTCATATCAAATCTGATTAATTCATGCGCCCACGCATCTTATAACGCCCCCTCACCTGCGTCCTGGGGGGGGGGAGTCCACATCCAGAGGAAATTTTTTGTTTGCCAATCCAGCCCAATTAAGGCAGACTCAAATATAACATTATTTGGAGTACGCAAATGAATAAAAAAGCTAAAGCAAAGTGCCTGCCCGTTATTTCCAAAGCCAATCCCAAGGTTCCTGTGATCGGCGTTTTTTCCCCTTGCGACCCCCGGATTGACCAAGCCAGTCGTCAGCGATCCCAGAACATTGTTGAATTGGCCGCCAATGCCATAAGTGGCGCCGTGATCTTGCCGGATAAGACACCGGTCAGCGTGGTATATTCCTCGCTGCTGATCGACGGCGAAGCCCAGGCGGATATTGTAGCTCAGCAGTTTCGCAAAGCCAGCGTCGACATCCTAGTCTGCGTCCCCGACACCTGGGCCTTTCCTCAGCTCACCGCCATCTCGCTATTGCAGCAGTTTCCCAACAACACCCCGATGAACATTACCTGCGGCAATAGTGGCCCCAAGCCCGGCGTGGTTTACGCTCACGCTCTGACCGGTGCCATCAGCCAGTACGGCAAATTGGTTACTTTGAATGTCGGCAATTGGCCCGACACCGGCGGCAAACCAAAGATGAGCGATCAGACCCTCACAAATCTCATCGACTGGTGCTACGCTGCCGTAACCGCCGTTGCCATGCGAGGCCGAAGGGTCATGGTCTTCGGACACGACTCCATGGGCATGGAAACCGCCCTAGCCCACATCATTCCCACCCGCAACACCTTCGGAATCGAGATAACCCGCCTGGACATGAAACTCCTGGCGGACATGCTCCAAAAACAAGCCTACAAAAAGAAAGAATTGAAGGAGCTTCGAGCTTGGATTGACAAACACATCGGCAAACGGCTGGAAATTCACAGCCAAGCTGACAGCGAACGCTTCGACCTTTCTCTCGCCATGTACCTGATCAACCGCGATCTAATGTGCCAACTCAACGCCGTCGGCGGCGGATTTATGAGCCAGTTGGAATGGGGCAGTGACCCACGTGGTATCCCGCTACCGGTTGCTGACTGCATGGAATCGCTTTTCAACAGCAGCTTCGATCACCTCGGCCCCAAGGCTCCTTTGCCCTATGCCACCGAGGCTGACCTGCAGGGATTGCTCACCATGCTGTTCATGACTTATCTGAGCGGGGGCAGTCCACCGTTGTTCATGGACTTCCGCAAGGTTTGGGAGGCTTGGGAGATCAAAGAATTAGCCAAGAAGATTGGGCTGAAAAAACTTCCCGCCAAAGCCGATTGGCTCAGCAAGGGTTTGGTCGATGGCAACAATTCCGGCAGCGCCGCCTTTGACTGGGCAGCCAAGCCAGGCTCATCGGTCAAGCAGATCATGAGCCGAATTTCAATGCCCCTGGCAGATGCGGGCTATTTCCCCGGCGGAGGTAACTCAGTCACTTTTATGACACCCCCCAACATCGCTGGAGTGGCCGGGCGTTTAGCCTACAGCAGCGTATGCGACAAATTCAGCCTCATCTGGGACCAAGCCCATACCACCGAGGTACCTGCGAAACTATCCCAAGCCATGTGCAATCTTACTACCTGGTCTTGGCCGCACACTTTTGTTGTCCCCGAGTACGCCAGTATGCTCGAGTACAAGCAGTACGCCCCAGCCAATCACTTCCACATGAGCTGGGACTTACCCGTAGCCAGACTGCAGCACTGGATGGATTTGACTGGCGTATTGAACGTTACTCCCTGGGCTGCCAGGCCCAGCTTTATTGAAGGCACGGACAGACCCCAGCCGCTCGTGCATTTACTCAACGGCGGAGAAAATGCCTTCAAAATGTCGTCGTCTCACAGCAATTAAAATTAAAATAAAAAAGGCAAGCCACAAAGACCTGCCTTTTTTGTTATCCGTGCACCAAGCTGATTCGTGACTATCTTTTGCGCCTTCGCAGCGCGCCCAAACCACCAAGCAGCAATAATCCCAGCATAGCTGGCTCAGGAACGCTCGGCGTTATCGTCATAGTCGCTGCTGCTGCCCCCATGTTGCTGGGGTAATTAGCCTGCCAAATGCCAAAGTCAACACCGTCCACATCGCCGTCGCCGTCAGCGTCCCCGTCGTTCAGCGAGGCACCATTGGCCATGGGATAGCCCGCCTGCCAGAGACCGAAATCTACGCCGTCCACGTCACCATCTTCGTCGAAGTCACCCGGGATGGGCTCAGGAAGTGCCAGCGTATCGCCGATCTGATCGCTGTAGGCGGACAGATCAGAGTACAAGCTCCAGTTGCCGTACACTGACGTGAAATCGGGCTGACCATTGGGCATGTTGCCTATTGAGTGTGCGATGCCAGCCAATTTCCAGACGCTGCCGTCCTTCACGAAAAACCCGGACCCGGAGTCGTTGTCAGCCGCCATCCCGTGGTCGTTAGACTCTTCGAAATCGGTCGCAAAACCTTCTATCAGCTTATCCTCTATCTTGAAGTCGTGATTACTATCATAGACGTCCTGGAATGACCATCGCGTATCACGGCTAAGATCGCCTGCCCAACTGTAACCATACTTATTCGTATCCCAGCCATCAAAGGGACTCGTATCCCAAACCCAAGTTCCGGGACTTGTATCAACGTACCATTTTGTTTTCGTCGAAGAACTCTGCCCTTCACCGGTACTAATGTGCACACCTTGGGTGCTGTTCGAGGGCGCCGACGAAGTGATTTGCAAATCCCCCAGCCCAGCCAGGTTGCCGATGGACACATCGACTCGAAACATATACAGGTCGATGTTCGCAGCCCCGGGAACATTCCCCAGTCGAACTCCACTTGCTTGCCCGGGGAGTTTGTTGTAAGTGGTATCTCCCTCAACGGTGAAAGACGTCTTGCTGGAAACATGATTAGCCGTGATAACCCAGCCACTGCCCAAGTACACCCCCGAACCATTGGTCCCTACTCGCCCAACGCGAGCCCAACCGGGATCGTCCGCCGGCGCCGAAAGATTAGCTGCGTCCTGCCCTCCGGAAATCACCATCGCTTGGACAGAGACACCAGGCAAGGCTAACAGGAAAACCACTGCCCAAAACACACTCAACAACAGATGCGGAACCCCTCTGCCCAACGACTTAGCAGAACGAAACATACTCCACATCTCCTTTAAGCGGGTCTAATTCAACGCAACTCACAAACGATCGGGCCTATGTACATATGGAGACGACGGCGGTCTCCTCTTCTCTCTGCCGCCTTATTCTATCTATAGAATAGCACAAAACAGCCCATTAGTCAAGCTTTTTCCCCCTAAAATCGCCTTTTAGCGCGTTTACAAAATTAGAGCATCTACCATCACAAGTGTAACTAAAAAAAGGCGTTATGAATAACTTAGCTGCTCCTGCGACAACATCTAGATGGTCCGGATAAATAGCCCTTATTTTGCTAACATACGCCCCCCCCAAGACCTTGCCTATCGAGCACAGCAACTAAGGGCCTTTAGAAAACAAAAAGGGGAAGGGGATAGACCCCAGAAAAAGAAATACACGGAAGAAGATTGGCTCAGAGAGGCTATGGCTTTTCTTGAAAAGCAAGGACATTGCCCTATGAAATTGGCCACTTTCGATAGGCTTGATTATCGCTTCTTTTGTTGCCCGGATGCTCAGCCCAAACGCCTCCGCCTTCTGAGCATCGCCAACCCACCTAACGCCAATAACGCCATCGTGGCTGGCTCAGGAACCTCGGAGACACGGAACCCGATATGGATGCTCTCGAGCGACGGGTAGTCGTAGTTGTTGTGCGCGAGCAGGTAGCCCTCGTGGTAGTTGAACGACCCGCCCCGCAAGCCGCGATACGAGGAGTCGATGACCGCCTCGTTCCACTCCCAGACGTTGCCGCCCTGGTCGAACGTGCCGTAGGGGCTGTCAGAGTTCTCGAACTCGCCGACCTCCGTCCGGTAGTACGGGCTGTCGATCGTGTAGCCGTTTTGGTCGAAGTTGGCGTTGTTGCCCGGGTCGGGGTTTACAAGATTATTGCTCGGCAAGAGGTCGGTGCCCGTGGGATAGTCGTAGTACACACTGCTGACACCGTTGTAGTACGCCGCCTTGTACCACTCATCTTCGCTAGTGATCGCCCACTTCCAGTCCGGCTCGCGGTTGACTGCCAGCAAGGCCGCATCCGTTGTCGCTCCGTTTAGGTAGTAGGCCCCGTCCTCGGTGGTTGAAAGGCCCTGGGCGCCGGTCGGCTGGCCGTTGTGCAGCCAGTTGGCGAAGCGAGCCGAGTCCCCCCAGGAGACGAAGTTCACCGGGCGGTTCTCCCAGTCGGCCGCCGTGGAACCGGGAGCTTCAACTGTACCGCCGCTGAAATCGTACGTGTAGCTGCCGCTGGCGCCGTTGCGCGTGATCTGGCAGCCTTTGGTATCGCTGTCCATGAGCGTGTTGTACAGGCCGTAGGTGTCCGTGTCGGCCACGGCATTGAGGAACTCGGCGTACTGCCCGGCCGTCACTTCGTACGTACCGATGTTGTAAGGGTCGCTCACGGCCCCATAGCCGGTACTGTCGGCGGTGTTGCCCAGATTGCCCACGGGGACGGTGATGATGTTAACCGCCTGCAACGACGAGACGCAGGCCAGCAGCGCACAAACTGAAGCAATCAATACAGTTTTCGTTCTCATTTCTTTTCTCCTTTTCTCTCGCTCCACGTGCCGATTATTCTCAGTCAAAACAAAAAGGATGCGCGAATGGCTCTCTCACATCCACTTGCAAATTATCAGAAAACGATTGTTTAGTCAAGGCCAAAATCGCAAATACAGACTTTTTTTGTCCTATATTGGATAAACAGGTGTAACTGTCTGCACAGCAGAGTGTTACAAGTGCGTTCTCTGGATGGTTTAGGTGCCCCGTAGCTAACGTACCTGGCTAGCGTCATACAAGCTATTCTTTCAACTCTGCGGGGCTTCTAGCCGCAGTTTCAGGCGTTGTTATTATGTGCCAGCCATGATTTTTCTAGCTGTCTGCCAGCGGAGGTTCTGCATATCAAAAGGGGCCAGCCGTCAAGCCAGCCCCTTGGTGAGTAGTTGTGTTGGATACCTTCTAGCGTCTACGCCTCAGCAACGCCAACCCGCCAATCAGTAGCAAGCCCAGTGTGGCTGGTTCGGGCACATAAGTATCCGGCACCAGGATATGATTGTTGATGCTCCCGCTGGCTGCCGGATCGACCGGATCAGGGTCTGCAAACCCCTCGTTCCACGCCTGAAGGATCGGATTCCCCCCGTCCTTGGCATAGAAATCACCCCACACCGGCATCCGCAACGAATCGAACTCAGCAACCAAAGTTGTCCCTGATGTCTCGTCGAACTTCAGGCCGTGAAGGACTCCTGGGATATCTGGATTGCCGTTGCTCTGGTCGTAGTCGTCTATGGACGTTGGATACTCCCCCGTGTAGTCAA
>SDBV01007491.1_pt1 | contig 14914 bp, 11 predicted proteins | sample 2277081 | NCBI WGS metagenome assembly SDBV01 (sample SAMN10402039, study PRJNA504765) | marine sediment metagenome | isolation source: marine sediment core GS10_PC15, 223 cmbsf | place: Arctic Ocean: Southern Knipovich Ridge | collected 2010
GACCGGTTCTGAGCTGCGCCACACAGTTCAATGCAAGGCGTGAGTCCGCAGGCATAACGGGTTATTTCAAGGACTCACAACGCCGCAGTGGGCTGTGTGGCGCGCTCCCGAAGGGCTTGACGTAATGGGGTCATCTTCTTCGTTGGTTTCGCTTGCTGTAACTCCGCTACACCCGCGCAAAACCGCCTTGAATCTAATCCCATTGCGTCAAGCATAACGCCTCGAATCATGTAATCTCGTCCACTAGTTGCTCAACCGCCTTTACCAGTCGGGAGAGGTTGACCGTCGATGAGAGATTACGCTCGTAAAATTCCCGCGCGTTGCGACCCAGCCGTTTCCTCAATGCCGGATCGTTCCGAAGAGTCTCAAGCGTCTTGACCAGTCCGTTCACATCCCCCGAATTGATGACATACCCCGCATCAGCTTCGATGATCCATCGCGCTATCTCGTTGCTTTCCCCGCCGATGAACAGGGCTGGACGGGCAACGGCGAAAATCCCCGCCAGTTTGCTGGGAACGATAATACCCTGCCAGGAAGGAAGCAGCGATACGATGTGGACGTCGCCTGCCGAAAGAGATTCGAAGAGTCTCTCACGGGGCGCATAAGGCTTGAAGTCGACATTGGCCAGGGCGCGTTTACGGGCCTCTTGCCGAATCTCCGAGGTGCGAGGTCCTCCGCCCACGAAGATCAAGCGGGTATCGTTTTTTCCAAGCATCGTTTCAGCGGCAGCGAGCAACGTCTTCAATTCATGTCCCAGCCCCATGTTTCCGGAATACATGGCGAGAAACGAAGAGTCGCCGCCATACTCCTCGCGCAGAGGGACCAGGTCGTTCCGGTTGGATTCTGTTTCCGCAGGCTCCGCTTCCGCCGCCGCCCAGAGCGGAACAACGGTTATCCGCTCGTGCAATCCACTTTGCGTACTGGATTGAATGCGCTTTTTCATGTATGGCCCCAGCGCCCAGATGGAATCGGCGTTGCCAAGAACGAAGTTTGTCAGGAGTCGAAGTATGCGGGCAACCAGGCCGTGCGGACTGATCATGCCGTGGGCAACCATTACATCGGGATAGAGATCCATTACCCATTGGACGAAGCGCGAACCTCTCAACCGGCGCATCGCCACTCCGATGAAACCGATATAGGGAGGGGTGGTCAGGCAGATAACGACATCGGGTCGCGGACCGAACAGGGAATGCAGCAGCGCCGAGATGTAGAAGCTGAGATAATCTGTCAGCCTGCCGGTTCCGGAGCTCCTGCCGAAGCCGAACGCCGCCACTCGCCGCACGGTCAACCTTCCCTTTCCGCCGCCTGAGCTGACATGCACGGCTTCGCGCTTCCAGGCAGCGTCACGCTTGCCCTCATAACTTCCGTAGGAGCAAATCACACGGACTTCGTGACCGAGGCGTACCAGTTCCTCAGCCAGATCCGAGAGGAACTGGCCGGTGGCGGCTGGATCAGGGGGATAATATTGATTAATAAACAGAATTCTCATGATTTACATTTCGATACGATTATCAGCATACTGAATTTCGATAGTCCGGGGATATGAGACATTCAACCCGGACCTGCGAAACGCGAAAGTGACTCAGATGGGAAGTCCGGCGTTCCGGCGTCTCAGTTCTGTCAGCTTGATGTCGATCATATACTCATATATCGCTCGAAGAATACAATAGGTTAGTCCGGCACGACCGTCGAGAAATCCCATGCGGAATAGATACAGGTACAAAAACAGCAGGAGTGGTCTGCCTGGAATGCGATAGGCCAACTGTTTGAGTGCGCGACGCCTGCTTGCGGGTTGGGGAGACAACAACGCTCGCCAGTTAAGAGGTTTGTTTGCCTGGTCAAGCAGTTCCTTCGCTTCCTGCTGTGAATAGAGGTTGTGCTTGGCGAACCACTCCGTCAGTCCCCGGTTGAACCCGTAATGCAGGAAATGAGATTTCAGCGATCCCTCCGTGCCGTACACCACCGCCACAGGGTTCACGAGCCTTTCCCACCTGATCTTTCCCGGTTTGAACAGCCGCAAGACCCACGTTGGGTATAGGCTCGAACGTTTGATCCACCGTCCGAAGAGGATGTTCCTGAAGCGTACCCTGTAGGCCACCTCTTTTCGCGTCTGATCATTAGTTACGCTCAGTATCTCCTCTGCCAGCTCTCGGGTGACTCTCTCATCGGCGTCACTGTAGTAGACCCAGGGGTGCTTGAAAACGATGTTCTCGACCGCCCAGTTCTGGTGCGCTGACCAGTTGTCAAACTGCCTGCGATAGACCTTTGCACCTGCCGCCTGTGCGATTTCCACGGTACGGTCGGTGCTGAAGGAGTCGAGTACGATGATGTCGTCGGACCATGATAGCGATTCGAGGCATCTCGGCAGGTTTGCCTCCTCGTTAAGCGTGAGTATGAGCACCGATACCGGCATCTGTCTGGTCCACGGTATGATAGCACTTCTCGGTATTGTGCATGTTCGAGGGCGCTTATATTTCGGTTGGGCAACCATTTTGCCCAGGTGTGACCGAAGATCTGGCAAACTCAAACAGGCGTTCTTTTCGCGAAGTACCACATATGGTTATTTCATTCAAGGGTAGTCAATTCCGGCATGGCCGGGAACCACATTTCATCATTTGGCAATAAAGGCACTGAGAAAGGTGTGACGCCAGCGGCGAAAAGGGGCCGTCAGGGCGCAATAGAGTGCCAGTGCCAATCCATATGTCGACAGCGGTATCCCGCTTTTCCATGTTCCATCGGGTTGTTTATGTTTCCATAGCATTGAGTTCGTGACCCACTGTCCTACCATGCCGAAACCTTCCATTTCGAAGATATGGCGGATTTCATCCAATGTAAACTCGCGGACATGGCCTGTATACGGCTGGCTGTTTAGCCAACGCTCGAGGTCGTGGTATATGCTTTTACCAGCCAATGCCTTCAACCTGTTTTTCAGCATTGCAACGTTGGGCGTGGTAATACATACAAGCGCCCCTGGTTTACAGATTCTCCGTATTTCCCTGACAGTAGCCATGACACCATGACCGTGCCATATGTGCTCGATAACATCGAAAAGTGTCACCACATCATAGCGTCGGTTCTGTAACGGCCAAGGGTGTTGGGCAAGATCGTGATTGATGATTGACAGCCCGGCTGTTTTCATTGCATCCAACAGCTCATCGGCGTCACCAAAAGCCAACCCCTCGCCATGAAGCTCATCGTTGCTGTACTCGTTCCAGTTATCCACACACTCGATTTTCGCACCCGCTCGGGCGAGGCAGGCAGAGATCACGCACCCTCCTGCTCCAAGGTCGACAACCCTCGGTTTACGGGGCAGGTTCCGGTTGCGAAACAGATAGTCGAGCTTTTGTAGCAGCCATTGGTGCCAGAACCTGGATCTTTCGAGGCCCCTTTTCCTGGCGTATTCGGGGTAACATGGGATGATCAACTCTCTCGTTTGCAACAGGGGGGGGGCTGCCTTCCAGCTTCCACTCATCTACCGGGTTCCTTTCGAGACGATTGTTTAGAGCTGATGAAAAGTAACGGTTTTGGATGTTGTTTATGCCGTCTTAATTGTATCATTCAGCGTTTGTCGTTCCAATTATACCAATGGTGTTATCAGAATATTTTCACACAGGGTGGTCTGCTGCTGTTTCCCAGCAACCATCTGTATAGTTCAACCATCTGACCTGTAATTATCCGCCATGAAAACTTCCTTTCGATCAGCCTGCGTCCCCTGTGCCCCATCTCCGTACGCTGCTCCTCCTGCAGGGACAACGCCTCGATCAACTTGCTATACAGCGGTTCGACCCCCGTATCGATCCTCCACCCGCAGCGGTACCGTTCAATGTCGCTCCATGGAGTGCAAACCGTGGTCATCACCGGAATACCGGCGGCCAGCGCCTCGGCGACAGCGATGCCAAAGCCCTCGCTAAGTGAGGGGAGCACGAAGAGGTCTCCGGCAGCAAGGAGCGTCTGCTTGAGTTCTCCATAAACAGGCCCGATAAACGATGTCCTCGCTTCGACGCCGGCTGCCATGACAACCGACTCGACAGTTTTGCGATGTCCATCCTCGTCCGGTCCGGCGATAACAAGGTGCCAATCGGGATACATTTTCGCCACCTTTCCCCATGCGATGGCCAGGTTTTCCAACCCCTTTACCGGGTGGAGTCGAGATAGAAAGAGCAAGATCTTTTTTCCCCTCAGTTCTCTCCACCGTTTCCCGATATCGCTTTTCGCGCTTGTAACGGTGCCATCGGGAATATCCATCCCATTAGGGATAACAGCAATTGGATTGACCAATCCCAAATCGCGAATTTCCCCAGCCTCCTGGTCTGAAGTGGCGTGCAGGCAGGCGGCATTTTTCAGATCTCGCCCCTGGTACAACCGCCAGGCGATCCCTTTCTTGAAGCTCTTCTGCCTCATCGCCCATCGCCTGAGCATCCCGCGGGCGCTGACCAGATGCGGGATTCTATTTCGGGCGGCCACAACCGCCGCATCGTGGTTGAACGGCAACCAGATACCATGCGAATGGATAATTTGAGCGTCCCTGGACGCTGCGGACAGTATTTTTCGCGAGTTTCTTGCGATGATATTCCTGCCGGAGAAATACCTATAGCGGGGAATGGAGTAAATCGGGATCCCGGACTCGGTAAAGCAGGAATCGAGTTCTTGCGATTTGTACTCACCAGTAGTGTAAAGGTTTATTCTACAACCATGCTTCTGCAGCTCCGCACACAACCTAGTGACAGAGTAAACAGGACCACCCTTACTTATATCCAATGATCCTGTAACCTGCAATACATCCATAATTGCATTATTATCGGGATTCATCAGGCCATCTTTAGTCTATTAAGCATTTTAACAGCGTGTTTTACAAATTCTAAAATCCCTACAGTCTTGATTCTTGGTATTATTTCATTTTGATAGTATTTATGCTTCAAGAAAAAGTATTTACCGTATTTTTGCTTAAATCTGATATTTAATATCATTCTATTCATAACATAAAATGCTTTTTCAATCTCATTTTCTGTCATCTTGTCCGTTACAGATACCACCTTAAAATTTTTTGTTTTCAAAACAGAAGGAACCCATTTTTCCCACTCATGATGTCTTATCCATCCGTTGTGTTTGCATATTCTATAGTTTTCACTGCCTGGATATGGCTGCATGATGGTGCATGATGCTTGATCCGGCTTTATATCCCTTATCAACCGGGCTGTTTCCCTTACAGCTTTCATATCTTCGCCGATATTACCAACCATACACAACGCATATGAAAGAATATTCGCCTCTTTTGTTAATAAGAATGCATTTATTATATCATCAACTGTTTGTCTTTTTTTCATCTTTGCTAATACTTTGTTATCGCCGGATTCAACCCCATATGCTACCATATCGCATCCTGCCTCGGCAAGTGCCGCCAATATTTCTTTATCTACATCTGTAACCCTGGCGGTTATTCTAAACCTGATATTGAGCTTTTTAAACTCATTACACATTGTCAACACCCGTTTTTTCTTGACAGTAAAAGTATCATCAAGAATACATACATATTCGGCATTAAAATTATCAACAAGATATTTAATTTCGTTGATAACGTTTTCCACGGAACGTTCCCTGAGCTTTCTTTTCCAGATATTTCCCTCATCGCAAAAGGTACACTCATATGGACAGCCCCTTGCCGTGAGAACCGGGTACACCGGCAGCACGATGTCACGGTAACTCAGCTTCTGCATGTAGGGGCCATGTTTCATCAATTTTTGCCAGTCGATTTTCAGTTTGTTCAATTCCGCGCTACTCATGAGCGTTCGAGGTGAATTAGAAGCTATTTGGTTATTTTGGCGGTAGTACATTCCATCCACCAGTCGGTAATCAAGATCCCCCTTGAGATAGGCGAGGAATTGGCCGAAGGTTTTTTCACCCTCGCCCTTGCACAGGAAATCAACATCCTGCAGGTCACGCATGGTCATCTCCGGCAGTGAGGTCGGGTGTGGACCGCCGATAATGATCGAGACCGTGGGTAGAATCTGTTTCACTTTTCTTATGGTTTTCGCGGCTTCATAATACTGTGGGGTCATAAACGAAACAGCAAGAATATCCGGTTTGAAACCCCTTGCTACATCAGCAAGTTGCATAATCTTCGAGTGATGATCCTCATCGTAGAACTGGTATTCCAATTCCATATCTTTTGCGATTTGCATCAGATATCCAAGGCCGAGCGGTGGCTCGGGATATCCATCGCTACTCGCTGAAGGGTGATAGAATAGTATTTTCACCTGTTTCCTTGTTTGCTACCCATCAGTTCACGGGCGACAATGGGTGTTTGCCGGGCAACCGGAGCCTGTGCCTTTCCAGATATCGTCCAAGGACATAAAGGCTCCAAGGCCTGATCCACCCTGTTTTCCCCGGTCGGGTGCAGAATCGATCCCATAATCCAAGCAGAACATCTTTCCGTAACGGTTCAAATATACTTATGAGCGTCCGTATCCCATCAGTGACCTCTTCACGCAGCTCGTGTCTCATCCATTTTTCGAAAGGCAGAGTGAAGCCCCGCTTGGGACGCTCGACGATCTCGTCGGGGATCAACCGTTCCATCGCCTCGACGAAGGGCCATTTCGGCCGTTTCCCCGGCGCCCGAGCGCGCGAGTCGAGAGCGATTGCGCACGATGCGAACTGGGCATCGAGAAATGGGAGGCGTATTTCGAGACCGTGATTCATCCCCATCACATCCGAGTCACGCAGCAGTGTCTGTCCCATATACAGGCGCATCTCGAGAAGTCCTGTGGCATCATAAACATTGAGGCCATCTATCATTGTTCTCAATTCCCGAAAGAGATTTTCATCCAATCCGCTGTACCACCCCCGGCAGAGCAGTTCAGGTGCCATCTCTCTCATCTGTTGCGTCGAGAATAGCCGGCGGCGCACGAGGTAGGCGCACAGGTTATTGTCCGGCGCATTCAACAGTTCCGCCAGCTTTGCCGGTCTGACCGAGAATCTCGCGCTATCCGCAAGTCCCTTTGCCAACGAGTTTCGTACCGGGGCGAGCAATCGCCGCAATCGAAGCATCCGCGGCACATCACGAAAGGAGGGGTATCCTCCGAAGAGCTCATCGCCCCCGAGCCCGGAAAGCGCAACTTTCATACCTGCCTGCCGGGCGGCTTGGGATACAACGTATGTATTTATCGCATCGCTCGTCGGCTGGTCCATTGCATCGAGCGCATCGGGAAGTATTTTAAGCATCTGGCTACCGGTTACGGGAACCTCGGTATGTTCGGTTCCAGCTCTCTTTGCCACTATCGAGGCGTATTGCGCTTCGGATTTGTCCGCTTGTTCGGGGAATACCACACAGAGCGTCCTGACTCCGGCTCCAGCCGTGCGTGCCGCCGCCATCGTGATCGCGGAAGAGTCGATTCCGCCGGAGAGAAACAGGCCGAGTGGGGCATCGCTGATCATGTGTCTTTTTACGGCAGCCGAGAAGCTCTCGCGTAGTTCGTTTGGCTGCGTGTCTCTTTTTTCAGTTGGGGATTGCCAATACAGTTCTGTACTTGTTCTTCCCTGTGGTTCGACAGCCATCCATGCCGCCGGTCGAAGGAGTGAGACGCCGGCTACTATGGTCGAGGGCTCCTGGACAGCGCCATAAGCCAGGTAACCGAGGAGAGCCGAGGGGTCAATCTCCCGTGCTACAAGCCCTGAGGCCAAGAGCGCCCGAACCTCCGAGGCGAAGAGGAAGAGCTTTCCGACATGCGCGAAGTAGAGCGGCTTTTGCCCATACCGGTCGCGGGCGAGTATCAGCCTCTGGCCGTGTTCGTCCCACAACCCAAGGGCGAACATCGCGTTCAACTTGGTCAGTGCAGAGGGACCATGCGCGGAAAGAAACCTGAAAACAACTTCCGTGTCGCCCGTGGACTCGAAACCCTCCCCGTGGCTGCTCAGTTCTTCACGAATTTCAAGGTAGTTGTAGCATTCCCCATTGTAGATGAAAGCCCAGCGATTGTCGGGGGAGACCATCGGTTGCGCGGCGGAGTCCGATAAATCGAGAATGGCAAGTCGACTGTGCCCGAGGACGCAATTGCCCGATGGGGAGACAAACATCCCCTGTCCATCGGGTCCACGGTGGTGCATTGAGGCCACCATTTTACCGACGGTCTCGACATGATCCGATGCCCCTGCTCCCAAAATTCCGGCTATACCGCACATGCTGAATCAGGAATCCCCGTAATTGAGTATCTATCTCTGAACTATGGATTTACTGAATTTTCAACCCGGCGAATTGTGTTCAAAGTACATTCTCCGGCAGGCCTGATGCACTTCATTAACGCTGATTGACAGGATGCACTCCATTCCGAACTCGTTGCAGACTTGCAGCATGCAACCTTCGCATGGAGGAGAATTCCTGAGAACTATATGTCCTCCGCCCAGAGGATACCAATAGCCGGGGTAATCACGCGCGGAGAAAATCCCCACACATTTGATGCCCGCAGCGACAGCCATATGCATCGTTCCGGTGTCGTTGCCAAGGTAGAAGAGACACCTTGCCATCGCCGCGATCGCCGTGCGGATTTCCAACCGGTCGGCCGCGACATATCCACGGTTCCAGCCGGATACCAGCGATTCGCAGATTCTTTCATCCTCTGCTCCACCGAAAACGACCGGCCAAATGTCGAATTCGTCAATCAGGCGCTGGACGATCTCCGCATACCGCTCCAAGGGCCATCTCTTGACAGGCATTTTTGATCCCGGGCCGACCGCGATCCATCTCCGGCCGTTGTCCTCGGGAAGACGCTCAAGCCAGTGCGTCAGAGCCAGAGTCTCCGCGGTTCCAGTGTTCAGGTCGATGCGCATCTTTCCGGGTGGAGGGGTGCGAATGCCCGCTCTTTCAAGATAGTCAAGGAGAAGTTCCCCTTCCTGCGGGACCAGGGGCAATGGTTCACCGGGCGTTTTTCGGGGCGGGGCCTCGAATTCGCCCGTACCGATCACATTCTTCAACCCCGCCAGTCCGAAGAACTTAAGGTCGCGGGCGACTTGGCGGCGCGAGCGGAGTGACGGCGGCAAATAGACCAGGGCATCGAATCGGTGAAGTACCAGGCGCATGAGCAGGATCAACATTCGCAACGGACGCAGAAGCTTCCCGAGGGCTGAATTGTCGATCGGGTAGTAAAGGAAGCCGTCGACTATGCCGGCACCCTCCAGAACCTCCGAGGCGAGGACAAATCCCCTGCCAACCTGTCCATCGCAGAGGAGCGTCAGACGCGCATTGCGGAAATGCTCACGGACCGCCCACAACGCCGGTACTGAGACCAGTGTGTCCCCGAGCTGGCCGATGCGGAAGATCAGAATTTTGTTCGACTTCTTCAATTCCATGCCGATTTCGCCTGTTATTCCTTTGCCGCATGGATGACCAGATTGTTGCCTCGACATTGATCCGCATATTCTCCGTGGGCGTCCGGTGTGTCTGAGTACCATGGAATCTCGCTAAGGTGTCTGTCGATTTCCACACCGCTGATAGGCCGGACAGGGGGAGAGGTAATTAGATGTATAAACGCTGAGCGTCGTATTCTCCTGACGGTTTCAAGGATTCCCAATGTCCGCAAACCGGAACGAAGGAGGGATTTAAGCGGCGTAGAATGGGTCCGTTCAGTCGAGGGTGTATTCCCATAGGTGAATTTCGCCACGATCCGAAGACCGGCTTTCTTACAGAGATCGACCAGATTATCCGGGGTGAATAGAAAGATATGGTAAGGGTTATATCCTCCCCAATCCGACTCTCCCTGCATTACAGGTTCCGCGCCGCCATTAGGAGTATCGAGTATCAGACGTCCGCCCGGTTTGAGAACTGTAGCGCAAGAGCGGACAAAGCCAACCGGATCAGGTACATGCTCAATCACATCGTTGCACCAGACAATATCATGCTGCCGCCGGGTTGTCTCAGAAACGTAATCACCAATGGTACCGGTGAATATATCCAAGTTGAAATACTCCCTCGCGCTTTTGGAGGCTGCACGCGAAATCTCCACGCCCCTTACAGTATGTCCGAGATGCCGGAGAACGTGAAGAAGATGACCGCCCGCGGAGCCGATCTCAAGTATGTCCAGCGGTCGTTGAGGGATATTAAGGCAAGGATCAAAATGACGTTTGATCTCATATATAATATTTTCAATACGTAGCTTTTCAGGCTGCTGGAACACATAGTAATCTCCTCTATAAAGAGGTGTAAGATCGGCCAATCTGGGTGAGTTGAACAACAATCCACATTTATTGCATTGTCGAAGCTCAAACGGCTTGGGGAGAACCTGAAAATGGAAAACATGCTTAAGGCTGCTCCTTGAACCGCCGCAGACGATACAGGGGGTGTTGACCTCGATCCAGGGGATATCAGCGGGAATCTTATCCATACAGCTTTTCACTCCGGGGAAATTCCCTTTCAAACTGCTGTTTTACCTGCCGGATCCGGCCGATGTAGTAAGAATGCACATATCGCCAGCGGCACAGGTTAAAATCGGACGACCATCTGAGCTCGTTCGTTGCGGATCGAAGATCGCCGCTTTCATCGCCGGGTTCTCTTTCAGACCGTTCGGTCTGTCATATTGTCCGTACAACTCGATCGTAATAAACAGGGTCGTGGGCCGGCTCAATGGTGGAATCAATTGTTTTCATTCTCGCTGTCCCGTTTTTGCCCTCTCGTATTTCCGGCCGGTTTTGTTAATGGCATGTTCCTCTGTCGCCGTCGCTGTTGGGCCATTGTGGGTCCGCGTCTGAACTTAAAGATGGAAAACAGCATTGCCATGATCAAGAGTATCAAAATGTTGCGAGGGATTGCCCACAGTACTGTCGGCGGCGCCTCAACTTGTATCAAGGTTGCGAGCATTGTGCCAAAGAGCACCAAGCTTATGATCGGATGGCGCCCCATAAGCTGCAACGCCCACCACTGCATTGCAACAATCCATATGCCGACGATCAGGCCGGCGATCACTCCTCCGACAAGGTCGAAATCCGCGCAACCCGCTGCGGGCCAGTTTGCGGCCGTGTCATGCATGGGTAACCGGTAGTAATCCTGTACAGACTGTTCATATGCTAATTGCTTGTATTTTTTGGGATAAAGAGCAGATGGGATTGTATATACAATCGAGGATACAAGCGCTTTTCCCATCATCGGCGGTTTCTTTTCCAACCCCTCGCGAATGCGGCAGATAAACTCGCGGCATCCAAGCGGACGGGTACTCATGTTGTAGGCCAGTGATTCCCCCGAGATTTGATCCCGTTCCTCGAAGGCCATCAAGATCGCATCGCCCGATCTCTCGATAGGGTTATCGCTGGTAAATTTTCCTGAAAAATAGATATGTCTGAAAGAAAAAAACAGTGGGAACAGTGATGAAACACTGAAGGCAAGCATAAAAACAGCGACCAGCAAGTGTTTCAGGCGTATTTTACGTCCCGATGCGAGGAAGCCGAAGAACACGAAGACAAGCCACAGCAGCATCCAGCGTCTGCCTCGCAGAAAGGCCCAGCCGAACTCGCAGGCCAGGATGCACAGGCTGAACATCCTTGGTGTTACCCCCTTGCTTACCCAGAGGGTGACAGAGCTCCAGAGGAGGTATCCAAAGGCGAACACGACCGCGAACTGGTCAAAAATTACAAAGTAATATGGCATGCTCAAAATGTTTTCAAGCTTGCTGCTTCCAGAGACCCACATGCCATAGGACAAGGCGCGAATCAGTCTCATCGTCCAGACGAATCCGACTGTGATGAGAATCGGAGTCCAGCCTATTTGTTGATAACGTTGAATAAAAGTCGCAATTCCGAATCGGTTCTCATCTGCCGGTGCGGCAGTATACCTGTTCCATGGAATACCGCTTGCCGCACCGATCAGCCATAGCCCGAAAAGAAAAGAGATGATAATAGTATAGCTGTAGACAAGTAGCCAGGCCGGCTCTTGTGGCAGCGTCCCGCCGCCATAGTAAAAGGCGACCCAGGGGCCGAAACCGAAGTAGATTCCATAGAAAAGGAGGGTGAGATCAAACAGGTTCATCCGCTCGGGTGCGAAATACGCCCGCCTGGCAAAGATCGCAACGACAACAATTACCCCCGTCGCGAAGGCAAGTTCGATCCCGGTGCTGTTGTAGATCATTTCTCCACCGCTTCGACCGCTGTCCGAAGCATCTTTTTCAGCCGTTCATGGTAGCTGTATCCGCTTTTCATACAGCGCTCCCTTCCTGCTTCGGCGATCCGGCGTCGTTCATCTGGGTGGGAGAGGTAGTATTTCACCTTTTCCAGCAACTCCTTTTGGGATGAAAAATATTCAGCCTCCCTACCCTCTTCAAACATCTTCACGTTTTCCCGGTTTCTTTCGGCGAGCATGAATGTTCCGCAGGCGGGAATCTCGTACATCCTGGAGTTTTCAGTATCGCGATTCCATTGCGAGTAGAAACAGAGTGCGATCTTCGCCGATGACAGGGCGGTCGAGTACTCGGTACCATAGAATCCTCCATCGATGAAGGATTGCCTGATGGTGTTCCAGTGGCGTCCTCTCCGCTTCCAGTCAATCCCCGAGTGTCCCGCGATGGTCACCGGTGTGCCCTGCTGAAGAAGAAAGACTATATCTTTTTCACGCTTGGGCTCGCAATGGCCCGCGAAAAAAACATCATACACGGGGTCGCCCGGGTCGGTGCACACCTGGCGGTGAATATCCGGATGGAAGCCCTTGTGGAACCGCTCAACCCGCCTGGCGCCCTTCTCCTTGAGTTCCTGGATGTTCTGCTCGCGAATCACGAAATGGATGTCGTATAAGGGAATCGCGCTTAAAAACCTCCGCCATGAATGGCCTTGCCTTGAGAACGGGTCATCCATTATCAAGCTGACCAGCATCGTATCCGGACTCTCTCTCTTAATTTCCCGGAGCGTTCCGCGGCTGATCTCCCTCAAAGAGTCGAACCAGACGATGTCGAATTCTTTCATTCGGATTTGCTTGACGATGTTGTCGTTGGCGCCTGCGAGATCCGGTGGAAATCCCATCCGGTTAAGAAACCTGAATGCCAACTGTTTTATTCCGCGAAGCCGGACAATCGGTCGGGTATCTATCGCTGTAACATCGTGTCCCAGTTCCTTCAGGGCGTTCATGCGCATCCAGGAGGTCCCGCCCGCCGTGGATTGCCCGACATACAGGATGTGCAGTATTTTCATGAATGTTCCCTTCCGGAACCGTAGAAAGACCTCGAAAATCCGCTGAAAAAGAGGTGATCCGCGAGTGAAGCAGGTAGAAGCTCAGGTGCTGCTTATCCGAGATGAACACCGATCGCCTGGAGAATCCCCTGAACGCCCCTTTCTGTTGAATAGTCCCCGATATGCCTCGCAGCGTTTTCACCCATCCGTTTCAACGACCTGCGATCCTCAGCTGCAAGTGATATCTTTTCCGCCAGGTCGTTCGCGTCATTTGCCGCGAACACGTAACCAGTTTTCCCTTCTATTACCAAATCGGGATGGCACCCCACCCTGTTGGAGACAATTACCGGAAGGCCGAAATACATCGCTTCGTTGACGACAAGCCCCCATGTCTCGTACTCTGAGGGCAGTATGAAGATGTCGGCTGCTGAATAATATCGTCCCAGTTTGCTCTGGTTGACGAAACCGGCCATGTATAGGCGCTGGCCGAAAAGGGTGCTTGCCCTCTCTTCAAAGGAGGCTCGCAATGGCCCATCCCCTACAACGATCAACGCAAGCTTGTCCTTCATCTCAAGTCTCTCAACGGCATCGAGAATGAGCTGCGGCATTTTTAGCGGTATCAACTTACCGCAGAAGAGCAGAACGGTCTCATCATCGCTGATTCCGAGAAACCTGCGTGAATTTGTACGGGAAAATTTCGAACTCTGGGCGTGAAACAGTGCAGAATCAACCGAGTGGGGAGCGAAGAAAGTCCGATCTTCAGGTATGTTATAGTTGAGTAGATGACGTTTTCCATTCTTTCCGAAATAGCAGAAAGCATCAATATGTTTATAGAACCATCTAAGATAGAAAGGCCGAACAAGGGATTTGAATATTCCCCTGTGGTAGCCGAGGTCGATAAAATCCGCTCGTAAGACAGTTTTTATATTCAAAGCTTTGGCGGAAACCGCGACAGCACGCTCGAAACGGTTTATGTAGCCTTGGAGCAATACGCTGTCGAACCGTCCTTCAACAAGCAATTTGCCCGGATTGAACCGCCCTGTACGAAATTTACCTTTCCTGTAGGCATCGCGCTGAATGAACCGGTGTTCATATCCATCGAGCATCGGTATATCCCAGGCGACATTCGTCCCAAAGCCCGGATCGATTTCTCCGCGAACGCTGTGATCGCTGAAATAGTGGACAACTGTCGCCAGCCCGGGTATGGCCGCCAGCGCCTTCCAGACGGGTACCTGGTATTGAATCGGATGTGTCGCGAACACCGCAAGCCTTCTGATCATACATCCACCTCGGTTGTCACTCCTTGATCCCGGACATGAGGAAAACACGAGTGAACACACCGCTCCCGCTGTCGCCGGTTTCCGCCAGGTTCCAGAATTTAATCGCCAATCGGATTACCCTCCAGACCATGTATCGGATCGCGGAGGCGACGCCGTGGACGACCGGCCCGGCCTCGCGTGACTCAACCTGTTGAAAATCGGCCAGCGACAGCAAGCGGCTGAGGGAATTTGGTGTCAGGCCGGTCTCATGCGTAAAATCGCCATAGCGATCACTGCCCGCCATCGGGCTATCCGCATTGCAGGTTTGCAGGACCAGGCGTCCACCCGTGCGGAGTGCACGGTAGCACGAATCGAGCAAACGGATTATCTCATCCTTCAAGAGGTGCTCGATGATGTCCAGCCCGATGATCAGGTTGTAGATTTCATCCTTTTGTTCCAGAAAGTCCAGCACGTTCTTTTCAATAACGTTGTCCATGACCTGAGTCGCCAGACGGACCTGC
>SDBV01007492.1_pt1 | contig 14913 bp, 14 predicted proteins | sample 2277081 | NCBI WGS metagenome assembly SDBV01 (sample SAMN10402039, study PRJNA504765) | marine sediment metagenome | isolation source: marine sediment core GS10_PC15, 223 cmbsf | place: Arctic Ocean: Southern Knipovich Ridge | collected 2010
CTGTTTTGAGTTCTAATTGACCCATAGATGTTTCTGTGTTATCCAGAATATTTTCATACACTTTCATAATACAGAGTTTTAGGATAATAATCTTGAGTCATTAAGTTAAGGCGTGTTCGAGTATCAGTTTATGCGCCGGGACGTGCCCCTTGCCGTACACGATAAAAATACTATATCCTTCTCGCCATAATTGCTCTACTTCTCTAACAATGTGTTTATCTCGTACCTCAGTTGATGCCTGCGCCACTTTATTGACTACTGTTTTACTAAGCGTCGGGTTCACGATGGAACTAAAAAACTTTGTATCTCTGGGATTAAACTTATTTCCAAAAAGCTGCTGATGAACCAGTTGCATATGGTCGAGCGAAAACTCAAAATCGTCCCAATCACTGACTCGCTTATCCCGTTCCAAATACGGATTGATAAATGTTTCAAAATCAACGTCTGTATGAAATCGATTCCACCGATCAACAGCACGAGCAAAGTAGTAATATTCGATTTCTTCTTTTGAAAATCTCTTCAGTAGTTCTTTTCTCTCTATCGATATGTCCGGCTCTGGACAGAATGTCTCAATATTATGCTGTGCGGCAAGGAATGTTATAAGTCCCCGTTCCCCATCTTCGGTGATAGCTTCCTTTTCGTCTTGATGCGGAACGACTTTCTGTCCCCCTACTAATACAATACGTTTTCCAGAATCGACCTCTCTAAGGAATTTACTCCAGTACTGTTTAAGCACATGGAACTGCTCATCGTTCACATCTTGCGAGTGGTGAGAACCGAAATAGAATAGATATTGATTATCTTGCTCTATATGAAAAAAATCTGGATGCAACGCCATTACCTTTCATTGTACTACTAATGTAGGGTATTTCTCCTAAATAATCATTGACCGAAATGTATTGTTATAGTAAAATAAGGAACAGTAATTTAAGAACTCAATAAGAGAGGAGGAAGACATGAACCTGGAACGAAAGTTCTCTTTGAAAAGTGATTGCTTCCTTGTAAAGGGAGCGAGGCGCGGAGCACTCTACAATCTGTCCAATGGTGATGTTTTCTCAATAGATGAATCAGCGGTAAAGTTACTCGATCTTTGTGAGCGTGAAATGTCCTTATTAGAAATTCTCAAGCAAAATGTAGATATTAGCCCGAACGAAATGGCTTCTTATCTCAAAGAACTTGAGGACGCAGGACTTGGTCACTTTCTCGAAGCAAGAGAACATATCAAGAAAGCACAACTCAAGCCACCGCCTAAGCTCAGTTTTCTCTGGCTTGAGGTTACTGCGCGCTGCAATCTTAGGTGTCTCCACTGCTACAGTGAAAGTGCGCCAAGAGCCTTTAATGATGAGCGCATGACGTCAAGCGACTGGGTACGTGTTATGGAAGAAGCGTACGCCCTCGGATGTCGTCAAATTCAGTTCATCGGCGGTGAACCATTCTTTATTGGAAAAGCCTTACTTGATCTTATGCGAAGCGCGGAAAAGATCGGGTACGAGTTCATTGAGGTATTCACCAACGGTGTTCTCTTGAACGAAGAGCGAATTAATTTCCTCGCTCGCCATCACATTTCCGTTGCAATATCCCTGTACGGACCAAGTGCCAACATACATGAAAGCGTAACGCTCGGTAAGGGAAGTTTTCAAAAGACGGTTAGCAACGTGAAGAAGATGCGAGAAAAAGGAATTTCACTGCGTGCGGCAATGACGGTGATGAATGCAAATCAAGACTATGTAGAGGCGACGATGAAGTTCGCAAGAGAAAATCTCGGTATTCAAAACATCAGACACGACCTCGTCCGTCCTTCTGGTAGAGGATGTGATGCCAGTATCGCCGCTGACAAGCTCCTTCCTGCACAACGAAAAACTTCCCCTGAATTCCGATGCTCTCTCAAAATGTTCCAGAGAATGAAGTACGGTCATCAGTGTTTCTCAAGAACAATTTGCGTGACAGCAACAGGAGATATCCACCCATGTATCATGGAACGGGATATAGTTCTCGGGAATGTGTCTGAAAAGAGTGTGCAGCGTATTATCCAAAGCAGTGAGGCAGAAGAAATCCGCCTTCTCAGCAAGGATAATATAGAGGTATGTCAGGACTGTGAATACCGGTACGTATGTTTCGACTGTCGACCAAAGGCACGAGGCAGTTCACCTGACAACAATCTCCGTGCTAAACCGACTGAATGCCAATATGATCCTTACGACGGTATTTGGGGATCATAACTTAACCAAAAGGAGATGATCATGGAACTCATCAAAGTAACACCTCAGGAACAAGAGAGTTGCCACACCAACACTGTCGCTGTGGGTGTCAGCACGATTGATGCCCAGAATGATGTATCAACAAAGGTACACAGATCTGATTCGGATCCGTGTAATCCCGATGTGGTACCTTGTAACCCAGAGGTATGCGGTCCATATACATTCCCATAATAGGGATGTAATCCGCACAAATCAAAACCCGCTCGAGCTTCGAGCGGGTTTTTATTTTTTAAGTAAATGTTTCGCTAACGTTTCAAATTCAAGAATATCCTTTTTACCTTTTTTCAAATATTTCCGCCAATGCGGTAATATTTGCTTCTCAATTTTCAGTAACTCGGAGTGACCTACTCGCTTGCCGCTTTCATTAAAGTACTCTCCCTTACCATTCAATCGAATGCGCAGTTCATTATCACACGCGAGTTCGATAATTGCGTGCATCACCTCACTATCTCGCCGTTCGGCCGTTAGTATGTGTAATAATTCGTGGCACAAATACACCGTTGTATAGTTTTTCCAATCCTCCGGGTGCCCCCAACACATAGAGTTTAATCGTGATAGCGTGACCCCGTTGCGTAGGGCGGGGTGCGTTATGTACACCGTAATATCCTCGTCTGGTAATTTGAGACCAGTAATCGCATAGAATTCACTAAGAACCTCTTTTTTATTTTGATTCCACTGACGTTCAACAAATGTGCGATATTCCTCTGTCTCACGGTACAGTCGTTCAAATGCTCTATGACTAAGCCCTCTTTCGATTAACTGCTCTACTTCTTCACCAAATTCTTCAACTAATGTTTCTGTATTAAGGTACAGAAACATAATCTCACGCAATCGGTTATCCGCGAAATACTTTATAAGTTTTGGATATTCTCTCTCAATTCCCTGTTTAAATATTTTCCACTCGGGAAATGGAATTGGTTGCCGCGCGTTTAATGCGTGTACTAAGAGGTATGGTTTATGAATAACAAAAGAAAAATCCATTATTTCTTAATTATCACTTCTCTTTCACTGTCAATCAAGAGAACAACTCCCAAATTAACAAAAGAACAACCCGATGATATAAATAATTGATTAGTTGGGTTGCTACAAAGCGTTGTATTATCTAACATAAGAATATGGTACTTGCACTATATCGTAAATATCGTCCGTCAACATTTAATGACATACTCGGACAAGACCTCATTGTCCGCATTCTTCAAGAAGCGGTACGGCAAAACAAGATTGCACATGCATATCTTTTCTCTGGTCCGCGCGGAACTGGAAAGACAACAACCGCACGGCTCATTGCAAAGGTGGCAAACTGTCTTACCCGACAGAAAGATGCTGTGTTCAGTAAGAAAGGAGAGCCGTGTAACAAATGCTCGGTATGTCAGGAAATTAGTGATGGGCGTAATCTGAATGTTATTGAAATTGATGCTGCATCGAATCGTGGTATTGATGAAATACGCAGTTTGAAGGAAAACATCCGTGTTTCACCGTCTAACACGCGCTATAAGGTATTCATTATTGATGAAGTACACATGATGACCAAGGATGCCTTCAATGCGCTCTTAAAAACACTGGAGGAGCCGCCGGAGTATATTATTCTCATTCTCGCCACCACAGAAATCGAAAAGATACCTGTCACGATCCTCTCTCGTACTCAACAGTTTCAGTTTAAGCGTGTATCGCTGCAGCAGTTGATTATCAAACTCAGATCAATCGTCAAGAAGGAGAAAATGAAAATTTCCAGTGAAGCACTGGAGCTCATCGCGGCAGCAGCAGAGGGAAGTTTTCGTGATGCAGAGTCGCTCTTGGACCAGCTAACCGCGGGGGGCGATAAAGATATTACTATTGATGAAGTAGAAGAAATGGTTGGTAAAATTGGATTCAGTGCTCTTTCTGAGTTTTCCGGATATTTATTGACCAATGACATTGATAAAGCGCTCAAGCATATAGCCGAGATTAATGACAAGGGATATAACCTCGTTCAGTTTACCAAGGATGTTATTCAGTACCTCAGGCGCACCGCAGTACTCTCATTCAGTCCAAGTATGGAGAAAGAATTTAAAAAAGAACTCATAACTGAACACTTAAAAAAGCTGAGCGATCACGCACAACTCTTTACAGAAAAACACCTTGAACTCATGAAAGCACTCATTACCGCATATAGCCAGATGCGGTATAGCCAGTTCCCTATTATCCCCCTAGAAGTTGCTATTATTGAAAGCCTAAAAGATTAACGACACGTATGTCATTAATCTTTTTAGACACCCCGTTACTTGTTTTTCGTAAGAAAGCGCTCTACAATTTTTTCAACCGATTTCCAGTAAGCATTCACCATTTCTTTCAATGATAGATTCTTCTTGGTTTTTTCAAGGGTTTTCTTTACTCTCCGGACGCTATACTGCACATCACTCTCGATTTCTTCCTCCGTTGCCCTTGCGGAGACAAGGACTTTCCTAAGAAGTTTTCCACCTTCGTATCGTCCGTAGTTCCAAAACCAGACCAAGACAACTGCCACTAAACCAACACCGAGCAGTAACACAATTACTGCTGCCACTCCCACAATAAAGAAAAATATCGCCTTTATCATAGCTGTTCTTCCTCTTCCTGTATTATATCTTCAGACCTTTTAGGATCAGGTGTTTTAGAATTTGATATGTCATCTAGTACACTCTCTTGCCACGATTCATTTTTCGTGAAAAAGCGTTTTATGATTTTACGTATTGAGCTAAAGTAATCTTTCACTAACTGCTTTAACGGTGGCTCGCGCCCTGCTTCCTTAACTATGTCTTTCACTCGTGGAATGCTATATTTCAAATCTCCTTTTATTTCCTTTTCTGCTCCGCGTATAAACACAAGGACTCTGTGTGTAAAATGATTTACAGCTCTCGGAAATGATACAAGCCAACCCTCAATTATATCCCTCCTACGCCATGTATAACTCCAAAGCCAAATCAAAACAATTATACCGAGACTGATAATAACAAGTCCGAGTAGAATTGTTGCCAGACCAACAAGAGCCAAAGTGATGGTTTTTATCCAGGTCGGTAAAACTTCCCATAATCCAAGTATACCTGATGGTGGTTCTGGTCTTACTTCCCTGACTATTATAATCGGTGGCGTTGAGGTTGCAGATAATTCTTGTTTTCCTCCAGTTATTTCTACAGACTCCGGTGAGTATACCGGTTTTGATTTTAGTACAAAGCTAGCTTCACCGTCCGGAACTGCTATATTTGTTCCTAACCCATCGTTAGCTAGAATAGCGACCTCAACGAATTCCAAATTCATAAAACCATTGTTCTTTGCTCGAAAAACAACATCAAGTATTTTTCCTCTGGTGCCAGTAAAGCCTGGGTTGAGAATAACACCTTCAAACCTGATATTGCCGAAATCACCTATATTGGAAAATGAGGGTTCCTGAACCCAAAGATTGACTATGGAATTACTCTTGCGCACGCTCACCGCCTCAACGTATCTAGTGGGAAACGTTAAGACGCCGGAGATGGCATTAGTGGCCCTGTCTGTATTTACGAAAACACCAATGGTAAAATTCTCGCCTTTATAGAAACTTCCTCCCGATGGAGAGAAATACAAGTTAGCCGCGTGGGCAGTTGTAACCACGCCAAATAAAATCAGTATCGTACTTAAGAGTAATGTCTTTTTCTTCATGAATTCTTTCGCTTTGTTTTAGTATAAGCGAAACTAATTCCTACTATTATTATAAACAAAATGAGTACATACCAATACCGTCCTAATAGGTTATGCGGCGGAACTACTGCAATTATCTCATTCCCCGTATTGTCAATTGCTTTTACGTAGATGTAGCTCCTTAATGTCTGGTCTTCCAAAATATAGGGGCTTTTTGTAATTTTCCAGTCCAAAACTGAGTAGTTCTCAGTTTTTCTTCCGCGCTGTTCTGCAACCTCATAGCGTTTCATTCCCGATTCTTTATCTTGTGTACTGAAAACTACAAAGTATTGCCCTGAAAACACGGTTTCACTTCTGGTAACTTCCGGCTTAAAATTTCCGGGCGGCTCGCTATCTATTACTGCTTCAACGCCTCCCCCAGTATAGCTTTCAGAAATTTCATAAAACCATGGCTTTGTAGCTACATCGGTTTCCGTTCCAAATCCATCGTTCAAAAGTGCTTTGGTGTCCCCTGCCGTAATGCTGTTTGCATCTTCTCTCTTGGCTTCTAATGTAATAGTTAATATCTCCAACTCGTTACCGATGCCCGTACCGTCACTAAGCTGACTACCAAATCCACCCGGTATGATGCCGGAGAAATAGACACTATTAACTTCTATTTTCGGTTCCTGAATCCAGAGATTTATCACCGATCCCGCAGTGTTTGTGTTTACAATATCAAAAGATTCGGGAACGTGTATTCTTCCTTCTAATGTATTGATTGCCTCACCTTGGAAATCTACTAAGACATCAATAGCAATAAATTTCCCCAGTCCTATTTTATATACGGGAGAATCAAAAGATAGCTCAACGGCACTCACCATACTTATGCCGAATGCGAAGAATAAGAGACAAATACTGATCAAGAATCGTTTCATAATCGCAGTTTAGTTTTCACTATCCCGTCCACCAGTATGCCATAATACTGAAGTCCACTAAATCAACTTTCCCATCATCGTTCAAATCAACGGCGGATGGGGGGGACGGTCTTTTATACCAATACGCTGCGATACTGAAATCAACCAAATTAACTTTCTCATCGCTGTTCACGTCACCCTTAAGTTCTACTACTGCTAAAGGAATGGCTTTCTTGTTTTTTGTACCAACTTTGAAAAGCAGTAGTTGCGAGAGTGAACTGATATCGTTTTCCGTTTCTGACTTCGCCTGTGTGGAGTGCTTACCATACTCAAGCTCGGTGGTGTCCAGTTTATAAAACCACGCCCCGCTCTTATCAACGGTCACCTTCTTCACAATAGAATGTGAATGAACAATAAGAGAAACGTTAGCCTCAGGAGCGCTCTGCCCCGCAATACCCAATACATCACCTTTCCTTACCTCACTTTTGTCTATTGATATGGTAGGAGGCAGGAAAATGCCGCTTACCGTAACAGAAGAGCCGGGCTTAACGCTCAGTGCAAATGTATGTGTAACCGATCTTCGACCGGATGTATCAGCAGCCCAAATGCCGAAATTGTAGTTTCCGGTTGAGAGTTTGGACAGGCCCGCTTTAAATTTCGCATCGGGACCGGCTATAGTTACCGCAGCTACTTGAGCATCTTTCAGTATTGTTACTTTACTGCCGGGATATGCTAACCCGCTGAATGTAACCTGAGGCGGTGCTGTTATCGTAGCACCGCCGCCTCCACCGCCACCTGGTGCCTGCTGCGGGTCTGTTTCATTATCATCGGTTGTTGATGAACACCCAGGGTCGGATGGATAGTCAATCTTACCATCCCCATCATTGTCAATACCGTCACTGCATTGGAATTCAGAAAGGTTTGTGCCGAGCAAGCTAAATGAACTGAAATCGGTGGTAGAAAAAGTTACTTTATTGTTTGATGTATCAAGTGAGCTGCCAGATATTATCGCCCACGCCGATGTGCTTGTACTCCAACGATACGGCAGAACGTTGCTTTCATCGATACTGCTTACATCACTATCCAAATATTGCATCACGATGGTAATAGCTTTGGAAGTTGTTGCAATAGAATTATTCGGTGATGCGTTCTCGTACAGAATGATGTCGTATGTTTTACCAACGAAGCTCTTCCCAGAAGGTGCTGGCTTGCTCGATTCAAAAGAGCTAGTTGCATACGAGTTCACGAATAACCGTACTGAACTACCATGAAACCCGTTCTGAAACGTAAAATCAACGGCTAAACTATCAGCATTATCAAAAGAAAAACTGCCCCCGCTTGTTTCAATAGTAGATGTTGCATGCGTCTCGGTGCCGGCAATGTTTTCACTGTTATCGGTACCCGAATCGCACTCCGTGTCATTGGGATAGTCGGTTAAAAAATCACCGTCGTTGTCAATACTGTCAGAGCACTCGGCAAGCGTTACCGTTACCGTTACGGAAGCTGTTCCAGCATTTGTAATGCCCACCGTTATCATGAGTCCGATTACTGCGAAACAAACTGCCGTAAACGCGTACCATTTCATGAGCCAATGCTCTTCTTTTGCTTTGTTTTTACTGTCTTTTTCTTATTCAATTTTTTCTTACTACTAACTTGTTTTTTTGGTTTACGGGCAGTTTTCCTTACAGCTTTCTTTTTTGTTACTGTTCTCTTACGACTCGTTGGCTTACGACTTGCTTTCTTTTTAAATATAAATATAGAAACACCGGCTCCAATAATAAGTAAGCCAATACCAATAAAGAGTATATAATTTGGTCTTGGAGTTACATTGAAGATAGTTTTTACATCCCCAATTATTGTCCCACCTCTATATAGTCGTGCTTCACCCCAGTACTCTCCCACGCCGAGCTTAATGTCTATGGGAAACGCTACGAGAAAAGTTTTAGTTTCAAAGGCTGGCGTCTCTGGCAAGTCCTCCGTTTGTGCAAAGCCGAGCCGTACTTCCCCGTACTTATCAAGCAGATCAAATGTTGCTCTGTCCGGTGTAATGGGAACATTCCCCGTATTCTCTATAGTGACAACGATCTGAGGTGACTCGTTTTCTCTAATGTCAGAGATGTCAATTTTCTTAACTGAAAAATCAACGACAATATCATCCCCTACCGTAATGTTGATATCGATGCGTGCGCCAACGGAGATTGCGATCTGTTCACCTTCTTTCCGTTGTGGAACAGTGTTAATCCGTAAGTGCCCGTTATAAATACCAAGACCGGTATCTTTCGGAACCTGAATAACAACTTGTATCGGGAACTGCTGAACGCCAGCGGGGATTATAAACTGATATCCCTTATCAACACTGAACCATTCTCTAATCTTTTCAGGTACATCAAACACTGCCTTAACTTCCAAATCAACATCCGGCTGTCCCTGAACGAGGGTAATTATTGTTTCATAACGCGAGCCAGCCACAAGTTTATGTACTGTGATAAATGGAGGTGAAACCCCGAACGCACCCACTACCGAAGGTGTAAGCAAGGATAGCGCAATAACAACTAACGTTAGAGAACGTATATGCATATCTGTAATCATACTAAGAAAACAAAGCGCGGACAATTGCCGCGTTAGCTACTATATTGGTAGACTCTGCACTAATCGGCTGAATAGATAGCGGTAAATGTGTTGGTTCCGCTATAACCTCCTTCCGCCTGAGCGCTAGGGATAGAAATACCCCAGTAGGTATCTTGCGTTGACGGCGTAGAAGAAGAGGTCGCTTTCACAATATTTAAATCTCTTGCAGTAGCAGACGTTGAGAGTGTGTATGTAAGTGATTCATATCCTAACAATGAGGTAGCATATTTTTGTTTGCTTGCAATAATAGTACCTGAACCCGTCATATCGGTACCCGATACCTCGGTATCAATCTTGTAATTTCCCGTGTTGGTTACCGTCGTCGTTGACTGTCCAATCTCAGATAGGGTACTCGTAGCATCTGCTGACATAGAACCGTACGCAATGGCACTGTCAACAGTGAGAGCATATACCGAATTGAGCTCAGGGGGCGACGCGTCGGTAGCGGTAGAGCTTGCATTAGACTCATCAACTGCCTTGACCTGAGCCTGCCATGTTTCCCCTGAGTATGTTGAACTCGCATCGGTTGCTTCGGTAAAGTACCATATCGTTGCCGTGGCAACCATATCCCCGCTTGTATCTGCACCGCCCCCGCAGGTATTGCCAACCTCCGCCCAAGTGATGTTCTGATAACAGTTGTTGTCATCGACCGAGCAACTGGCACCAACACCTGACCGATAGAGTGCGACCGCGATAGTACCGCTTGTGAATACATCATCGCATCCGTTTGAATCGGAAATTGTTGCAGTAATGGTAATGCTCGTCGTTGCATTTTCGGTCGGGATAATTGGATCGGGAGAAATGTTAACAACGGTAACTGTGGGGACAGCGCCTTGAACGGTTACTGATGTGCTTGAAGTGCCTGCTAAAATAGTGTTTGTGAGCATTAAAAGTCCCCCGACCAGTAGCAGCGCGAGGGGAATCGCGAAAATATAAACTTTTAAAAGAAGAGAAAGTGTACTTCTCATATTATTACATCCTCTTTATGTATATTATATCATATTCAACCCTGTACTAATCGCCTATTGCGGTAAAGGTATTGGTTCCGCTGTGCACCCCTTGCGCAGTGCCGTTTGGCACCGCAAGTCCCCAGTAGATTAAATCTGTAACCGGCGTGGCCGAGGTCGGCTTGAGTAAATCAACCTCATATGCAGCGGGGGTTGAGGAAAGCGCAGTACAAACGGTACAACTTGAGTAGGTAAAGGTGGAGGTCGCATATTTCTGATTGGCAACTCCTATCGTACTACCGCCAAGCGTTATATCAGTCCCCGATGCCTCTATATCGATCGCCGCATTACCTGTGTTGGTAACCGTAACGCTTTGATTTGTACTCCCTGTATCTGCGGTTGGACTAACAGCCCCGTAGTTAATAGTTGCGGTTATATCGATAGCCCAGAGTGTATTAAGTTCCACACCGGATAACGTACTTGACGCACCGGTTGCGCTGGCAGAGTCGGTTACCGTAATTTCTGCTAACCAATTCTGAGCGGAATAAGCAGTAGAGCTTGCATCAGTCGGGTCGGCAAAAAACTGTATATTCGCCGTGCAGGTCACGGTACTCGTCGCACCAGAAAACGTGCAGCTCGCTATTTTGTAGCAATTCTCATCATCAGCGGTACATCCCGCACCGACACCGGAACGGTAGATGGTTGAGGTCGCTGAAATAATATCGTCAGCGCCGTTCGGATCTGATACATCTGCCGTAGCGCTAACAGCTTTGGTTGTGTTTTCTGTGAGCGTGATTGCTGTTCCTCCATCCAACGCAACGTTTGAAACAACGGGCGGTGCATTGGCTGCAGGAACTGTTAGTGCAGCACATATGGTCCAGGTAATATTGGTTGTAGTATCATCAGAGTTTATAAAACGGAACCAGTAACTCTGTCCGGTAGTTCCGGCCTTTTCTTCCAAAGCCCATTCCCATTCAGCGTGCTCAGAGTTTTGACTCGCACCACTAGTAATGTTAACAGTGACAGGAGAACCGTCATTATCCACACCGTCCCCCCCTATATGGGTGTGATCAGCGTCCAATTGTCTGGTTGTTGTATCACCGTCGGTGAAGTTGTCTGTTGTGATTTGACGAAATGCCTGTGCCACCCAACCACTCTCTGTTGGAACGTCTACCCATGATCCGGTTCCGCCTGTACAGTCACCAGCAGCATCGCTTGAATACTGAAGCTTGATTGTCCTGGCTAGGTCTGTGTCTGGTTGGTTAAAGGTCTGAAGTGCACCAAGACGAATATGAAATTTTTCTCCAACATTGACAGTTGAACTTGCATCAACTGCAGCTTTTGGGGTTGCGTTGTCCACGGTAGTACCGTCATCGTCGTAGAGGCGGAAGTGCTCTTGAGCAATGATAGCGCTTCCGCCCATGGCGTGGACGAACTCTATCACAAAAGAAACGCCTACGAGGCATACAAGCGTGAAAAGAATAAATTTTTTGATATATAATCTTCGACGTACCATTAAAATAAAAGATTAGTTAGAAAAAAGGATGGGACTACCAATCCTTCGCGCGTTTTTCAAATTCGCAAATGCGTGAAGAATATAATAAGCCTCAAGGCGATTGTAATCGTCCGTCACTACCTTAGCCTGCTCTTGGGTAATTTTTTCATAGCGATGATAAAACTGGGCTTTTCCCGAAAGCGGTGAGGGTTCATCATAAAGATATAGGACAAGATTAGAAAATAGTGAAGGATGAGAAGAATATACGTCAACTGATGTAAATACCGCCTGCGCAGTTTTTACTAACGCCTCGGCAAACTGATCACTTTCTGATTCGCTTCCTATGTTAAGGTTTATCTCTAAAAGTCCTCCCGGTTTTAGAACTCGTTTCATTTCCTGAAAACTTTCCTTAGTAAATATATATGCGGGGAGGTGTGCACCCAAAGCAATATCTTCAATAATTAAGTCGTATGTTTCGGTGGGACTTTTCCTAACAAATCTTCGCGCATCGTCCACAAATATTTTTTGTCTCTCGCGAGAGACAACGCCAAAATATTCTTTAGCAAATTCAACTACGCGAGGATCAATTTCCACCGCATCAATGAATGTGTGCTTTGGAGCAGCGGCCATAATCGCTCCTCCACCAAGACCAAGAAGTAATGTTCGCGATCCTTCAGGTAGGAGATTGATAAGAGCAACTGCCTGTTTTGCGAAAAGACCACGCGGGGTCAGCGGATCGGCAAGATCAATGCAGGTTTGGCTGCTCCCGTTCACGTATAAGCATGGTTTAGAGTACGAACCGGTTATTTTAATGTCGCCATAAAATGTATTGGTATGGTAGAGAATTTCTGTTACGCTGCGCGACATATCTTTCACGAAAGGGAAAAATGCTGCTCCAAGTAGTACGAGGATAAATACAAGAATAATTGTCGCGCCCCGCCTTCCTCGTGAACGATGGAGTACTAATCCTACCAAAGCCACACCAACGAGTAGTCCAGAAACCATATAGAATATCTGCGATATAGGAAGGATTGGAATCAGAACAAAGCCGGAAAGAAGTCCTCCAATAAGTGAACCCATAGTCGCAATTGCGAAGATGCTCCCCGAGCGAAATCCTACTTTCTCTGCCAGGTAGGTTCGAAGACGTATCGCAAAAGGAGTCAAAGAACCGAGAAAAAGGAATGGTAGGGAAAATAAAATGAACGACGCGATAAGCGGACCGAACTGAAGCCCGAATTTGTCTGATAAAAGGAGTATGGGTTGGTTGAGTTTTATAGCTAATAAAAGTAAGATACCTGCTGCAAAAACGTTGCCGTAAAAAATTTTAAAATCAGGTCTTCGATCTACTAGTAGCCCTCCTAACCAATACCCTAACGCTAAAAATCCGAGTGCGACACTAATCAGTGACGACCAAACAAAAATAGTAGAACCATAAAAAGGCGCAAGAACTCTTGTTCCTAAAATTTCAATTATCAATACCGCTGCACCCGTTACAAAGACGGTGAAGTAAAGATAGTACGTTTTAAACTTAGTCATAGATTAGAAATTTCTAAAGATGATAACCCATATCCTCTGCTAACTCTTTAAAGGTCATCTCCTCCCGCTTAGCTGCGGTTGCCTCTGCACCCGCAATGGATTCATCAAACGTATCAAATAAATCTTTGACCCTATCTTGAACTGAAGACGTTAAACCGCTTAGTTCTTCTTCAAGTAATGCCTTACGACCAGAGGCAAATTCTGATTGGAACTTACTCCACATAAGCATCCGGTTTCTAAAATATTCCTTCTGTTCTAACGTAAGCTCCCCAGGATTTTCCAACGCACTAAGAATATCAAGATTCTCTTCTCTGAAAAGAGCGTCCCCTTCCCGACCGAACTCGCTATATCCTTCCATGCCTGCGGCTCCAATATCTGCAAGAGCTAAAGCCCTTGCGACAAAAGACGATTCTTTATTGAGATGTGGCTGGGTAACCGTTTTCCTTTCCGTGTCAAATTCTGGGATAGTAACCACAATCGCTTCTCTTACCATTTCTATATCTTCGTCTTTAAAAATCTCTTCTTCTGCTTCTTGATTTGCTTTTTCCATAAACTTCAGAGCGGCGCGAGCGCTTGCTTTCTCGTTATCACCAATAAAGCGTCTTCGCATTACTTTCTCAAAATTTCCGTCCTTAACTCTATTTTCCTCCCATCTCTGCACAACATCATGGTGGGCTGATGACAGCTTTCCAAGAGCAATGTCCTTTTCGGTAATTGGAGCACTTCCCTCCCTCATTGCTAGAAGAATCTTCTCGGTTCTTTGTATTGCGTTCTGTGTGTGCCGAGTGTCATGGAAATCCATGTTCTCAACTTTATTGTCCTTGCCTTCAAATCTTTCTTTTATGGCTTCCAAGGATTCTTTGACCCCTCTTTCGGCCCACCTATTAAGAGGAGAAAGCTCCTTTCCTTCAAATTTTGGCGATTCAAATGTCATTTATTTTTATATCTTAATCTTTTTTATATCTTAATCTTTTTTATCTCTTCCTCAAAAAAATTTCTTAATTCTTTTTTATTTACGCTGTCTTTTAAAAATACAATCTCAGTATCGGTAATGTCTTCCAAATAAAGAAGCTGTTCAAGAAAAAGTCGTGAGTTAAAATCACTTCCGTATTTCTTTTCAGCTACGTCAATAATCTCATTCAGAGAAGAATACTTCTCAGAAAGAATAAAGTATAAATCTACGTAATCTTTAAAAGATCCTCTTCTGCCAATTGTATAGGCTTTGATTCCGGCTATTTCTTTAATGGTTGCTAAGTTTACGCTTTCATAATTAACAAGGTCATATATCAACGGGAAAGGATATTTCAAAAAAGTAACTTTCGTTTCACTTACGAAAACAGTTACCTCATCGGGATTATTTACAACTACTGATATATTCTCTCCGGGAAAAGCTTCCTCAATCTCAGACAGAAAGTCCTTCTGGATTTCTTTTTTGGAAAATAAGTCAAAGTCAATTGAAGCCCTATGTCCGATTTGCAAAGCTAATGCTGTCCCACCAGCGAGGTAAAATTTATTAAAAC
>SDBV01007493.1_pt1 | contig 14913 bp, 11 predicted proteins | sample 2277081 | NCBI WGS metagenome assembly SDBV01 (sample SAMN10402039, study PRJNA504765) | marine sediment metagenome | isolation source: marine sediment core GS10_PC15, 223 cmbsf | place: Arctic Ocean: Southern Knipovich Ridge | collected 2010
GGAGCGCCGTGGAGTTGGATCTGGATGGGCTGGGCCTGCGCGAGCGGGAAATGAAGACAGTCGAGCAGTTGATCAAGAAGCCCAACGGCATTATTATCGTGACGGGCCCGACCGGCTGCGGCAAGACAACGACTTTGTATTCGGCGCTGAAGCAACTCAACGATGCCAAAACGAAGATCATTACCACCGAAAACCCGGTAGAGTACGACATCGACGGGCTTATTCAGGTGCAGATGCGGCCCGAGATCGGCTTGACGTTTGCACTCTGCCTGCGTTCTATACTTCGTCAGGACCCGGATATCGTAATGGTCGGTGAGATTCGCGACCTCGAAACCGCCCAGATATCCATCCAGGCTTCGCTGACGGGGCACCTGGTGTTTACTACCGTTCATACAAACGATGCTCCGAGCACGTTAGCCAGGCTTATCGACCTGGGTCTCGAGACATTCCTGATTACCGCGACGCTGGAAGGTGTCATTGCTCAGCGTCTTGTAAGGCGGATTTGCCTTAACTGCAAGACCGCCTTCGAGCCTACTGAGGCGATGCTGATGGAAATTGGCCTGACGCCGGATGATGTCGGGGACAAGGAGTTGTACTACGGTCGTGGATGCGATCAGTGCAACAACACCGGCTATCGCGGGCGAATAGGTCTTTACGAAATCATGGTGCTTAACGATGAGATACGCGACCTGATTATGAATGACGCATCGACAAATGTGTTGCGGGAGGCGGCTCGCAGAAACGGGATGAGAACGCTGCGTGAAAACGGTCTTGCCGTGGTTTTTGACGGTATAACGACCATCGAAGAGGTTGCCAGGGAGACGTTGGCTGCTGAGGAATAGGGACGCGCGCTGAATAAGGATTGATAAACTGTTCGGAGGTGAAGATTATGCCTGTATTTCAATATCGAGCACTTGACAGCAACGGCAAGGAAGTTAAAGCCGAGATAGAGGCGCTGAGCAGTAAGGAAGCGATAAGCAAGATACGCAACAAGGGACTGTTTCCCACGAAGGTCCGGGCCAGGAGCGCCGGCAAAAAGGTCAAGACAGATGCCGCCGCCAAGCCCAAGCGACGGCGTCCTACGGGCAAAGTCAAGATCAAGGCCGTCTGCCAGTTTGCCAGGCAGCTTTCGACGCTTCAGGATGCCGGGCTTGCCATTTTGCGGTCGCTTCGTATTCTGGAGGGGCAGCAGAAGAAGGGCAATATGCGAAGGGTCATCGGGCTGGTCGCCGACGATATCGAGGGCGGCGCGACGCTTTCGGAGGCGATGAGCAAGCATCCCAAGTGTTTTGACAGGCTCTTTGTAAACATGATCGCCGCCGGAGAAGTCGGCGGTGTACTGGACATTATTCTCTCTCGTGTGGCCGAGTTCATGGAGAAGTCCCAGCGCCTCAAAGCGAAAGTCAAAGGTGCAATGGTCTACCCGATAGTGGTGCTGACCGCTGCATTTATAATCGTGATGGGGCTGATGATATTTATCATCCCGAATTTCGCCAACGTGCTGAATGACATGTCCGACGGCGAGCAGGAAATGCCGAAGCTTACGCTGACTTTGCTCGCCATCAGCAACTGGCTTGTGGCCAGGAAAGGCTTGAACGCCGCCATTGTTGTGGCGGTACCCTTTGTCCTCATGGCGATCATGCGGCTGGTCAGGCAATTCAGGGCGGGCCGATACGCAGGCGACTGGGTCAGGCTCAGAGTACCTGTCCTTAAGCAGCTTGTTTACAAGACCGCTGTCGCACGATGGACGCGGACATTGGCGACGCTTATCAGCGCCGGCGTGCCGATCCTGGAGGCGCTGAATATCACCCGCGAAACATCGGGCAATGAGATCTACGCTAACATGTTGGGCAAGGTGCACAATGCCATCCGGCAAGGCGACACGTTTGCAAATCCGCTGCGACAGTCCAAGACGGTTGACGCGATCGTGGTAAACATGGTCGATGTGGGTGAAGAGACCGGCGACATGGACAAGATGCTGGAAAAGGTCGCCAACAACTTTGACGAAGATGCCGACGTTCTCGTCTCGGCGCTGATGTCGATGCTCGAGCCGATTATGATTATCCTGCTCGGCCTGATTGTCGGCACGATCGTCATAGCGATGTTTTTGCCCATGATCGGTATTATTACCGCTCTTATGTAGAGAGCGGCGATTCGGATAAAGAAACAATTATTAACAGTGTTTGAAAGGAACAGATCGATGGAAAAATGGAAATCGACATCAAAGAAAACCTCGGCGTTTACGATCGTGGAGCTCCTGACGGTGATGGGTGTCATTGCGATACTGATCGGGCTTCTGGTTCCCGCCCTGAACCTTGTTCGGGACTACGCCAAGGAACTTCAGCAAAGGGCCCAGTTTCACAGTATCAAGGTGGCAATCGACATGTTCGTCGCCAACTCCGGGTTTGGTACCTATCCACCGTCCAATGACAACTCAATTCCGCCGGTGAATGGGATGGACCCCACCCCATACGGCGGTGCGCAGAAGCTGGCAGAGGCCCTGGTGGGCTGGGACCTGTTAGGTTATCATCCAGATTCGGCGTTCAGATCTAATGGGTTCAATGAGGACAACCTCGGCCAGCCGTATCTTGTTTATGATCCCCGGACTCGTAAGAATATCGATGAGAGGCAGGGCCCATACATCGAGTTGGAAAACGCCAATGCCTTTAAGATGGGGGACATCTATACGAATGCAGGTGGATTCGACCCGGACAATTACGTGCTTTGCGACGTTTTCGCCAAGCAGCGCACCGGGCTGGGTGCGGGCGGGGGCACTGTGTACGGGGGCAAGAAGATGGGCCTGCCGATCCTTTACTACCGCGCACGAACCGAGTATTATGATCAGGACTCCACGATAATACAGCCGCCCGGCGTTCCGCCCGAGATCGATGACGACATCTATTACTACCGGGACAACATGAATCTGCTGGCGCTGGGGACCCCCGACGGCACCACGGCGCATATACTGGACGGAAGTGACAACGCGGCTGACTGGCTGCGATTCGAAGAGATGATACTCAACGATGAGATTACGACCATGAAGCGTCCGTATCGCGCCGGCTCTTACATTCTGATATCGGCGGGCAAGGACGGGCTGTACGGTACGGCCGACGATCTGACGAATTTCACAAAGAATTAGTGTGAGCAGTCAGTGCCGTCTACTGCTATTTGAATGAAAAAGTCACAGAGCCAATCCGGTTTTACGCTCAGCGAGGTGCTGATCGTTGTTGCGATAGTGCTGATTCTCGCCGGTGCGCTTGTGGGTTTCGGCAAGCGTCTGAAACAACAGGCCCGGCAGAGTCTCTGTGAGTGCACGATCGGCGTGTTGATCGCCGCGATTGAGCAGTACCACGACTGGCATGAGGCGTTCCCTGACCCGGCCTTTCCGGACCCGGCCAATGCTCCCGAGACGCCGATTGAGAATCTGTATGATCAGCTTTATTCTCAGCCGAAGTCATGTGCGTTGTGCGAGCAGATACAGAAATCACAGATCGGTGATACGGACGGCAATGGGAAATTTGAGTTTTTGGATCCGTGGGGCAAACCTCTTCGTTACCGCTATCAGCCGGGCATGACTTTCCCGGTGGTTGAATCCGGCGGGCCTGATGGTGATTTGACAACCACCGCAGACAATATCAGCAGCAAGTAAGATGCCTTACGCCGATACTTTGCCGACGGGGGCGTATTGAGACGGAGATATAAATTAACCGCTTTTGGCGGAACTCTGTGGCTAATACAAGTTCCTGTACCATTGAATTAAGGAATATGGAATGATAAGGATAAGACATGTTCGCGGCAGGTCGGCGTTTTCGCTGATGGAGCTGCTTGTGGTTATCGCCATCATAGCCATGCTCACGGGCCTGCTTGTGCCGGGCATGAAGGTGATTTCCAGGGCGGCCAGACGCCTCAAGCAGGCGTCCGTTTTTCATGGTTACCGGACCGGACTGGAACTCTTCAGCAAGGATTTCGACGACTATCCGGATTCCGACGTGCAGAGCGGTGCGAGTGGTTTGGTCTGCGGCGCTCAGCGTCTGGCGGAAGCGATGATGGGCATCGATCAGAGGGGATTCGATCCCAGGAGCAGGTGGTATGCCCCGTCCCACGGAACCGACATCTACGCAAGCGCCGCCCGCGGCTCGACGCCCACAGAGATAGCGGCAAGCGATAATCGTCGCAAGGAGGTTTATGTTGAGCAGAAGGACGACGGGTGTTATGCGGTTGAAGACCTGTATGGCGGCAGCGCGGGCGCACTATACAGCCCTTCGGGTTTCGGCCAGGCCAGGGCGCCGGTGCTCACGGATATATTCAAGAGGAACCGCATTACACTGACCACGCCAACCGGCGGAACGGCCCAGGTCAAGGTCGGCACGCCGGTGCTGTATTTCAAAGCCGATACGAGGTCGAGACTGTTTATGGGAACTGATCCGCTCGGTAATCGTGCCAACTGGATTTATAATTATGAAGACAACCGGGCGATCATCGACTTGGGAACCGTGATGGATCAGACGGTGAGACACGATTTTGAAGCAGGCCGGCAGGTAACGCATGACGGACGGACGATGGATGGTCTGGAGTGGTTTTATGAGACAATCAAGGACTCGCGTGTTGACGCATACGACAAGCCTCACAATCACAAGACGTTTATCCTGATGTCTGCGGGCCCGGACGGCGTGTTCGGGACAAAGGATGACGTAACTAATTTCGAATAATGACAAGACATGGGCAAGGAGATATTAAGATGAAAACCAAGTCAGGGCTGTTTTCGTGCAGTCGCGGGTTTACCTTAGCCGAACTGCTTACCGTGATGGCAATCATAGCTATTCTGATCGGCCTGCTTGTGCCGACGATAACCGTCATTCAGAAAACCGCGCAGAAGGTCAGGCAGAAATCGCAATTTCACGGCATAGAGATCGCGTTGGAGAGCTTTCGAACGGATTTCGGCGACTACCCGGATTCATCGTACAACACGCTCTTTGACCCCGGCTACTGCGGTGCGCAGAAACTCGCTGAAGCGATCGTCGGCTGGGACGGCTTCGGGGTGCATCCGAGATCGGAATTGAGATCTGACGGACTCGCAGATTGGGACGGCAACAGTGCCTACGTTACCCCGGATGAATCTGTGTATCACGTCACCTTTGGAACGCCTTATGAAACCGCGGCGGACAATCGCAAGGTGAGGAAGGGCCCCTATCTCGAACTGGAGGCCGCCAACGCGGTCAAGCTTGGCAATTTGTATGCCAATCCGGTCGGGACCCTGGACCCAGGCACGTATGTCTTAGCCGATATGTTCGGCAAGGTTACCCACGGGGCAACTCGCAAGAGAACTGGAATGCCGATTCTGTACTATAAGGCGAATGTCGGCGGCATAAGGCACTTTGCTCCCCCTACGGTCGACAATGTGTACACGGTTATTGATAACGACCAGATTTACACCACGCCGCCGCCCTTTGGCAGCACATCCCATCTGTTGGCTACTAATCAGGACATCTTTTACGATCGGACGGAGAATCCGAATTTTCCCGGTTTGTCGTTCCCGCCATATCGGGGGCGTCGGCCTTATCGTTCGGAGTCGTTTATTCTTCACAGTGCCGGTCGGGACGGGCTGTATGGTACGGCCGATGACGTGTACAACTTTGAGAGCGAGCAGTGATCGGATTTGAAAAGCGAAACGCAATCTACAATCTAAAATCGACAATCGACAATTTTTAACGGTGCCCAGTGAGGCGATACAGAAAAAAATCGGGTTTTACGCTCAGTGAGTTGCTGGTTGTTATGGCCGTGATGATGATATTGGCTGCCGCAACCATTCCCGCCGCCAGGCAGCTCATGAAGTCGTTTAAAACATCCGCCGGTGTCAGAAGACTCATCAGCGCCGCCCTCTGCAACGCCCGAGCCATCGCCGCCAAAGAGCAGTGCTACGTGGGTCTTCGCTTCCAGCAGGACCTCAAGGGCAATCAGTACATGATCTTCATCATCCACGACCCGGCGCCGGAGGTGACTAATGCCGACCTCGTCATAGATCCTTTTGCAACGGGCACGGATTTAGCCTACGGCTTCCGGGCGGTCAAAGGAAAGAAACCAATCAAACTACCCCCGAGCATCGGAGTGATGGATTTGTATGTCAGGCTGAATCTCATCGATGCGTGGGATCCGGCCGACCAGGCCATCGCCGCGGATGGGGACATCAGCACCCGCCCTCAGCTATTGGACACGACAACGTTTTCGATAGTCTTTTCACCTACCGGCAAGCTGGTCGTTCATGACGTCCGAGTGCGAAACAGAACCGGCAAGACCGACAATACAAGCGCCGATGATGTGTTCAACATAGATTTGAAAGTAGATGCCGGGGACGCTATGTTCTATCAGGATGATTACGCCAAGTTGGGATTAGGGCAGGAGCGCAGCAGGAAGTGGTTTGTGGTTTATGACAAGAATGCGTTTGACGCTGTCAGTGCGGGCAGCCGGTGGACCGATTATCTCGAATATCTCAAAGACAACGAGACTGTGTATGTCAACCCGCGTACGGGCGAAGTGATCAACTATTGACGAGCGTGATAAGCAGATGAACAGACGACTCAAAACCAAGGGATTTTCGCTGACGGAGGTGCTGTTGGCCGCAGGCATCCTCGTGATCGGCTTTATGCTGATTGCAGGCACGCTGCCGGTCGGGGTCAAGCTGACCGCGATGGGCACGGAGCGCACAATCGGCGCGGTAGCCGCGGACGAGGCCTTTGCCAAAGTCCAGCTCTTCGGTCTGCGCAACCCGACCCAGGCGACCCCGTGGCCTGCCGATCCGAATGTCCATTGTGTCGATTACGCCGGCGTTTCGCGTTCGCCGTTGATGTGGAATCCCAACAGTGCCGAATACAGCTATCCGTCCACCGACATTCGACCCGACGTAAAGAAATACCACTGGGCGGCAATGTGCAAATACAACATGGCGGATTACGGCCTTGATACGTTTCAGGTCACCGTCTTTGTCAGCCGGGATAGGGGACTAAACACGAAGTATCCATACTCCGATTATACCGGCCTCCCCCTCCTGGCCGATGTCGATTACCCCCGCCCCGTGCCGGTACTCGTTGAGCCTGTTGATGCGGCGGGCAATGTCATCGCTGTGGGGTGGGCGGACAGAATTCATGTGCTGACAGCGGGATTTGCCGGGTTTATCACCGACGAAAGCGTCCTGTTGGACGACCGTACGGGGCAGATAATGCGTGTGCTGGAGCGCGACAAAATTGATCCCACATTCATTACTCTGGAAGATGCTCTGTTTAAAGTCGATCCGTTACAGGCGCCGGTGCCGGTACTGGCGCCCAGGCATGTCTGGGTGATACCGCCGGCAAAAGGCAGCGGACGCTATCCGGGTGTGGGTGTATATCAACGCACGATAAAGTTCAGGTAGACGGAAGTTTGCGATGAAGAAGGCGTTTACAATAACGGAACTCTTATTGGCGGTATCGCTTATGGTCGTCCTGATGGCGACCAGCGGCGTTGTGTTCAAGACCGCCGTCAAGGCGCACCGAACCGCGTCGGCAACCGCCGAAATCGCACGCAAACTCCGAGGAATAACCGACCAGCTAAACGCCGACTTCAAAGGTCTCCGCAAAGACGGTGAAATATTTGTCCTCTGGGTGCCCAACGGAGTTGACGACGACGGCGACGGCACGATCGATGGTTACGAGCGTCTCGACCGGATTATGTTCTTTGCCGACGGTGATTTTCAGTCCTACAACGAATGGCCGCCGACTGGAGTGATACATGGCAATGTTGCCCGGATATCTTATATCCTGGCAAAGGACAGAAACGGCAATAAGGCTTGGCAGCAGGCGCCAGGCGATAGAGTTCTGGCAAGAAGTCAGCACATATTTACCGCTGATGCCGATCTTGTTGACGGCCCCGGGTCCCCTTTGCCTCGTACGTTCCCAATCGATCCGGCGAACATTCCGGTCACATTTACAGAGACGGTCAACAACTACTTTGAATACAACAATCTGTTGTTGGACGAGTGGCTGAATATTCCCTTGGTAGACAAACTGGGAATGCTGACTATTATCACAGATGTTCGCACAAGCAATCCCAATGTCACCAGTGGGGGCCTTACTGTGGATCCGGCATCGGGGACAAATATACATCAGCTTTTGTGTGAAGGTGTCGGCGACTTCAGGATTCAGGGCTGGTATGCACTGCAGCAGCGATGGGTTCCCGAGGTTGATCCTGACGGTGACGGCGACTTTTCGGATAGTGATTTTAAGCTCATCGGTGCGGTTATTGACGTCGGCGACGTTCCCGGTGTGTTATATCCTTACGTGGCCGTGATCCTTCCGGGAATCCCCCTGTATCCCCAAAGTCTTATCGATGAAGCGCATTTTGACTCGATACCCGGTCTGGGCAGGGCGTTGAAGTTTACGTTTACGCTTTATGATTCCCGCGGTGTTTTCAAAGAAGGCAAGAAATTTACTCATATTGTTTATCTGGACGATTAGTCCGGTCCAAACGGTGGTGGCCTTGAAATGGAATTGAAACCGACAAAACTCAACCGTGCCGACAGTCGCAGGGGTTCTGCGCTCATTATGGTCGTGGTGCTGACGGTGCTGTTTGCGGTGATCGGCGTGCTCTTTGTGATGGCCTCGCGCATCGACGAGATGGCGACTTCCTCGGTGGTCTATGACCACGAGCTTGACCACGCCGTCGACTCGGTCGTCGAACTGATTTCGCAGCGGCTCACCGACGATCTGATTCTGGGCGAGTCCGGCGGAGCATCCTATGACTATCCCAGCAACAATGAAGCAAGAGGCGACAGATGGCTGGCGACAACCGAACCGAAGTTCTGGGGCCCAAACCTGAACCCGCAGGCATACACAGACAATGACGATGTTTTTCGCTGGTCGCGGGTGAGCGACATCACGGGTGATATTGGGATGGTAGCGCCGCGCTGGAATAGACCGGATGTTCGCGCTGCTGCCTATTTGCCGGCAGACGCCAATGACGTCTGGCGTGTCCTTGACTCATCCCATGCAGGCGCCGATGCCGACGGCGACGGCGTTGTCGACAGTCTCTGGGTCAAGTTGCCGGATGTAACCACCGGTCGGGGAAAGCCGGTATTGTTCGCAGTGCGCATAATCGACAACTGCAGCATGTTAAATCTCAATGTTGCTCACACGCTGGCTCCCGGCAGCGAGGGCAGATATCTTTCCGAAATCGACTATGAGCGATTTCTGCGGGGCAGCGACGCTTCACCTGATATGCCCGTGAACCTCGACAATATCCGCCAGGCCAGACGAGCCGACGGTGCGATCGACCCGGTGGGCATATATCACGACAATGCCATCATGCATATTGAAAATCCTGGGCCAGCTTATACTCTCTTTGACATAAGCGATGAACTGGAAATACGCAACAGATTTTTGCTGACCAGTCTTTTTGAGGCGAGGTTTGAGCGTCCCGATGTCGCCAACTTCACGCTCGATGCAGGCGGGGGAATATATGGGGCGCTTCAAATTCCACGCAGTCCGACCGATCCCAGCTATGCGTTTGACAGATGGCAATGGCGCCTCGACCCGAATAACTTCGACGATACCAGCGGTGCCTACGTCGATAACCCGGCCGCCCCAGTTGTTGATTATCGGTACAAGTACGACCGTCGGCATGTCTGTACGTTTTACAGTTTCGACCGCAATCTGCGGACGGGAGTGTATCCGGGGTATGAGGGTGTTCCACCCATCCTGGATGACGCGGGTAGTCCGCTGCTGATGATATTCGATCCGGACCCGTGGGCGGCGTGCACCAACATCGCCCAATGGGACCCGGCGATCGTGCCGGCGGGGGGATACAATTACAACAATGTCGAAACGCGCGTAAAGATACTCAAGCTTCTATATGCCTTCCGCGCTTACTATTTGGAAAAGTACCCCGGCGAAGACTTCAAGGACGCCGCCAGACGCGCTGCACAGATCGTTGCCAATATGATCGACTATGCCGACGACGACAACGCGCTGACGCAGGGACCCTTCTTTGACCCGGTCTACGGAGGCCAGACCAACGACAATCCCACATATGTCGACCGTAGTGTAATCTGGCAGTTGATATGGGAAGTCAGCGATTATCTGAGCAACGGACAGACCGCTATCGATATCGATGACTTTCTGTTTGCCCAATACGACTTCGGCATCGGCATCGACGACCCCACCGAAACAATCTACGGCTACGAACGCCAGCCGTTTATCTCCGAGATAACACGATACGACGATGCGACCGCAGGTATATGCTATGCCGTCGAGTTGTGCAATCCCTATGTCAACCCCAACGGCGCCATTAACCTGGATGGCTGGCAGATTAAGGTTGGCTCGAATGTATATCCGCTTGCCTCCGGCGTCGTATGGCAGGGTACTCTCGAAGTCGAACCTGCTTCCATTGTCGCTGGCTCGCGCGTACTCGGTCGGGCGGTGATTGTCAACGACAGACAGATCGTGAATACGCTTCCTCCCGTCCCTGTTATCTACATTGCCGGTATGAGCATTCCTACAGGCGAAGTCGTGGAGTTACAGAGGCCGGACCCTGCAGATCCGGCGGGGATCGAATTCATCACCGTCGACAAAACAGAAACTGCCCAGGCGACACACATAAACACAAATAACTCCGACGGCACTTTCCGCACAAGCATGCGGGATGATACGGAGTGGAAGTTTACAAACATAGGGTCTTATACCACCAATAACGATGCCGAAACGTTGGGCTATCCAAACGCCGTTAGCCCACCTCTTACCCCCGAAGGCTACCAGATGCCTGTGCCCGACAATAATGTGCCTATCGGGACGCTTCATGATTTTGAGATGGTGCTGCAGGTCGGCAACGAGAAGAGCAATGACCCCAACTTTACTGCAAGGACGGTAACCGAGTATGTGGATGCGGCTTCGGATGAGGGTGATATCAGGACCGATGTTGCGCCCAGGCGTCGTCCTTTCGTTTATCCGCTCGATTACGTTTGCTTTGTGGGTCGGCCCGAGGGTACGCTGCCCGGAAGGATCAATGTCAATACCGCTACAAAGGAGGTCATTCGAGCGGCCATTCCGCCGGATGCGTCGTTTGTTCCGGATTACGAGGCCTTAGCGTTGAATATCGTGCAGTATCGCCAGTTCCCCGTAGCAGGTTTGCGGCGCATCACCAACCTGCTCAGGGTGTCCGGATTCAATCAGTTCTTAACCGATCCCAACGGCGTCGGCGATCCGGATATGCGCGGTGATTTCGAGGAGCGGGACTGGATACTGTCGCGGGTGGCTAACAAACTTACCGTTCGTAGCGACGTCTTTACCGCCTATATCCTCGTTCGCCTCGGCTACGACGGGCCCGAGCGACGAATGATCGCAATCTTCGACCGCAGCAACGTCTATCAGCCCATCGGCAATAAGAAACCGGAAAAACCGCGAATCATAGCGCTGCACCCCGTGCCCGACCCAAGATAATCGCAGCACAGCCTTTACCAGAGAACGTGTTCACTCAGCTTTATGAGTGTGGCAGCCACTGAGCCACAGGCGAAGTGGATGGTCGTCGCATCCAATAACGCCGTTCTATTCAGCGACCTGCACGGTGACGGTTCTATCCTTCACTTCCGTCACCGTCCCGAAATCGATCTTGCGTGCAAATGCCTCCACGTCCTTGACCGGCGACAACTCCACGGTCAGCACGCCGCCCATCTTCATCAAGCTCATGGAATGGCCACCGTCGGTCATCGTCTTTAGCTTATCCTTTATGGCGTCTTTGGTAGCGTCATCGGCTATGCCCATGATCTTGATCGTAACGGTATTTTCCGGGCTATCCAAATTTCCAAAATCCATGGTGAAGCCCTCCATGTCCTCGCCTTCACCGGGGCCCATGGACATGCCCGGACCGGTGGCTCCGGAGGCCATGTTTTCCTGCAGTTTGGCGGCTATCGCGACGATCTCAAGGAGGTGCTGTTTCGGGATGGCGATTTGAAGCGTAGCACTGCCTTCGTCCACTTTGCCGGCAAGGGCAATGCAGCTCTTCGTCGGTATGTCCAGTTTGCCGAACATCTGGCCCGCCATCTGGAAGCCCGGAATCGGCATGGCGCTTATCATCCCGCCCACACCCGAAACCAGCCGTACGACGTTCACTGAAGCGACGAAATCGGTGGAAGAGGCGTTTGGAATCGCCGCCATCGCCGCCCTGATATCACCAGTGGGAGAGGGGACCGTTCCGGAAAGCGCCTGATCGATCAGTTGGCGCAGGTCCCTGTCGACGTCGGGCCCGCCGGCAACGAGCATGAAACTGCCCGCGGCGGCAAACTTGAAGTTAAAGCCGGAACTGAACATGGACTCAAACATCTGTTTTTCCTGTTCGCCCGCCTCCGGCGGCGCCTTCATGTCGAACTTGAGGGCATGAATCTGCACGCCTTTATACAGTTCCTCGGGCTCCGTAGCCAGCGTAGCATCGAGCCCCATGGCTTTATACATCTCGTTGGCTAACTGCAGTCCGGTGTTGACCTGGTCAAGGGCGGCCTTGGGGTCCGGCATATGGATGACTTCCTTTATGGCGATAGGCGGCATGGCCGGGGCAAACGAAAACGAGATCGCCACCTCCTGCCCCATGTTGTCGGCGCTATCGGCCATCATGGTCTTCCAGTTCTGTATCTGGTCCGGGGTCAGCGTATCGCCTAAAGCCTGGGTGAACATGTCGACAAAGACAGTGTTGAGCTTCGTAAACAGCGGTTTGTTCGTCTTGGCGACAAAGTTGATGGCGGCGGGACTATTAAGGAACCCCGCCAGTTGGTAGCCCGGCTTCATCGAGGGGTCTTTGACGAGCAGGCCGGCTAACTCGGAATTTGGCTTGGCCGACAGTTTCACGCTCAACTCAAGCGTGTCGGGCTCGGGCGTAATGTTAAGGCTCAGCGAGTCCAATTGTACGGCATATTGCTTAACGAAGTCAAAATACGCAACGGCCATCTTAACATTGGCTTCGGACACTCCCGGCTGAGTACTCGCCTGCGCCATCATCTCCCTGGCCTGGTCAAGCTGGGCAAAAGCCATGGGACCGAACAGTTCGACGGCTTTTGCGATATTGACATAGGCCCAGACCGGCGTCGTTTTCGACTCACGGGCTGTGCCGGCAGTGAGACCGGCGGCAAACGAACTGCTCAGCAACTGCTTCCTGACAGCAGCCGTTGACTCCGGATCTGCCGGTACTATCAGGGCGTAATTCGTTCCGGGCAGTTCACTGCCGGCAACGCGCTGGCTAAACTCCGGGCCTGTCACGGGAATGAGTATCCCTGTGACAACCTCCGGCATCATGCCGGCGCCGGCATTGTCGCCCCGCAGAACCATCGCAAAGACAGCAAAATCGCCCTGCGAGTTTATACCCTCGAGAGTGGGATCGCCCAACATTTGACCCAATTGCATCTTTGCAAGCATCGCCACAGGTATCGGTTGGGGCAAGACGCCGGTGAGGTACTGATCGACCGCGCCTAATGTGGTATCGAGACTGTTGATGCGAAGACACGCCAGGCAATCAGCGGGCAGCACATTTAGCAACTCATCTCCTGAGACGGCGGCCGTTATGGCGGCAACCGGGGGTGTTGGCACGACGGCGGTTGTTTTGATTTTGATGGTTTCATCTTCGACGGCCTGTGTGGCGGCGGCTGTGGTCTCCTCCACGGTTTTAACCGGCGGTGTTTCTTTGCGACCCGTCTTCTTCTCGCGGGCCATGCGCATGATATCCCTGCCGACGCTTTCGCCGGCGACCTGGGCAGTCGCAAGGACAGAACTCAGCGGCATAACAACGGCAAGCAACAGGGCGATCATAAGCGATCTATGTCTGGGCATACTCAATTCTCCTTTTCAAAAACTATTTTCATCACCTTATTAACGACGTCAGTCAGCGTCTCTTGTGACAGCCTAACTGAAAATTTTCAGCAGTTCGGGGTAAGTTTTTTTATTGGCGGCGAGAATTCGATATTGCTGACCGGTATAGCTCTCCGGTTCCACAGGAAAGATGCTCTTGCCTTTTATGTCGGTCAGCACGCCGCCTGCCCTTGCGATGATAATCGCGCCGGCGGCAATATCCCAGATCTTCGTTACCGTGGATATCGTGCCTGTCATAGCGCCTTTGGCGACATAGGCCAGATGCAGGGCCGTCGCGCCCAGATTGCGAAAACGCGTACGGTTCATGATTTCGTAAATGCCTTTTTTCATATCCTCGGTGAAGTGGCTGTCGACGCCGAAACAGGTAAGCTCGGAGATACCGTCCTTGCTGACGTTAATTCTGGATGAGTTGAGTTGTGCATCGGTGTCTTTGGCGGCTGTGTACATGGATTCGGTCGCCGGGTCGAAGATCACCCCGACGATCGGCTCGCCCTGGTAGAGGGCGGCGATGCTGACGGCAAAATCCAGCAGGCCGTGTGAATAATTGCTGGTTCCGTCGATGGGGTCGACAATCCACCAGATCGGCTCGGCTGTTCGCGGCGGTTGAAAGAGCATCTTGCCGTCGGGCCCTTCTTCGGCAATGAAGCCGTGGTCCGGATAGGCTTCCTTGATCCGGCTCAGAATGATCTGCTGGCAGTTGATATCGGCTTGCGTAACGATTTCACCGCCATTCTTGACGGTCGCCTTTGTGTATTTGATTTCTTCCATCGCGCGCTGGCCCGCAAGCCGGGCGGCGACGACAGCCACCTCCAGCATTCGACTTATATCGCTGTGTTCAAGCGCCACATATTACCCTTTCAACTTGACAATTACCGGACAGGCCTCTATTATATCATAATTATGTCGCCAGTTCAACAGTCAAATTCGAGCAAAAAGCCGTCCAAACCGACTGCCCGACAAAGGATTGTCGCCGGGGCGATTTTTCTCGTGATTGCGGCTGTTTTCGTATTCTTAGCTGCGGCTGCTAAGGGATGGGTGG
>SDBV01007494.1_pt1 | contig 14912 bp, 15 predicted proteins | sample 2277081 | NCBI WGS metagenome assembly SDBV01 (sample SAMN10402039, study PRJNA504765) | marine sediment metagenome | isolation source: marine sediment core GS10_PC15, 223 cmbsf | place: Arctic Ocean: Southern Knipovich Ridge | collected 2010
CCGAGCGCGCCGGCAACTGGATCGGCCTCGTTCAGCAGATGTGCCGCCATCACCGAGCTAGCGAAGTGCAGCGATGGCATCGCCGCTACCGGGTTGCCACCTAGGAATCCATACATCGATTGCCAGGCGTCGCCCCAGACGCGCTCTCCCACCTCAACCATGATGCGCCGCACCGAGGGCAACCGGCCGCGTTCCGCTGCCCACCACGGCGGAGCCGTGGGAACCAAGAAGTAGAACACCATGCCAACGTCGAACGTAGACAGCATCATCGTCGCGGCACGATCGAAACGCTCCGGGTGTCGCCAGCGAATCCACGCCATAGAGGCGTGTGGCTGCACAAACCACGCCCAGTGGATCGCCGTCAGCGCCGTGTCGAAGCCCGTCGTCCGGCCAAACTGGCCGAGCGCCTGTTGCAGTTCGACGTTGACGGAGCGACCCAGTAGCGCCCGGTCGAAGGCGATCGGGTAATCGAGCCGCGTCCTGCGCTCGAGCCGTTCGGGGTCGTCGTTCGGGAGTTCGTGGATTACCGTGAAGGCCCACATTTGAAGTGCGTAAACGGCGACGTCGCGTTTCGCCGAACGGCGCGTGGCGACCGCCAATCCGAGCGGCGCCGCTCCCGCGGCCGCCGCCGAAACGACCATCGGCAGCCGCAATCTGCGCCGCGCCAGCGGCAGCACAATCCCAGCCGCGGCCACGCCAAGGGCGAGCATGCGCAGCGGGCGTCCTTCGATCCACGGCAGCGCTCGCGGGGCGCCGCCTGGCCTGCACGAGCGTCTTCTCACTGAGCGGCGAGTATATGGCCGGCCCCACCAGGATCGACAGGATTGGAGATGATGCGGGGGATGGAGGGCATTGAGGGCAAGCGCTGCGTGGTGACCGGAGCCGGGGGCTTCATCGGCCGCGCCCTGTGCGAAAGGCTTGCCAGAGCGGGCGGCGAGCTAATCGGCCTCGATGCGAACCCCACCACCCGCGAGCGAGTCGAAGCGACCGGGGCACAGTTCGCCCAGTGCGACGTGACCGACGGCAGCGCCGTGGCGGCCGCGCTGGCCGGCGCGCAGCTGATCGTGCATACGGCAGCGATCGTGACCGACTACGGCGAGATGGACGACTTCGTGGCGGTCAACGTGCGCGGCACCCGGAACGTTCTCGATGCCGCCCTCGAAACCAGCGCCGATCGTGTCGTGCATCTCAGTTCGGTTGTCCGATTCGGCTACGAGCATGCGTCGGAGCTGGACGATGAAGCGTTCGCGCGAGCAGCCGGCATTCCCTATCTCGATACCAAGGCGGCCTCCGACGCGCTCGCGCTGGAGCGTGGAAAACGTGGGGATAAGGTCACAGTCGTCCGGCCGGGTGACGTTTACGGGCCGGGCTCGATCCCGTGGGCGGTTCGGCCACTCGAGGCGATTCGCAAGCGGCAGTTCGTCTTGATCGACGGCGGCACCGGCCTGATGCTTCCAGTGTACGTAGACGATCTGGTGGAATCGATCGTGCTGGCACTGACGGTGCCCGACGCACGGGGAGAGGCGTTGACCGTCTGGGACGGCAGCGCCGTGACCTGCGCAGAGTTTTTCAACAACTACGCGCTGATGCTCGGGCGTAGGAAGATCCCAAGCCTGCCACGCCCGATCGCGCACGCTGCAGCTGGAGCACAGGAGCTGATCGCGAGGCTCACGGGGCGCCCACCGCAGATCAGCCGCAACGCGATCACGTTCGTCTCACGTAAGGCGCCGTTGTCGAACCGGCGTGCACGTGAACTGCTCGGTTGGGAGCCTCAGGTCACGCTCGATGAGGGAATGCGGCGCACCGAGGAGTGGTTCCGGGCGGAGGGCCTTTTGTAGAACACATTGCTAGGCAACAACAGGCTGGTCTATCGGCCCCGGCATCAGGTCTTCGGCCGGCGGGACATCCACGCCGATCACGTTCATGCGCCGCTTGAGCGCGCGGTAGGCGAAGCCGTAGATCTCCGACGAGTGATAGTCGTAGCTGGTGAAGTCGCCGGGGTCCTGCGCGTGTGGGGGGACGAACACGTGGGAGGCTCGCGGCACCAAATCGGCGACCTTGCGCTCGATCAGATCTTTGTAGCGAGGCTCCTTGGAGACAGCGTCCGCGAGGAACTTGACGCCAAACGCGATGTGGCGATGCTCATCCTTCTCGACAAGCGAGAAGCCCTGACAAAAACCCGGGTAGAGATCGTGGTTCTCCAGGTACTTGAGAATTTGGTGTTGTCCGGTCATCGCCAGCACCCCCTCGATCACCAGGTGATAAATCACGATCCCCTCGACCATCAGGTCGAGGTTGCCGGGCTCGGCCTGGATTCGCCGAGCGATTCCGCGCAGGTCACCGTCGAACAACTGCTTCCAGGCCGGCGTCATACCCTGCTCGAGCGTCGTCAACCGGCTGCGAATGTCTTCGGGCTCGAGCGCCATCACCTCGGCCATGAAGCGGTCGAAGAACGCGGCGTGTCGTGCCTCGTCTACTAGCTGCGTCGCGAGAAAGATCTCGGCCTCGCCACTCGGTGCCGCCAGCACGAACGGCGCCAGGTCAGCCGCCACGCGCTCCTCGCCGATGTAGAAGCTCGCCAGCGACCAGATCGTGTCCTGCTGACCGTCGGTCGTCGTCGCCAGCCAGTGCTGCTTGTCGACCGTGAAATCGATCTCGTGAGCCTTCCAGTTCTGACGCTCCCAGAGCGCGTACAACTCCTCGTAACTCAGTAGCGCGACGCCCTTGGCCTTCGGCTCCTCTACCGCCGGGTCACCCTGGCCGGAGCTACCACCCTTCAAGCGCGAGCCCCAGGTCGCGCGTCGATCCTGGACTTCTCGCTGGCGGACCTCGCGCGCCAGCTCAGCGTCATCGCGACCCTCAGAGCGCTCCACCCAGCGACCGAACAACGTCACCGGGTACATCCTCCCTTCGACGCGGCTGAGCTGCTGGCGCATCGCGTCACCCGGAATCAGCTCGCCACGAACGATCGCACCCCAGGTGACGCGCGCCAGCGTGATCGTCGAGTCGACCGCAGACGGTGGCGGCTCGGTCCTGATCGAGACGTTGCCGTCGTCGACCACCAGATACCAGGAGCCGCCGGGACCGCTCTCGTCGCCCTCGAGGTTGTAGGCGATGCAGAACTTGTGCCCGACGGTCCACTGCGGATCGATCACATAGGGAAGTGAGCGGTAGACCAGGTCCGGGTCCGGCTGCACGCCGGCGCGCGCGATGTCGCGCATCGACAAGTTGCTCGACATCTGGCGCAGACGAAGTGCCCGCCGCCGCTTGCCGCGAATGCGCAGGCCTCCGCCAATCATCGCCTTCAAGGCGCTGGCACCAGTCGACAGACGCGCGAGCGTCAGCGGGTCGGTGCGAAGTACGAAGTCGTAGGACCGGTTCGCGGGGACAAGCGCGACACCCTGCGCAACCGTCGGTTGCTCAGCCGTGGGCTGCTCGCCATCGGCGATACCGTTCGACGACGGTCTGCCGAATCGCTCCAGCTCGGCGACCTTGACGTCACCATGCTCGATCGCCACGTCGTACACGCCTACCTGTTCCAGCTCGAGGCGGTAGCGGAGGACGCCCGAAATCGTCGCCGCCGCCGCGGGCAACGCGGCCACAAACAGGCGGCCTGCAAGCTCAGGGTCTTGCTCGGCCATGCGAACTATCGACCGTTGCCGTGCTTCGCTGCGACCTTTAGTTGCCATCGGATGCCACCTTTTCCTCGCTCAACTCGGGCTCGACGATACGAGCCTCGCCCGGGACGGCCCGCACAAACTCCTCCGCATCCGAGCGTTCACCTATCAGGGTTCCCCAGTGCATCGGCACCGCGACACCAGGGTCGATCCGCCGTGCTGCCTCAGCCGCTTCGGTCGCTGTCATCACATAGGTCCCGCTGACCGGCAAGAGAGCGATGTCTACTGCCGCTGCCTGGTCCATCTCGGGTATCACGTCCGTGTCTCCAGAATGGTAGATGCTGAATCCCCCGACGGTTAGCAGATAGCCAACCCAACCGGATTCTCGCGGATGGAACGGCTGCCCTTCCGAGTCGATCTTGTTGGTGTTGTACGCGGCCACAGCGCGAACGTCGATTCCATCCTGTTCGTAGGCCTCGCCCGGCGAAATCGAGACCACCGGCCCCTTGATCCGCTCGGCCACGGTCGCGGGAGCGATGACCACTGTGCCGCGCTTTGAGACTGCACGCACGTCCTCGGGCGAGAAATGGTCGAAATGATCGTGCGTGATCAACACCAGATCCGCGACCGGCCCCCCTCCGACGCGGTAGGGGTCTATGTAAATCGTGCGCCTGTTCGCTTCGATCCTGAAGCTGGCATGCCCGAGCCAGCACAAACTGCGCTCGAGGATCATCTGGCGGTCGGCCGGCACGCGACCAGCATAGCCCCACCTGGTCCTCACATCCTCGCCCTCAAGCTGAAATAATTGCGGCTGCGCCATCCCGAGCGCACACCCACGAAGAGAGGGCAGCCGATGCACACCGCCACCTACGAGACGCTCGAAGTCGCGACCGAGGGCGCGATTGCCAAGATCACACTCAATCGACCCGATCGCCTGAACGCCTGGAACGCGCAGTTTGGCAACGAGCTACGCGAAGCGATCCTGACCGACGCTGCCGCGCCCTCGGTGCGCGCCGTGGTGATCACCGGCGCGGGACGCGGGTTCTCGTCAGGCGCTGACCTCAAGGAGATGCTCGAGGCAAAGGGAGCGGGCGCCGACGCGAACGTCGGCGATCTGCTGCGCGACAGATACCACCCGATTATCAAAGGCATCCGGGAGCTGCCGAAGCCGGTAGTGGCATCCGTCAACGGCCCCGCGGCTGGAATCGGCTGCTCGCTGGCGCTCGCTTGCGACCTGATCGTGGCGGCAGAGTCATCCTTCTTCCAACTTGCGTTCGTCAACATCGGGCTGGTGCCCGACGGCGGATCGACGATGTTGGTCCCCGCGGCGCTCGGAAAAGCGCGCGCGATCGAGATGGCGCTGCTGGGCGAGCGAATCTCCGCAACGAAGGCCCTCGAGTGGGGTCTGATCAACGAGGTCGTCCCCGACGGCGAGCTACCGGCGAGGACCGACGCCCTAGCCGCCAAGCTGGCGGCCGGCCCAACCCGTGCCTATGGCAAGGCGAAGATGCTGCTCAACAACAGCATCTTCAAGCTGATGGACGAACAGCTCGATTTGGAGGCTGACGCTCAGGGCGAGATGACCAGCAGCCCCGATTTCTTTGAGGGCGTCGCCGCGTTCGCCGAAAAGCGCACGCCCGTGTTCAAGGGCGAGTAGGGAACGACCCCGGCGGGATGATGTAACGATCGGGACTTACTAGGGCCGGCAGGTCTCGGCGCCCCCCAGCCTTATAGAATCCCGCGGCCGATGCGCCCGCGAATCAATCCTGGTCCGGCGAAACGCCGCCTGATAACGCTCACGGTCGCCTCGATGCTTGCGGCGGCAGCGCTATTCGCGTTCACGAACGTCGCCGCCGCAGGGGTGATCTCACCGGAGGCCGGCCCGACTCGCAACGCCGAGGACACTCAGACTCTCTGGTGGATCCTGCTGGGGATGGCTCTCGTGGTCGTCGGGATCGTCTGGGCGATCCTCTTCTACTCGCTCTTCAAGTTTCGCGCCAGCCGCGATCGAGAGCCTGCGCAGATCCGCGGCAACAACTCGCTGGAGTTGGGCTGGACGCTGGCGCCGGTCGTGATAGTGGTGACCATCATCGTGATCGCGCTGGTGATGCTGCCCGACATCAGGAACCCTGCCGCGTCTGGACCCGACTCCGTCGCCGAGGCCCGCAATCAGGTCGCCGCTATCGGCCAGCCACCGCCGCCCGGCGGCCAGGGATTGCGAATCGACGTAAGCGGACAGCAGTACCTGTGGCGCTACGAATACCCCAACGGAGCCGTCTCATTCCACGACATGGTGGTCCCCAAAGACGAGACGGTCGTACTGAAAATCACCAGCACCGATGTCGCACACAGCTGGTGGATTCCGAAACTCGGCGGGAAGTTCGACGCGATCCCCGGCCAACACAACGACGCCTGGTTCAAGGCGACTGAGACCGGCACGTTCGAGGGCCAGTGCGCCGAGCTGTGCGGCGCCAACCACACCTTCATGACGGCGCGCGTAATCGTCGTCGAGCCCGAGGAATACCGGCGGTGGCTGGCCCAGCTCAAAACCGACATCGGCGACGCCGTCGACGAGCAGCAAAAGCAGAGTAAGCAGTTCGCGAAGGAAGGCGTCTAACCGAGCGTGGCGACCCCCGAATACATAACGCGACTTCGTCGTAAGCCAGAGATTCTGGTTGACAGCTTTCCGACCAAACGGGCAAGCTGGATCGACTGGGTTACGACAACCGACCACAAGAAGATCGGGCTGCTGTACCTGTTCACGACCGGCCTGTTCTTCATCGTCGGCGGCGTCGAGGCGCTGCTGATGAGGATCCAGCTCGGCACTCCGGACAACACCTTCCTCGACCCCACAACCTACAACCAGCTCTTCACGCTGCACGGCACGACGATGATCTTCCTCGTCGTGGTGCCGATCGCGGCGGCGTTCGCCAACTACATGGTGCCGCTGATGATCGGCGCGCGCGAGATGGCATTCCCGCGACTCAACATGTTGTCCTGGTGGCTGCTCGTGATGGGTGGGGTCGTGCTTTACGCGAGCCTCTTCTTTACAGTCCCGGAGGCCGGCTGGACCTCCTATGCACCGCTGTCGGGGGCCACCTACCTGCCCGGACACGGGATCGACGCCTGGATACTCTCGCTACTTTTGATCGGCCTCTCGTCGATCCTCGTCGCGGTCAACTTCATCGCAACTATCCACAACATGCGAGCCCCCGGCATGAGCTGGAGCCGGCTGCCGTTGTTCTGCTGGACGATCCTGGTCTACTCGTACATGCTGATTGTCGTAATCGGGTCGTTCGCAGCGACGCTCACGATGTTGCTGATCGACCGCAACTTCAATGGCACCTTCTTCGACCCCGCCGCTGGTGGCTCGCCGCTGCTGTGGCAGCACCTGTTCTGGTTCATGGGCCACCCCGAGGTCTACGTCATGGCCCTGCCCGCGTTTGGGATGGTCAGCGAGATCCTTCCTGTGTTTGCGCGCAAGCCGATCTTCGGCTACCGGGCGATGGTCACCTCGATCGGGGCGATCGCGTTCCTCAGCCTGTTCGTCTGGGCTCAACACATGTTCTCGGCGCCGCTCGGCATAGGCGTGCTCGGCTACTTCATGATCGCGTCGCTTTTGATCGCGATTCCGGCCGGCATCATGATCTTCAACTGGCTGGCCACGCTCTGGCGCGGCAACATCGAGTTCACCGTGCCCCTGCTGTTCTGCGTTGGCATGATCGCGCAGTTCGTGCTCGGCGGTGCCACCGGTGTAATGCTTGCGGTGTTCCCACTCGACTGGCAGCTCACCGACACGCAGTTCGTCGTCGCCCACATGCATCACGTTCTGTTCGGCGGCATCTTCTTCGCTGTCATCGGCGGGCTCTACTACTGGTTCCCGAAGATGAGCGGCCGCTTCATGTCGGTGACAGCGGGCAAGGTCTCTTTCTGGACGATGCTGATTGGCTTCAACGTCACCTTCATACCGCTCTACTCAGCGGGGCTGTCCGGCATGCCGCGCCGCGTGGTCGAGTACACGGCCAGTTCCGGGCTGCACGGCTACAACCTGGCCGCCACGATCGGGTCGTTCCTACTTGGCCTGTCAGCGCTGATCACGGTCGCCAATGCGATCTGGAGCGTCAAGAAAGGCCGCAGAGCGGGGCCCGACCCGTGGCGCGCCAACACGCTCGAGTGGTTCACGCCGTCGCCCCCGCCTGAGCACAACTTCGACGTGATCCCAATCGTTCGCAGCGCCGAGCCGATGCGGGACTTCCGGCGCCGCGCCCAGCAACTCGAGGCCGAGATGAAGGCGGCTCAACCGCAAGCGGTTGAGCCGGTGAGATAGTCACGATGGAAGCTGGAACGCCAGTACCCAGACAGGCCACCGGCCTCCCCTGGTCCTACGGCCTGCGTCGCACGGTCACCGACTACGTGGCTCTGACGAAGCCACGAGTGATCTCGCTGCTGCTCGTGACGACGGTCTGCGCGATGTTCGTTGCGAATCCGAGCGTGAGCTTCGTGACGATCCTGCTGACCATGCTGGGCGGCTACCTGGCGGCCGGGGGCGCCGGCGCGATCAACCATTCGTTGGAGCAGGAGATCGACGGCTGCATGAGCCGCACATCGAAGCGCCCGCTTCCATCGGGCCGCGTGTCGCGGCGGCAGGCACTGACGTTCGGGATCAGCCTCGGCGCGATCTCCTTCGCCCTTTTCGCGCTGACCGTAAACCTGCTCGCGGCCTGCTTGGCGATGATGGGCCTGCTCGGCTACGTGTTCGTGTACACGATGTGGCTCAAGCCGCGTACCTCCCGGAACATCGTGATCGGCGGCGCCGCCGGTGCGATGCCACCACTGGTCGGCTGGGCCGCGGTCACTGGCAGCCTCGCGCTCGATGCTTTCATCATGTTCGCGATCGTCTTCTACTGGACGCCACCGCATTTCTGGGCGCTCGCACTACTGATGAAAGACGACTACGCGCGAGCCGGCATTCCGATGATGCCCGTGGTCGATGGCGAGAGCGAGACGCGCCGCCAGATCCTTCTCTACGGCTGGCTGTTGCTAGCGATCAGCCTGGTTCCCCTGGCGATCGGCATGCTGGGCCTGGTCTACGCCGTCTCGGCAACCATCCTCGGCGGGCTGTTCGTGTGGTCGTGCCTGCGCCTCTACCGGCGAGGTGACCGCCCCTCGGCGTCGATCCTCTTTCACTACTCGCTGCTCTACCTGGCGCTGCTGTTCGTCGCGATGGCGGCCGACAGCGTCATATAGGATTCGCGCCAATGGATCGCAAGACCGCTCACAAGAACATCGTCACCGGTCTGATCGTCAGCAGCGTCGCACTGACGTTTTTCGGCCTCACCTTCTTGGCAGCACAGCTATACCTGGGTTGATGAGCGAGTCCGCCAACCCGCCCAATGGCAGTAACGGCAGCAGCGCCGACCGCGAGCAAATCCATCTCCCCGCGCCCAGCCTGATTCCTTTTGCCACCGCCTGCGGGATCACGGTCGCGCTACTCGGGCTAATCATGTCGTGGTGGATCGTGGCGTTCGGGGTTCTGGTTACCGCGATCGCTGTCGTGCGCTGGATACGCACGACCAGAGCGGAGATCGCCGAACTTCCCTCCGAGAGCTAGCTCGTAGCTCGAGCGGCGTTCCAGCGGCGCACGATGTCGCGCATCGACAGCACTCCCTGCACTTCGCCTCCGTCGACGACCAGCAAGTGACGGAAGTTGTGCTCGCACATCGTCTCCGCAGCCCGCTCGAGGCTCCAATCGGGCGCCGCGACGATAACGTCGTCGCTCATGTGCTCGGCAGCGGTCTCGCGGTCGCAGTCCTGACCAGCGGCAACCGCACGCAGGATGTCCCGCTCGGTGAGGATGCCGGGGCCGGGAGAATCTGGGTCGATCACGACTGCGGCACCGACTTGGCGCTCAGCCATCTGGCGCGCGGCCTGATGCAGGTTGAGCCCGGGGCCAATAGTCAGCACGACGGTGGACATGCCTTCGCGGACTTCCATCTACACCCCCGGGTCGGTCGAAATCTCGGGTTAGAAAAGTAACTTTTGACGCAAAGGGGAGCCTAGCGCAGTCAGGTGGCCTCTACGGGTCGGAAGAATCGTCCATCGCAGCGGAGAAGGGGAGCCGGCCGCCGATCGGCTCCAAGCGCGCCAAGCGCCCGGCGCTTGCGTCGACGACGTGCTGGGCGACGGTATCCCAGCCGAAGTTCTTGCGGGCGACCTCGGCGAGCCCGGCCCTAGTTGAGGCGCGAGTGCGGGGATCGACATCGAGCCACCGGCCGAGCGCGTAGCCGAGATCGTCGATAGCACGAAAACTGCGCTCGAAGGCCAGCAATTCGCGCACCTTCAAGGGCAACCGTTCGCCGATGATGCCGATCACCTCTGCCAGTCCGGAATGATCGGCGCAGATCGGCAGCACACCGCAGGCGGCCGCTTCGGCAGCCACCATCCCGAACGCCTCCGGGAACATGCTCGGTACGACCAGCGCATCAGCGGCTGGCAGCAGCCGTGCCAGCTCGCCGTGCTCGAGCCGACCTGTGAACACGACCGACTCGCGCAGTTTCCTCGCCGCTCCGAAGTAGCGCTCGTGCCTGCCTTCGAGTGACTCCAGGAAGTTGCGAAGGTAGGTGAGCTGGTCACGCGGGCCTCCCTCCAACTCGCGCCCCTCGCGACAGACCTGTAAGAGCAGACGCTCGTCGTCACGTTCGAGCCCGCGCATCAGCAGCTCGAGCCCTTCGCGGTAGGTCCCGAAGCCAACGATCACAAGTCGCGCGCGGGGGTGGCGAGCCAACACCAGCGGCCAGGCCGCGAGCAGCAGATCGACTCCCTTCGAGACGATCAGCTTGCCGACGTAACACACCAGCGGCCCATCCGGATCGACCGTCGCAAGGTGCTGCGGAACCGCGACATCGATGCCGGCAGGGTCGTACCCGGAACGGATCTCGGCAAGCTGCTCGGGGCGCGGCGGGTCGGCACGCATCGGAGAGCAGATCTGATCGATACGACGTTCGGCCTCGTGGTCGAAGCCGTCGCGTTCGGCAGTCTCGAGCCAGCGCACAAGCGACTCGAGGTCACCGGCCGCCTGGTCTGGATCGCGCAGGCCGAAGGTGAGCGTATCGACCCCGGGCGGTGCGAGAAACGTGCTCTCAGGTAAACCGTCGAGCGGCATCGCGGCCCAGAGGCTCTCTGCCGTGTGGCGCGAACCAACCAGCACCGCCCGCGCTGCCGTCAACCCTTCGCGCGCGTATGGAGCAAACCGTTCGTAGCTGGACTTGACCGTGTACTCGAGCGCCGAGCCATGAATCTTGGCCGCGAACGGGAGATGCGAGGAGTCGAACGCACGCGCCAGGATCACCGGCCCCATCACCAGGTGATTTGCAAGGCCGGCCTCGATCTCGACGAGCCTGGCGACCTCCGAGACCGCCGCGACGTTCGCAGCCAGGTAGCGATCAAGTTCGTCGCCGGTGAGCTGGTCGAAGGTCTTTACCTCGAAACCTTCGTAGTCGTCGTAAACGTAGACGGGCAGCAGCCCACCGATGTCGGGGCGGTAGACGGTGCAGCGGCCGGCGTGCGACGGAGAGCTGACCTCGTGCATCATCAACTCGCCGGTGTCCCAGTCGCCGACCGCGTCAACGAACCCCAACTCGCCCGCGTTTCGGTCCTGGCAGAAGATGTGCACGTCGTGACCCCGGCGCACCAGATGCTCGGCCAGCTCGGCGTTGTAGACGTTCGAACCCGTACCTCGCAACAGATAACCGTGAAATATCAGCAGGCGCACGCGAGCGAGTCTATTCGCCGCGGATCCTGGCAACGGCCCGGCCGGTGCGACAGGCGCGCTTGATATTCTGGCCAATGATGAGTTCCCCTGACAGATACAGGCTGCGTGCCCCGGCGTCGGGTCGCGAGGCAATCGTCAGCTTCGAGCCCGCCGAGGAGGACAAGAACGAGGTCGGCTTCTACGACCACGTGACGGGCGAGCGGATGGAGGTCGTGTCGAAGCTGTTGCCGTCCTCACAATCGGCTTCGCGCCTGACTCGCACGCCGGATAATCTGCGCGTTTGCAACCGCTGCCGGGAGCTGGTCGAGCGAGACCTCAGCGAGTGCCCCTACTGCCGTAGAAGCCTCTCCGCACTTCCAGCGCAAGACTTATAGATCAGGAGTATGCGCCTATGCGCAAGTACTCAATTTTAGTAATCGCTGCGATCATCACCGGTGTCGTCGCTGCTGCGGTGATCGCCAACTCCGGCGACGGCGACAAGTCGAACAACTCCGAGCGGACCGATCTCCCCACACTGCAGGGCTCCGGCACCGGCACGACGACAACTCCTACGGTCAAGTCGAAGACGACCAAGACCGACACGAACGGCACCGATGACACGGGTGGAAGCACCGTACCCGACACCAGCGGAAGCGAAGACTCTGGCGGCAGCGATCAGGGTAGCCAGGGCGGCGGCGGCGCCGAGGCGCCGACACAGGACTCGCCCGAGAACGACACGCCACCGCCAGCGAACTCCGCGCCAGATCGGTTCGAAAAGTTCTGCCGGGACAACCCCGGCGCCTGCTAGCTGCTGGCGGCTACCGAGCCGAAGTAGCGCCGGCGCCCGACGCGGGCTCGTTGGGCACGATCCGCACCCAGTAGATCAGTCGTGCAGTCTGATACCGACACTGGTAGAGCTTCACGGTGCTCGGCTTGAGCTGGGCGTCGTTGGTCTTGTAGTACCGCTTGAACGCCTTGAGATTGGTGCTCGAGGGAGTCTTACAGCGCTTCTTGGAGCGACTGGCGAGCCAGTAGTTGCCCTTCGCCCGGAGGCCGACGGCAAACGACGGCATCCATGTAACCGCTGTCACGCCGACGTAGTCACCTTTGCGCACATCGAGCGGCTCCGGAAGACGGACCTTGAGGCGACCCTTGGCGCCTAGCTTGTCGCGTAACTGGACCGTCTCGCTCTGCCGGATCATGCGGTAGCGGCCCCTGATCCCCTTGCGCAGAACTGCAACACGAGCGGCGGGCTCGCCACCGAACAACTTGTTGAACGACTTGACCTGAGTCTCGGTCAACCTTGGCAGCTTCAACCACCAGGCGGCGAGCTTGCCGTCCTTCGGGATCCGATACGGCCTCGCGGTTCCGGCGGCGGCCATCTGGACACCGGTCACACGCGCGACCACCTGGCAGGTGCGGACCTTTGAGCAAGCCGTGTCCGGGTATCTCTTGCTCTTGCCGAGGACAATCGACTTGGCAGCCGTCGGACGGGCGCCGTGCTTCGCGGCGAGGGCGGTCGCGGTCATCGCGCAGATCGCTGCCAGGGCAGCAAGGATCTTCAAGGTCTTGGATGTGATCAGGAAGCTCAACACGCTCACTCCCTAGGAGTTCCGGAGCCTGGTTCCGTTTCCGTGGCTGTGGACAGCTTGAAGATACCTACTGTCCTTCGAGCGCGCCTCGATTGCTCCCCTATGCGCGAAGAACTTTGCGACTCATATCACGAACTTTTGTCACAATCGCCCATTGTGGTGCGGTATCCGTGTAGGGTTCGCGTGCGATGGAGGAGAATGAGAAACGGGCTTTCCTGGTTCGCGAAACCCTCGCTCAACGCGGAATCGCCGCCGATGAAACCGATATCGCTGTGATCGGCGCGGTCGAGGATCTCTACGGGCCGAGCCTCGACGCTCTACTGGCCGCTGACCTCAGCCAGATCGAGCCTGAGCTGGAGCTCAACCCCGGCCGCCCGCCGCTACGCCACGAGGGTCGCAGTTGAGCGACCATCCGCAGGACCTGGGGCTGCGCGAGCAGGCGGCGTCGATCGCGTCGGGTGAGCTCGATGCGACCGAGCTGCTGGACGCGACACTGGAGCGAATCGAGCAGCGCAACGGGGCGCTCAACGCAATCGTCGACGTAGCGGGGAACGAGGCCGCGCAGATGCTCGCCGAGGCGCCCGATGGTCCGCTACACGGAGTACCGATAGCGATCAAGGACATGTACGCACTGCCGTGGCGTGCGCCGCGCGACGGGGCGGTAAAGAGCTACATGGGGGTCGAGGCGGGCGAATCCGCCATGTACCGCAGGCTGCGAGACGCTGGCGCGGTGATCGTTGGTGTTACCAACACGCACGAACTCGGGCTCGGCTCGACCGGACACATATCCGCTTACGGGCCGGTTGGCAACCCCTGGGACCACGCCCGTTGCGCCGGAGGTTCTTCCGGCGGCTCCGCCTCAGCGGTCGGCGCGCGGCTGGTCGCTGGAGCGATCGGGAACGATGGCGGCGGCTCGGTCCGGTTTCCAGCCGGCTACTGCGGAATCACCGGGATCAAGCTCACCTGGGGCAGCGTGCCGAACGATGGCTACACATTTCGCAAGTCGCTGCTCGGCTCGGACGGCCCGTTCGGTCGCGACGCCGCCGACACACGTCTGCTCGCGTCGGCGATGCTCGGCACGCCACTCGGCGACCGCCGTACCGATGGCCTGCGGATCGGCGTGCCAGAGTTCTTCTGGGACGATCTCGATCCTGAGGTCGAGGCCGCCTGCCGGCAGGGGGTCGCCTCACTCGAGCAGGCCGACCTACTCGCCGAATCGCTCGACCTTCTGGGTACCGATTACCTACGCATCGCGACCGTGCTTTTGCTGGGCATGGAGCTGTCGCCCGACGCCAAGCCCGGGCTGCTGGAAGAGATCCTCCCCCAACTCGATCCGTTGCTAAGAGGTTTGACGAAATTCCAGATGCTTGTTCCGGCGCCCGCGTACATCCGCGCCGCGTGGGTTCGCTCGGAGTTGCGACGCTCACTCGCGGAGGCGTTCGACGACGTCGACCTTCTGGCGTTTCCCACGCTTCCAGCGCCGGCACCGTTGATCGAGAACCCGTCGGTCGAGCTGCCGTCAGGCGTCTACCCGGCTGACTTCGCCAATGTCCGACAGGGCGGGCTTGCCAATCTGACCGGCGTACCGGCGATATCGATTCCATGTGGGTTCAGCGCAAGCGGCCTTCCGATCGGGCTGCAGCTCGTCGCCCCCTGGGGCGAGGAGGAAAGGCTGCTCGACGTCGCCGAGACGTTCGAGCGCGCGAGTGCGCGCGAGTTCATCGACCCGGTCCCGCCGATCGCGCAGCAGGCCGCGGTGTAGATCACTTGTAGCGGTAGGTGATGCGGCCGCGGTCGAGGTCGTAGGGCGATAGCTCGATCTTTACGCGGTCGCCGGGCAGGATCCGGGTGTAGTGACGACGCATCTTGCCGGAGATGTGACCAAGCACCACATGGTCGTTGCCGAGCTTGACGCGGCACGCCGTGTTGGGCAGTACCTCGACGATCTCGCCC
>SDBV01007495.1_pt1 | contig 14912 bp, 11 predicted proteins | sample 2277081 | NCBI WGS metagenome assembly SDBV01 (sample SAMN10402039, study PRJNA504765) | marine sediment metagenome | isolation source: marine sediment core GS10_PC15, 223 cmbsf | place: Arctic Ocean: Southern Knipovich Ridge | collected 2010
GCCTCGGCGCCGTCGACGTCGGTCCAGGCCGCGCAGTTGATCACTGCATGCGGGAAGCGCTCGACGAAAGCCGCCTCGACCGCCTCGGCGTCTGTGATGTCGAGCTCGCCGTGTGTCACCGGCAGCACTTCATGGTTCATCTGCTTCGCGGCGCGCAGCACGTCTGTTCCGAGCATGCCGCTTGCTCCTGCTACCAACACTCTCATGCGGCGGCCGCCTCAAGGCGGACGCTCTGGGCTTTAGACGTGGGTTCCCCTTTTTCCACTAGTGGATCTTGATCTCCGAGTTGTCGCCGACCATGAAACGGTACGCCCTGGGCCGCGAGTTCGAGCGCTCGAGCTTCACGTTCCTGCCGATCAGGCTCGCCTCCATGCGGTCACCCAGATCGCAGATGCTTGATCCCTCCAGCACGATCGAGTGTTCGACCTCCGAGTGGTCGATCGTTACGCTGTCCGCTATCGCGGAATACGGTCCGACGTAGGAGTCGACAATTCTCGCGTCGACGCCGATGATCGCCGGGCCGCGTATCTTGGAGCGCTCGAGGACGGCGCCGCGTTCGATCACTACACGGCCCTCGACACTCGAATCGATCATTTTGCCGTCGTTGCGCGGGTCGATGTCCTCGAGTATTAGCCGGTTCGCCTCGAGTATGTCCTCGAGCTGCCCGGTGTCCTTCCACCAGCCGCCGACCCTGTGTGGCTCGACACGCATCTGCCGGTCGATAAGGAACTGGATCGCGTCGGTGATCTCCAACTCGCCGCGTCCGGACGGCTCGATCGAGCGGGCGGCCTCGAAGATCGTCGGTGTGAACATGTATACGCCTACCAGCGCGAGATTCGACGGCGGTTCCGTCGGCTTCTCGACCAACCGCTTGACGCGATCGCCGTCCAGTTCGGCGACGCCGTAGTGTTCGGGATCGTTGACCTGCGTCAGCAGTATCAGCGCGTCCGGCTCGTTGCTCTTGAAGGCTTCAACCAGCTCGGCGATGCCGTCCTTCAGCAGGTTGTCGCCGAGATACATCACGAACGGCGAATCGCCCAAGAACTGCTCGGCGGTCAGCACCGCGTGTGCGAGGCCCTTTGGCTCGTCCTGCTCGATATAGGTGATCTCGATGCCGAACCGCGAGCCGTCGCCGGTGGCTTCCCGGATCGCTTCGCCGGTCTCGGGCGCGATGACGATCCCGACCTCTCGGATGCCGGTCGCGGCGATCGCCTCGAGACCGTAGAACAGCACCGGCTTGTTGGCGACCGGCACGAGCTGTTTCGCGCTCGTGTGGGTGATCGGGCGCAGGCGTGTGCCCTTACCGCCCGAGAGGACCAATCCTTTCAGCTCCTTCATGCGAGAGGGAGCGTATCGAGGCCAGGCGGGTCAAGGCCCGCGCCCGGGATGCTGACAGCGCGGGTCAGCCTGCTATCGCACCTAGTACGCGCCACCGAGCTTGGAGTGATCCCAGCTAATCGTGTCCTCGATCACGAACCGAACGGCGACGCGCTTGGCGGCCTGGGCCCGCAGCGCATTCCGCGTCGTGTCGTCCACCTGCGCGTTTTCTTGGTACTTGATGAAGATCTCCTCGGCGAGCGATGCGACGTCGTCGAGCTCACGGTGGATATCGACGCGCGTCTTGAGCATCACGCCGCGCAACTCCTGGTACTGGTCGCCCGACTCGGCCAGCAGCGTCGCGCGGGAGTCTCGCTCAAGGTTCTTGACCTTTTGTGACTTGGCATACGTATAGATCCACGGCTCGCGGTCGCGCATCACGAACCACAGCGCGGTCAGGTGGGGCCATCCGTCGGTGCCGTTGGTGGAGACGTTCATGATCCGCTCGCTTGCGAGGAAGTCGGCGACCTCTTGATCGCTGAGCCTGATCTTGTCGCGCCTGCTGGCCAAGCTCAGTCGGGGTCCAGCCGTAGCTGCTCGGCGCCGCCGGCGGCACGCAGCTCCTGGTCGTCGACGTAGACGGGGTTGGTGCGACCGTTCAACCAATCTTCGATCAGGTCGTCGTAGTGCTTCGAGCCCGGCTGCCCGGACTGGCCCGTGGTGAGCTGCCAGCGCGAGCGCTGCGGGTCGGCGATGTCGCAGACCATTCTGTAGACGGGTCCCCAGACGCCTTTGAACGGATTGGTCGGCATGTAGCCGATTTGCGTCACGGTCTCGCTCGCGCCGCCGATCTCGACCTTGCGGTTGAAAATCTTCCGGAAGACGTCGTTGGCGGCGCCGAACGGGTGCGAGAACTCGACCCCGTGCACGCGCCCCCAGCGCCACTTGTCGGCGTTGCGGCCAAAACGCTGCTCGAGCATGTCGAGCGCGGCCGTCAGCGACTCGAGCGCGACATCGTTCCACGAGCGTCCCTGCGGGTGCGAGTCGTTCGCAAACCAGGCCGGGTCACCCTCGTCCCACATTTCAAGCATGCGGGTGTGGAACCGCCACGGGGAGGAGACGACCTCGAACAGTTCCAGGGCCGACTTGTTGAGGTAGGTCTGGAGGATCTTCTCGTCGCTGATCGCCGCCTCGGCGATGCGCTCCGCGAACACGATCGTGAAAGCGTTGTAGATCGTCGCGGGAACGCTGTCGACATCGAGGTTTCCGTCCCAGCTCTTGAGGCGCTCGATCGCGCGAGTCTCACGCTGCGAGGACGGATCGAGACGTGAGAGGCGGTGCACAGTCTCGACCCCCGGGAACGAGTAGAAGTCGATCTGCATCCGCTCGAAGTCGTCGAGCGAATGGCGCTCGCGCTCGCCGAGCATGTCCTCTATGCGGCGCGCCCGGTAGCCGGTCATCCATTCCGAGGTGATGTGGTGCGGGTAGTCATCGTCGACGATCCGGTTGTTGGCTGTTACCAGGAAGCCACTCTCCGGGTTGATGTTGTGCGGTAGCTCGTCGAACGGGACCGTGCCCTGCCAATCGTGCTCGCCGGTCCAACCGGGTTTCGGCAAGTCGATCGAGTCGGTGTTGCGGATCGGCAGCTTGCCGAGCAACTGGTAGCCGATGTTGCCATCGCTGTCGGCCCACAGCATGTTCAGGCAGGGGCACGTGTGCGCCGCGCCGGCCTCGAGCAGCTGCTCTCCGTTGCGCGCGTGAAAAACCTCAGGTCCGGCGCCGGTCAGCAGCGGGTAGTGGAGACCCGTCCACGAGAGCGCGAGTGGCTGGTCGTCCTGTGCGCCGAGCGCGTCATTGACAATTGGACCGTGGTGAGTGATCTTGACGTCGAGTACGTCTGGCTGCTCCTGTCCTTTGACCTTGATTTGCTCGCGTACGATCTCGGCCTGGCGCCACTCGCCGCGGAATTCGTAGAGGCGATCGTCGTCGGCGTTGAATCGCTCTACGAACAGGTCCTGGATGTCGCCCATCACGTTTGTGTAGCCCCACGCGCAGTACTTGGTCTGTGCGTAAACCGGGAACGGGTTGGTCGGGAGCGTTGCGCCGCGCGCTTCGAAATCGTCGCAGGCCAACTCGACTTGGTACCAGAGGTCGGGAATCGTCAGTGACAGGTGCGGGTCGCATGCGAGCAGCGGCTTGCCGGTCACCGAGCGCCGGCCTGAGACGACCCAGTTGTTGGAGCCGGTCGCGTGCATCGTCAGGCCGAGTTGCTCCTTGACGTTCTCGATCTGCGCAGCGAGGTCGGAGCCCTGGCCGGAGTAGGGGTTGCCGGGGGCGGTTACGACCGGCGTTCCGCGCGGATACTGGGGTTCGAGTTTTGCGGCTCGCTCGGCGCCGGCGTCGCGGACGAGCTGTGCGCGGTGCAACTCCATCTCCCAGTTGGTCGACAGGCCGAACGCCATCAACTTGCCGGCCGCAAGTAGATCGACCGTGCGCCACGGTTCCGGCTCGATCCGCACGAGCTGGAACTCGATCGGCAGCGCGCGCAGCGAGTCGATCGCAGCGTTGATCCCCGAGCAGTACGCGTCGCACAAATCGCGCAGGTGCCCATCGAGCTGGCTCTCCTCGCGCTCGGCCGCGCGGCGCATACCGAGCGTGCGCGTCAGCCGGTCGACTGGCAGGCTGTCCGGTCCGGCGAACTCCGAGATGCGCCCGGCGGTTGCGCGCCGAAAGAACTCGAGTTGCCAGAGGCGGTCCTGCGCGTGGGCGAAGCCAACGCCGAAGTAGAGGTCGGTCTCGGCGCGCGCGCGAATGTGGGGCACGCCCTGGCGATCGCGGATTATCTCGATCGGACTGGCGATGCCACCAACCCGAGTGCGACCGCGTGTCTTCGGCTGCGGCCGCTTGAACAGCTGATACCAGCCTGCCGCGGCGGCGAACGTCGCGGCGCCTATGCCTGCCGGCAGGGCGGTCGTCTTGATTGAAGGGCGCATCTTGGGTGTGATTCTGCCAGGCGGGGAGGCTCTGCGTCGCCGCCTCGAAACGGCGCCGGGGCTGCCCGGTCCTAAGCTGCGGTCTTGGCGCGCGGCTTGCTGGCCAGCCTGGCCGCGGCATCGTGTACTGCTTCGCGGGCGTCGAGTGGATCGACCACGATTGCGTCGCCGGCCTCCTTCAGCACCTCGCGCACCAGCCAGTCGACACCAGCGAACGGTAGCTCGACGATCAGCGCGCCATCGGCCAGCTCGTCGACGACGACACGGCGCTCGCGCGCCCAGCGGGCGCGCTCCGGCGAGATCCAGACGCGTGCCACGCGCGATGCCGGCACAGCACCGGTCTGCGGCCAGCCTTCGAGGTCGGCAGTCGGATCGACCTCGGGCCTGCGGTCGAAATTCTTGCGCGACATTTTCGTCTTCTTGATGCGGTCAAGCCGAAAGTGGCGCGTGTCTTCTTTGGCAGGGTCGTAGGCGAATACGTACCAACCCTCACGTCCATTGATCAGCGCGTAGGGCTCGACCCGACGCTCGGTGAACTCGTCCTCGTTTTGCTTGTAGTAATCGAGGTCGAGCATTCGTTGCTCGACTATCGCACGATTGATTGTCTGCGCGATCTTCGCGTCGTCGGCCGGCGTGTGCGCAATCTGTAGCCCCTCGCGCGCCGGGTCGTCGCCGAGCGCTGTGATGATTTTCTGGCGCGCGGCGCGCAGCGAGCCCTCTGGCAGGTGGTCTCCGAGCAGGTCGATCGCGGCGATCAGTGCCTTCGCCTCGAGCGGCAGGAGACGAGCGGGCCGGGCGAAGTTGTCCGAGTAGGGTTCCGGGTCGACGTCGATTTCCTCGCCTTGGATCTCGGCGTAAAGCACGTAGCTGCCGCCGCCGAAATTGACGACGTTGAGCACGTCCATGTCCTCACGCAATTCCTCGTCGGAGATCTGCAGTCGCTCGCGCACGTCGTCCACGCGTGGCCGCCGGCCGTCGCGCGCTGATCGAATCAGGATTCCCGCCAGTGCGACCAATCTCGCGAAGCGCTCTGGTCTGATCGGCGTGTCGGTAACAGCATCGTCGCCGGACTCGGCGCCATTGTCATTGGCGCTCTCGTGCGCGGCTGGCCTGCCGACAGACTCCGCCACGAACGATTGATCGTCACCCTCGTGCCGTCCCGCCACCAGTGCAAGACGCTCAGCGGCCTCGTCGGCCAGCTCGCTTGGTTCGAGGATGCGCGCGTTCTCACCGAGGCCAAGCACCCACGCGATCAGGTGCCGTCCCTGCGCGTAGTCGGTCGTCAGCACAATGCCCTGCCCCGGGACGCGCAGCTTGTCAGCCTTCCACTGCTTCCCCGACTGTGTCACCTCCGCCAGCTGGCCGTGACGGCCGAAGTCGCGCTTGATCAACCAGGCGATTCGCTCCGAGATCCAGATGCGTGCGGTTCCGTGCACCTCGCCGAGCTGCCAGTCCGCACGGTGTGCGTAGCTCCATGGATCGAAATCGTCGGGTGGGGTGAAGTCGTGCTCGGCCTTGCTCGCGTAGGAGACCTTCTCGCGGATACGCGAGAGACGGAAGACTCGTACGTCCTCGCGCTCGTGGGAGTAGCCGACCAGATAGAACTGACCGCCCTGGTAGAGCAGGTGGTAGGGATCGACCTTGCGCTTCGACTGCTCGTCGCGCTCGATCGAGTAGTAGCCGAACTCGATCGTCTTGCGACGTGAGATCGCGGTCTCGACTTTCGCGAGTCGCTGCGACAGGTCACGCCCGCCGGCCGACGCCGTTACAGCAACCGCGACCAATCGTTGCTCCGGGGCTCTCAGCGGGCTCGGCTTGCCCCACGACAGCTGCTGTAGCGCTAGTCGCAGCGGCTCGGCGTAGGCAAAGCGACCGTCGAGCAGTACCAGCGAGGTCTGAAGCGCGGCCAACTCGGAGTCGTCGAACTTAATCTCGGGCAGGTAGAAGTTCTCGGCCGGCAGCGTGTAGAGCTCGGCCTCGAAGTAACCCTCGGGTGGCTTCTCGACCTTGAGCGAAATGCCGAGTGCTTCCAGCTCGGCACGGTCGGCATAGAAGCGGCGGGCGAAAGCGTCGCCGTTCATCTCGCTGTAGCCCTCGACGTCTTGCTTGATCTCGAGCGCGGACACGGGCCTTCGCTCGGCCATCAGGAACGAGATCAGCGACAGCTGGCGGATGAGCTTCTCGGTGTCTTTTGCCATGCCCTTGGGGTGCGCGAAAAGGCGCTTGCGAGAGCATAGTTGTCTACCTCGCACCGCTCTGGAATGGGCACAGCAAGACTGCCCAAATTGGGAGGTTCGCCGAGGCAGCCGATCGCCACGGTCGCCAGTCCTCGCTCGGCGGGCCGTTCGAGCACGCCCGATGTCAGCTCGAAGGCTTCTGGAGGCCGGTGTCCGAGCTCGGCTGGGTCGTAGGATGCCCTCCGTGAAAAAATGGGCCCCGATCCTGATTCTGGCGGCCGCCCAGTTCGTGATGGTGCTCGACACGTCCGTCATGAACGTTGCGATTACGGACGTTGTCGAGGACCTCGACACGTCGGTATCGCAGGTGCAGTTGGCGATCACGCTCTACACATTGGTGATGGCGGCGCTGATGCTGACCGGCGGCAAGCTCGGTGACATCCTTGGACGGCGTCGCGTGTTCTCGATCGGCCTGATGATCTACGGGACCGGGTCGCTGACCACCGCGCTCGCTCCGAACATCGATGTGTTGCTGCTCGGATGGTCGGGCCTCGAAGGAGTCGGAGCCGCGCTCGTGATCCCGGCGATCGCGTCTCTAATCGCCGGTAACTACAAGGGCACAGACCGTGCGCTTGCCTACGGAATCATCGGCGGGATGGCCGCGGCGGGGGTCGCGGCCGGGCCGCTGATCGGCGGTTGGGTGACGGAGGAGTTCAGCTGGCGCTACGTGTTCGCCGGCGAGGTGGCCGTGATCGCGGCGATCCTGCTGACTGTTCGCGCGATTCGCGACGTACCGAGGCCGGAGACTCCGCCGCGGCTCGACCTGGCTGGTTCCGCGCTGTCGGCCGTCGGTATGGCACTGATCGTGCTCGGAGTGCTGAAGATCCCGGAGTGGGGCCTGGTCGAGCCGAAGGGGGCGCTGACGATCGGCGGGACCGAGATCACGCCGTTCGGTTTCTCGGCGGTGCCATTCATGATCACCGCCGGTGTGGTGGTGATGGGGCTGTTTGCCACCTGGATAGAGCGTCGCGAGCGGCTCGGGCAGGAGCCGCTGATTCGCCGCGACCTGTTTCGCGTCGAGCAGTTGCGCGCCGGCCTGACGATGCTCGGCTCGCAACAGCTGATTCTCATGGGGATCTTCTTCGTGCTGCCGCTCTACCTACAGGTCGTCTTGGGGAAGAACGCGTTCGAGACCGGCATCGCGATCCTGCCGATCTCGGTCACGATGTTCGTCTCGGCGTTGACGGGCCCGAGGCTCGCTACGCGGTTCTCACCGCGGCGAATCGTTCAGGTCGGGCTGCTGGGCATGCTCGGTGCGTCGGTCGTGCTGATGGCGACGATCGATTTCGAGGTGAACCGGACCGGCTTCTTGGTCGGGCTGGCGCTGTTTGGACTCGGCGTCGGGCTACTGGCGTCGCAACTCGGCAACATCATCATGTCCTCGGTTGATAGCTCGCGTGCCAGCGAGGCCGGGGGATTACAGGGGACCGCCCAGCAGTTCGGCGCGTCGCTCGGCACCGCATTGATCGGCGGCGTGCTGCTGGCGGGGTTGGCAAGTTCGACCGGCGACGCGGTCGCCGGCAACCCCAACATTTCCGCTGCGGTGGAACAGCAGGTCGTTGCTGTAACCGAAAAGGGCGTCGACTTCGTGCCGCACGATCAGGTTGAGAGAGCGGTCAAGGACGCTGGAGCGTCCGAGGGCGAGGCCAAAGCGATCGCCGACGCTTACGCATCTGCGCAGATACTTGCGCTCAAGGAGGCGATGGCTGCCGCCGCGATGTTCACGCTGATCGGCTTCTGGTTCAGCCGGCGGCTACCGCGCAGACGACTCGGTGAGGCCGATGAGCCTCCACCGACCCAAACCGCTGCTCCCGCCGCCTGAGCTACTCGCCCGAGGCGACCGGCAACTGTTCGCCGCCGCTCGCTTCGGGCTCACGACCGGAAAAATATGCGAAGCTCGACAGCGCGCGGTCGAAGCCGGACCATGACTCACCCTCGGCCAGTCCCTTCTCGAGTCGGTCGAAGCTGCCCAGCTTGCCGCCCATGTTGTCGACCATGTGGACGATCCAGGCTTCGCGCGTCATCGGGATCACCGGGCTGCCGTTCTCGAGCTCACCGTGGTGCGAGAGCTGGATGTGCAGGAGCGATCGCGCCAAGCTCCAGGGGAAGCCATCGATCTGTTCTATCTCGCGGCGCACCATGTAGTAGCCGAGCGGGATCTCGCCGAGCAGTCGGCCGTCGTCGGTCAGGTCGATCGCGGCGCCTTCACTGGCGTAGGCGTCGATCTTGCCGATGTCGTGGATCAACGCGCCGGTCACCGTGAGGTCGCGGTCGATTCCGGGAAACGAGGTCGAGATCGCGCTCACGGCTTGAGCGACTGAGAGCGTGTGCTCAAGCAGGCCGTGCGGGTACGCCTCGTGATAGAACTTCGCGGCAGGTGCGGCGCGGAAGCGCTGCCAGGCTGCGGACCGCTCTCCGTAGAGGGCGTCGAGCAACAGCTTGAGGTGGGGGTTGCGGACCGTATCGATCAGCTGCCGGAAGTCGGCCTCCATCTGGTCGACATCGGCGTCGGGCTTATCGACCAGGTCGTCCAACTCGTACTCGGACTCGCCCGCTGCGATCAGCGTGCGCACAGTCAGTTGCGCCCCGTAGCGCTCGCTGACCGCATACTTGCCGCCGACCCGAACCACCGCACCCGGCTGCGCCGCGTCGTGGACGCTGTCGGCGTCGTCCCAGCAAATTGCGGGCAAGCTGCCGCTCGAGTCGGCGAGGCTGAGTCGCACGTAGTTCTCGCCGTTGCGCTTCTGCGCCAGCCTGCGCTCCCGCACGACGAACACTGTTTCGATGCTCTGACCGTCGACCAGATCGCGCACGAACGTCTTGGAAGCCCCATCAGAGTGGGAAAACAGACCGGTGTCTAGTTTCTCGTTCAAGGGCTGGGGAAGATAGAGGGGCTGGCGGACGCACACGAATTCGAGCGCCCTGGTACAACAACTTGCATGTCGAGTCGAACACAGCAGCTGATTCCTGACAGCGGGCGAGCGCCGCTGCCCGATGTCCCCGTCTGCGTTCTCGCCAAGGTCGGCGAGGCTTCGCTCAAGGGGCGCAACCGCAAGCACTTCCTCGACGTGTTGCGCGGCAACTTGCGCGCCGCCCTCAAGGGAATCGACGCGCGTGTCGAGAGCGGCGGCTCGGTCGTCCTGATCCCCGTTCCGGATGAGGCGAGGGCCGATGAAGTCGCATCGCGTTTGGAGCGCGTATTCGGGTTTGCCAACGGCTCTGTCTGTATGCGCTGCGAGCGCGATCCCGAGACGATCGCCGAGGTCGCGATGGCGACGATCGCTCGACTCGAGCCACGCACGTTTGCAGTACGCGTGCGCAGGCGCGACAAGGATTTCCGGCTCACCTCGAACGAGTTGGAGCGGGAGGTCGGCACGGCCGTGCAGAGCCGTATCGATTTGCCCGTCGATCTCAGCAGCCCAGATCTGAAGCTGCGCGTTGAGCTGGACCGTGGCGCCGCGTTCGTCCACGTCAGCGAGATCGATGGCGCCGGCGGGCTGCCGGTTGGAACCAGCGGCCGCGCGCTGTCGCTCTTGTCTGGCGGAATCGACTCGCCGGTGGCGTCGCTCGAGGCGATGAAGCGTGGTCTCGGCATCGACTTCATCCACTTCAGCGGCGAGCCCTACTTGGAGCCGACGGCCGCGACCAAGGCCGAGGCTCAGGCGAAGGTTCTCAACGGCTTCCAGGCTCGCCGGCCGGGCGCGATGTGGGTCGTTGCGTTCGGCGGTCAGCAGCGGGCGATTGCCGCCGTGTCCGACGAGTCAAACCGGATCGTTCTCTACCGGCGCCAGATGGCACGCGTCGCCAATGCGCTGGCCCGCCGGCTAAGCGCCAAGGCGCTGGTCACCGGCGACTCGCTCGGCCAGGTCTCGTCGCAGACGCTTCACAATATGACGGCCGCAGACGCTGCGTCCGCCCTGCCGATCCTGCGGCCGCTGCTGACCTGGGACAAGCGCGAGATAATGGCGAAAGCCGCGTCGATCGGGATTCTCGCCCTTTCCGAGCTTGCTGCGGAAGATGCCTGTCCATTGTTTGCTGGTGCGAAGCAGCGCACCGCGATTCCGCATCGGGAGGTGTCGAGCGCCGAATCGGAGCTCGATCTCGACGCGATGGCCGAGCAGGCCGCGGCCGAGGCACGCCGTGTCGACCCCGGCGTGTTCCTCGACAGGCTCGAGCGGGAGTCGCGCGCGGCGTGAACCTCGCTCTGCAGGCGCGATGGGATGGACTGGCGCCGCACAGCCGTCGCTGGGTGGTCGTGCAGTTCGTGCTGGGCGCGCTGCTCATCAACGCGATCCTGAACGCCACGATTGCCTGGGTATTCACGCTCGATCAGGGTCAGGTCTCGTACGTCGGGATTCCGCTGATCGACAAGACGACGCTGCTGGTTGACTCACTCGGCACCCTGTTCATACTCGCGTTCCTGACGACTCTGATCGTTACAACGATCGTGCGCAAGGAACTGGAGCACGGTGAGCTGGTGGCTCCGGCAGTCGCGCCGGCGCGACTGCCGCACAGAGCGGTCAAGCGCGCGGCGCTGGTTGGCGCCGTCTGTTTCGCGGTTCTCGCGATTCCCGTGACCCTGGTGTCGCTCGCCGCCGGTTCTCCGGACATGACGATTGAGCAGTTCCTCGTCTACAAGGCGATATTTGGCGCGCTTTACGGCTTACCGATCACGCCGGCAGTGGCGCTGCTGGCGATGGAGCCGGCTACCAGCGACCGCTAGCCGGGCACGGGCTCACGCCAGGCTTGACGCAGGACCGCGTTACCGCGCCGGCGTTCAGCGTGATCGTGAACTCGTTGCCGCTCGACGATTTCGACGTGAGCTGGGCGCCGCCAGACGATGCGACCACATCGAGGTGGCCGCGCGCCGGAATCAGTTTCGGCTCGTTCTCGATCACCTGGTCGAGATTGCAGGTCGCGTAGCTGCCTCCCGGTTTCCGCGCACACCTCTGCAGCGCCGAGAACGCATGCTGGACCTCGGCCTGTGCGGCGGCATCGGTGGCGGCGCCGCTTGCGCCACTGCCGGAGCCGCCGACCAGCCCTACCGAGCTCGTCATCAGGATCGCGACGATCACCAGCGCTGCGATGATCCCGATGTACCCGAGGTATCCGTCTTCCGAGCGAAACCGCTGCATGCAGTGGTTATCGGCGCTCGGCGCCTTCGCCTATACCCAAAGAAATCGCTATGCACCGCCCACGGACAGGTGGTCGATCGTATGCGCGCATACCGCGCATACGATCGACCACCTGGTGGGGTGGGCCCCCGCGAGCCTATTGTTCTTCGAGGTCTAGCGAGCAGCTGTTGATGCAGTAGCGCTGACCCGTCGGTTTGGGGCCGTCGGGGAAGATGTGGCCGAGATGCGCGCCGCAGTTGGAGCACATCACCTCGGTGCGCCGGCCCATCAGGCTGTGGTCGTCTTCCTCGTCAATCGAGTCTCCGTCGATCGGCTTGTGGAAGCTCGGCCAGCCAGTGCCGGAGTCGAACTTGTGGTCTGAATGGAACAGCGACTCGCCGCACGCCACGCAGCGGTAAACGCCGTCCTCCTTCGCGTCCCAATATTCGCCGGAGAACGCCGCCTCGGTGCCCTTCTCGCGGACGACCTCGTACTGTTCGGGAGTTAGTTGCCCACGCCACTCTTGCTCTGACTTCTCGACCTTCGGCATCGTCGCCCCTTTCGAAAGTTGCTCTGACTCTTGGTCTCGGGTCACGGCGATTCGCTACAGCAAGCCAATTGGCATGGGTGAGTGGCGAGGGCCGGAATCGAACCGGCGACACCATGATTTTCAGTCATGTGCTCTACCGACTGAGCTACCTCGCCGCCGGGCCCATGGTACCGGTGCTCGAAAGGCTCGGGTTTAAAGCTCAGGAGCGAGTGTCCCAGGCCCTCAGCGAAGGCAAGGGATCGATCGCCGTGCCGCCCGCGTACCAGGCGCCCCGCCACATCTCGAAATGCAGATGGGCTCCGAACGAGCGCCCCGTGTTGCCGACATTGCCGAGCCGCTGGCCGGTCGCGACCCGCTGGCCCTTGCGGACCTTGGTGGAGCCGGACTGAAGGTGCATGAAAGCATAGTCGTAGGGTTCCCCGTCGGCGTCGAGCACTACGTAGTGGCCGGCGCCCTCGGCCTGGTAGCCGACCCAGCTGATCGTGCCGCCGCGCGGCGCGACGATTGGGGTGCCCTCGGCAGCGGCAATGTCCTGCCCTGCGTGGGTGTGTCCCGTCCGTTCAGCGCCGAACCGCGCGTCGCTGCCCCCAAAGCTGTGCGGACCCGCGACCGGGAAGCGGTGGTCTCGGTATTCGATCGTGCCGGCCTTGGCAACCAAGCCCTGGCGGCGCAGCGTATTGCCGGCATTATCGAGCGCGCTGATCCGCACGCGGTAGCGACCGGGAGTCAGCTTCGTTGCGTTCTCGGTGCCGCGCCAGCGAAAGACGTGGGTCTTGCGCGTCGTCAATCGACCGAGACTCACGCGGTAGACAGGCTTGCCGGCGCCGACACGGATGAACGACAGGCTGACGCGAACCGAGGGCGAGCGATCGCGGATCGCGAAGCTGACGCGTATCGGTCTTCCCAGCGCGAACAGGCTTCGTCCCGAGAGCCCCAGCTTGCTGAGCACCGGCCGCCTGCGATCGGGGGTCCGGTAGCGGTGGCCGCCGCTACCCGGAGCGGGGTGCTGCGGGCTCAAAACCTGATCGTTGCTCGGCAGCGCGGCGCCGCCGGTGTCGGCCTGAGTCGTGGGAGCGGCCAGTGCCGCCATCAATCCGATTGCAAGGAACGATCTCAACAGCATGATTCGCTCTAACACGAGTGATCGGCGATACCTTTGCTTGCCTGCAACTACGGCCGCTAAGTTGCAGAACCGCTCATTTCGCGCATCAGGTCGATCGCGCCTTGCTTCGACAGCGATTCATTGAGGTTGCCGCACTTCGGCGATTGCACACATGACGGGCAGCCTGACTCGCACGGGCATTCCGACACCAGCCTTAACGCGTCGCCGACGAGCCGCTCGAACTCCTCGTAGCCGCGCTTCGTGATTCCGATGCCGCCGGGGTGGCCGTCGTAGAGGAAGATTGTGGGGCTCTCGGTCTGGTGGTGGTAGTTGATCGACAGGCCGCCGATGTCCCAGCGGTCGCACATCGCGATCAGCGGTAGCACCGCGATCTGTGCATGCTCGCAGGCGTGTAGCGCGCTGATCAGCTCCTCCAGCGGTGTGCCTTCGAAGCACTCCTTGCCGAACTCACACCAGAGCGCCTGCGTGACGAAGTTCTGCTCCGGCAGGTCGAGCGTGTGCAGGTCGATTACGCTGTGGTCAGCCAGACGCTTGCGTTGGTACGCGATTACGTTCTCGCTGACCGAGACAACGCCGAAGCTGAGCTTGACGCCAAGTGCCTCGCGCGTTTCCCTGGTCTCTTCGATGAACGTTTCACTGTCTATCTTCGGCTGCGTGTAGTAGTCGCCCTGCGCGCTCGCAACGATCGCACGGCGTGCGTCGAGGTCGAGCTGCTCGACCGTGTAGGCCTCCCCGAGGTGCAGGTAGATTGCGCCGGGATGCGCGGTCGCGAACACGCGCTCGGCCTCGATCGAGCCGAGGATCTCGCCGCCGTCGGAGTCGACCACCGCGAAGCCGTCGGTTGAGGCCGAACGCAGCGAAAAGCGCCCGGCCGGGAACCCGGCCTCGCGCGGGACATAGCGATCCCCGCGCCGACGCAGCTCGCCGGCGGACACGAGCCGGTCGGCGTGCAGCTCCAGCTCGGGCCCGAGCGTCTCGGCGTCGGCCGGCTCGAGCGGCGCCTCGTAAGCCGCGGCCAGCAGGTGACGCGCGTAGATCATCTCAGAGCTGTGGTCGAGGATCGCCGCCTCGACCGGACGGCCGAGGAACTCCTCCGGGTGCCGGCAGAAGAACTGGTCGAGCCCGTCCTCGCTGGCGACGTAGATCGCCAGCCCGGCGCGGTCGCGGCGTCCGGCGCGTCCCCACTGCTGACGCAAACTGGCGACCGTGCCCGGGAAGGTCACAGTGATCGCTGCGTCGAGATAGCCGATGTCGATTCCCAGCTCGAGTGCGTTGGTTGCGACCACGCCGGCCAACTCGCCGGCTGACAGCCTACGCTCGATCGTGCGCCGCTGCTCGGGCGTGTAGCCGGCGCGGTATGGCGTGATCTCGCCGGCTGCACTGTCGAGCCGCTCGCACGCAAACTTGTAGATCAGCTCGGCGCTCTTGCGCGAGCGCGCGAAGCAGATTGTGCGCACGCCCGCGTTGACGAGCTCGGCAAGCAGCACCGCCGCTTCGCTCAACGGCGACGCTCGGCGACCGACGCGCTCGTCGAGCAGCGGCGGATTACACATCACTATCTCGCGATCTGCGCGAGGG
>SDBV01007496.1_pt1 | contig 14911 bp, 17 predicted proteins | sample 2277081 | NCBI WGS metagenome assembly SDBV01 (sample SAMN10402039, study PRJNA504765) | marine sediment metagenome | isolation source: marine sediment core GS10_PC15, 223 cmbsf | place: Arctic Ocean: Southern Knipovich Ridge | collected 2010
ACTTAGAATTGGCAGGGTTGAGCGTGTAGGCGTAACTCTCCCCAGTTGTTGCAGGGCATTATGTAACGATGTTCGATCAGAGGTGAATTTCATAGGCTTTCTATCGTTTCGGTATCCAGTGATTAAAATTCATTGCCACGTCGGGTAAGGGGCATTAGATATTACTCTTTTCCGGCCATTCTTTTCAAGGAAATTGTACATCCAAGAAAATTCATTTTTAGGTCTTCAATTTTGTCAGAAGAAAATACGTCCTTACCGCTTTTGGTACGACCAAGAACATGACCTTTATTGTGATGTGGTTCCGCCATTTTTTCAGACGCAAGCAATCCGCCAGCACTGGTAGGTGCGCCTGCATCGCCAAGAGCCGTAGCTTCTTTCTTCATAGGTTGAAGTCCTAGCGCTTTTGAATGTTCGTGGGAGTCATCTGTTTTCTTGAGCAAATCCCAAAGACGAGCCTTGTCACTCGAATTATATAGCTCGATCTCAATTTCAGACTTAAAGATGGAATCTAGGCTATCTTTCTTCTTGCCCTTTTTCTCATGCAACTCATCTTCTGCCGCTTTGTTGCAGAACATGTTGGTAAGAGTTACCTTGCGAGCAATAGAACGCGTAACTTCAATGCCCTTCTTTTCGATCTTGGCACCTTCAATGGAGAAGTTAAGCGTGCTGTGCTTAAATTTGCCTGCATTGGCGGCATTGTACTTGATTTCGCCAGCCACTTCTTTGGCCGAGTCTTTGTAATCATCCATTAGCTCAATGATTACATACAAGTAGGGACAATTTACCTTATGCCAGAATTTGCGCTGCTCATCGGTGTCACAGTCTTTTTCTTCAAAAATCTTCTTGTAGGATATAACGCGTCCTACGGTTTGGGCAGGATGGTCGCTTTTGTGCTCCCAATTGGCTACGCCTTCGCCACGATCAAAACTGGAGCAATCAAGTCCAGAAATACTGATTCTTTCGCCACTGCTATCAATGTTTTCGGAGGCGGCTACGCCGTGAATTATTGTTCCCATTTTCTTCCTTATATCCTGTTAAAAAGATTGCTCGCAGAATTCTTTTGGCAGAAATGGTCGAGTAACCTCTTGATTTTATACAAGAAAGTCGATGAGCGTTAATCATTCCTTAGTACATACGTATAGTTAGCTGTCATGTCTAAACAGCTACAGTTCAAAACTTACAAGGAGATTGAAAAATGCAATCAGCTAAAAAAGCAATCGACCTATGCCGTGACCTCGCTGACAAACTCGCTAAGCGTTTGCCTGCCGGTGCTGCTGGTCTTAATACTGTCCGTCAAGCGTTCGACGCAGGCGGCTGGCCAATGATCTTTTTCTCGCACAATGGCAACGAAGCAGAAGGTCAACCTGTTGTTCTTATTCGCATTAAGAACGTAGACATGGTATCTAAAGACGTATTCGGCAACTCGACTTTTGCCTACGCTCCCCACACTCTTGAGCTTGCATACGAACTAGCTTCCAGCGGTGATTCGCTACCTGCTCACGCAGACCTTATTACTGTGGAATTTGAAGCCATTAAGACTGGCGTTCGTCTACAACTCAAAGAAATTGCTAACGGTACCGCTGTATCTGAGGCTGCTATCAACGCCGCTTCCGCTATCGCTGACCTCGATGAGCTATATTGGCCCACGAAGCTAGTGTAATTGCTGAACTGTAGGAGGTAACACTATGCAGTACAGTGAAAAAGACCTAGCGAACCTGATCGAAAGCGTCGAAAAGGAATTCATGGCTGATTTGGCCAAGGCAGAGGAAACTCTTGCTAAGTCCGAACCTGCTGTTGAAGCCGCTCCCGCTGCTCAGGCCGAAACCAAGGTAGAAGCAAAAACTGAAGAACTCGCCAAAAGCGAAGACAAAAAAGAAGAAAAGGCCCACGCCGAAGATCACGACTATGATGAGAAGGACCACGAAGAGCTAAACAAGATGTACAAGTCTATGTCGGCTAAAGAGCTTGGTTATCACAAAGCCGCAATCGAAAAGTGTGGTGAAATGAGTATGGCTAAGTCCGAAGAAAAAGTGGAACAAAAAGTAGAAGTGAAAGCGGAAGCTACTCCAAATCCTGAGCTTGAACTTCTTAAGTCTGAACAGGCTTCGCTAAAAGCGGAGAACGAGAGTCTTAAAAAGAGTCTAGACGCCCTAGTAGAAGGTCTTAACAAATTCGTTAAGAAGTCTGCTCCTCAAGGTAAGGCGATCACTGAGGTTGCTGCCCTCGCTAAGAGCGAAGGTGGTTCCGAAGAGAAGTCCCTTTCCAAGAGCGAAGTAACGGAACGTCTAGCAAAGAAAGCGTCTGATCCTGCACTATCCAAAACGGATCGTGAAAAGATTAACGATTTCTACCTAAAAAACACCAGTATCGAAACAATTAGCCACCTGCTCAAGTAATTGCAGTGGTAGATAAGAGAAAGAAGGAGATAGAAAATGATTGAACAACTTCAGTCACTTATGAAAGCGCTTGAAGCAGGTAGCTATAACGCCGCTCCAGGCAATTTGCAGCAAGGTGCTGCCCTAATGGTGGAAGACCTTTCCCCCGTTATGCAAAACGTAACGTTTGATGACAGCCATATCAAGCTGCAAAAAATGTTGCCAAGCAAAGATGTGAAGTCGCAACTTCACCAATTCAACCGTCAACTCGACTACGGAATCTTCGGTGGTTCTGCTCAGTTTGAAGGCGGTATCGGTGAAGAAGATACTTCTAGCTACGTTCGTGCAGTGGTTCCTATGAGCTACTACAGCACGACCCGTAGGGTAACTGTGGCCGCGAACATGATCGGTGCCTTTGACGGTGTAAAAGCCGAAGACCGCGCTGCTGCTGACGCTGCCATGAAGCTCGCTGGTGATATCGAGTTCGACTGCTTCCGTGGTCAATCCGATTTCTCGAACGGCGGTCTTTTCGACGGAAACCCTCTCGCTGTAGCTAAGATGCCAAACATGATTGGTCTTGACCAACAAGTTCGTCAGTCTGATGCTCAACAGAACACCCAAGACCTTATGTTCGCGGAATATGGTTCGGACCAAACCGTAGTTCTCTCGGCTGGTGGTACGCTCACGCAATCCATCATCGAAGACTCGGCAGTTCGTTCTGCCATGAACATGGGTGCCGCTGATCGTCTCGTACTCGATCCAATCAGCCTCTCGGCCTATAACAAAATCGCCCACGCTAAGGAACGTATCATGCTCGCTGGCTCTGCTCAAGAAGCTACCGGCGCTCACCTACGTACCCAGTGGACCTCCTCGGCTATCGTATCGCTTGAAGCCTCGCGCTTCCTCAGCGGTAAGACCCGTCCAGCCCGCGCTCGCTCCGGTTCACTTGCTGCACCTGCGATCGTAGTAGCTGACGGTGGTGCTGCTGGTTCGCTGCTCCAGAACGCTGCGTACGTATACTACGTAACGGCTTGCAACATTCGCGGTGAGAGCGCTCCAAGCTCTGCCTCGTCTGTAACGCCTGCCGCTGCTGGTAACAAAGTAACTGTGACGATCACCGCTGTCGGTGGCGCTGCTTATTACAACGTATACCGTTCGGCTGCTGGTGGTTCTGCTGCTTCGGCTAAGTTCATCGGTAAGATCAGCCAAGGCGCTGGCAACCCCGTGTTCGTAGACCTCGGCAACCGTTCCCCTGGTTCGGTGACTGGTTTCCTTATCCAAGGCAACACAATGGGCCTCGCTCAACTTGCTCCTTACAGCAAGCTAAAGCTCGCCATCAACGACCTCAGCTTGCCAGAAGCGCACTTCCGCTTCCTCGCGCTTGCTGTGTACCAACCCCGTAAGAACGTTCTCATCGAGAACATCGACGGTCAGCTTAGCTAATCTCTGATTAGTTAGGTTCAGTAAAGGGCTGGTTCCGAAAGGAACTGGCCCTTTGTTTTTGCGTACTTGTGTGATATACTATTGGCATGAGATTCAAAAGATTTGATCTGTTGTCAGATACACATAACAAGCACGCTTCCTATAAGCTCCCTGGCGGGGACTTCTTGCTCCATTCGGGGGATGCCCTTAGCCGTGGTAGTTACGAGGAAGCTGTGGACTTTCTGGACTGGTATGGCGATCAGGATTATGCCTATCGCATCTTCGTTCCTGGGAACCACGATTGGGTGTTTGAGAAAAATCCCGAATTGATGGCAGAGGAATGTAAGAAGCGTGGAATTATCTTACTGAATGATTCGGGTATTGAAATTGATGGCATCAAGTTTTGGGGTTCTCCCGTTCAACCTTGGTTCTACGATTGGGCGTTCAATCGCCAACGCGGTCACGAAATCAGAAAACATTGGGATTTGATCCCTACGAATACGGATGTTCTAATCACGCACGGTCCACCAAAAGGCATTCTTGACCTGGCTCCGCGCGGCGGCAATGTTGGCTGTCTCGACCTGCTCTTGGCGCTCAACAAAACTGATGTAAAACTCCATGTTTTCGGGCACATACACGCATCGCGTGGCCATATGAACGTTGGAGACAAATTGTTCGTGAACGCAGCTAGTTTAAACGAACGATATCAAGAGATTAGCGGTGTTCCTTACCGTTTAACGCGCCTAGATAATGGGCTATTCATTGTGCGCGGGAAGCGCTAATCTTTACAAGTGAATATTCACCAGGGGTAGCCCCTTGGAAACTTTAACGTTAAGGAGATAAACATGTTATCTAAAGATTCTGTAAAACGCTTAATGGAAGCGCTTACAAGCCAACCAGACGGTGCTGAGGTTGTTGACGCAATCAATCAGGGCGCTGCTGCCGCTGCTGCAAACGCTGTGGCTCAACCAGCCGCTATCGTTGCTGCTCACACTAGCCAAACGACCGACTTTGCCGCTCTTAAAGTGGGCGATCTAGTTGTTCACGTTCCAGCTACCGCTGGTAATGCTCAGTTCTTGACCGTAGCTACTGCTGGAACTCTTCCAGTGGCCGCTGTAGTTGGCGACCTGTACATTGTGCTAAGAGCCTTTGCTGTTCCTGCCTCTGTTAAGGGCGCTATCAAGCTCTAAGCGTTTCTGAAAAACCGCCTCTAGGTTTTTGTTGGGGTCCGATTTCTTTTCGGACCCCTTTTTATTTGGGATTTTGAAACGGTTTACGAGCTTATTTGACTTCGAGCTTGCCTGTGACATAATCCACCAATTGACGCAGTTGTTCTTGTACGCCAGCAATGTCTTCCTCAGCGTCGATGAGAGCCAATTTTAGACTACCTTCTTTGGCATACTTCATAAAGCTATTGTACACCTTTTCTTGGAACGCAGGGCCTTTAGCTTCGATTGCGTCCACAAAGCCATTGCGCAAGCCACGGCGCTTTAGGGCCACTTCTGGGTCTAGTTGAAGAAACACTACTAGATCGGGCTTTTTAGTGTGTTTGTCTACCACGTTAACGTAGAATTCTTTGGTGAACTCGGCGCTTACGTTGTGGTCAGTATACGCCAAATGGCTGAGCCATCCACGATCACTTACGATGTAGTCGTAACCATCTTTCACGGACTCATAGAACTTCTGGTTTTCCACGCGCATGGCGGCAAAACAGAATTCCATAGCTTTCCCGTCCATCTTTGATGCTGGGTCAAGAATGAGCTTGCGAAGCGCGACACATACTGGAATGTGAGGACTTCCCACTTCTCGCGTGTCCAATACCTTTAGACCGCGTTCTCGAAGCTGGTTAATGAAATATGTGTAAGCAGTAGTTTTCCCCGAACCGTCGATACCTTCAAACTCGATTACCTTAGCAGCCATCTATCCTCCAAAAAGTTAAATCTTTCTAAGTGCTTAGAAAAACATGATATTTTTTCTTTGAAGCACAAAACGTTCCAATCTTTAGTCTATAATGCGTTTTATCAGGAGTCAATAAAAATGAGACTGTCAGCAAAACTCATCCAAAACTACAGTAATATCAACAGCTTTGGATATACCAACCAATGGGTGATTCGTGCTGGTGAGCCAAATACCCTGTATTTTCAGCTAGTTGACCTAGAACAAAATGCCCTTCGCCATATTGCTGGTGTTGGAGGCTCCAATCAGCCCTATTCCGTTTCTGTCACCTTCCCCTCTATTGATGATGCCAAGGTAATCACTGCTACGGCTGTCCAGGCTGACGCTACAGACGCTTCCGTATGGAAGGTATCCCTTGGGTCCAACCAGACGCCAGGAAGTGGCCAGGTAGTGTTTACCGTAGTGGAAGGCTCTGCTACGCGCAGCTTCGGCGTACTGCAAGCTATTCAAGTTGAGTATCCAGGCAATGACGGATGCGATGGAACCATTCCAAATAGCAACAGCACCTTCTTTTAAGAGGTATCAATGTCGGATTTTTCCAGAACTAAGAATTACCAAACAGCGATCTATCCCGTACATGCCGTACAAACTTCCGGCTTGCTACGCAGGGTGGAACCTCTCCTTTCTCCAGAACAGCTTAAGAGCCGTTTTCTGAAAGGCATTCCTTTGACTTTTCCTAACGGCGACACTTTCAGCGATGACGAATTGAAAGATCGTATCTATCTTGCAATGAACGAAGCGGAAATCCTAATGGGTCGCACCATTACGCGCGAAAAGTTTAAGCACAAGGTTCCATTCGACTATCCTCTCTACAGAGCTTATATTCATATCACTACTGAACACGGCCCAATCGCGTCTCTAGAAAGCCTTGCAATCATCAGCGCGGATTTCAACAGCATCTTTGAAATTCCTCCAACCTGGATTGAGACTGCAAACTTTTCAAAGAACTTGATTAACGTAGTTCCCCTTCTCGCTGCTTATGGTGTAAACACGGTTAGCGGCGCAGTAGGTAACGCCGGTATCGCCTTCCTTACAGTAATTGATGGACTCAATTGGGTACCAGCTTATTGGGAAGTAAGCTACACCGCTGGCTTATCCAACCGCGAAGGTGAAGTACCAACTATCGTGAACGAATTGGTCGGGTGTGTTGCGGCCATCGCTCTCTTGAGCGAAATTGCTCCAGCCAACATCTACAATTCTCAAACTCTATCTCAAGACGGAATTAGTCAATCTTCCAGCGGTCTTGGTCCTCGCATCTACGAACTCAGGATTGCTGAACTGCAAGCCAAGAGAGACGAATTGATTAGGAAGATCAAGTCTATCTTTAGTTCCCGATATTTTGTGTCAAACATCTAAGGTGTCTTATGGGTATCGACAGAGGTTTACTACAAGCAATGAACGATCACAAGTCCAAAGTGGAAGGGCCTCACTTTCTTTTTGGCGTAGATAATCCTTCCCATCCTGACAAAAATGAGATAAAGTTAGATCATAACAAGGTTTTACACCATCTAAAGGGCGCTGGCTATGACGCGCACGAAGTAAAAGGCGATTACGCCAACCCACGAAAAATCATTGTATATGGTGTAAAGCCCGAACAGGCTATGGAACTCCATGTCATGGCCTCTAAACTAGGACAGGAAAGCTCGATCTATTCTACAGGATTGAGACATGAAAAACTGTACCATCATGGCAAACACAGCGGTAAAAAAGTTCAAGGGAAAGATGTAGTATGGAAGCAAACCCAAGGTAGTCAAATTACGACTCTTCCTGGCGGTCAGCACCACTTTTCATACAACTTTGAAGACCCTACCACAGAAGAAGAAAAAGTTATTGATTCGTTAGACAAGGCTGAAAAGCCAGACATTCACCAGTATAAGAAATTTGCAGACTCTGGCATGGACCTCATGCACATGGTCACTGTTAAAGGACAAAGCCACAGACCAGACATTAACGTTCCCTATCACGCAACAATCAAGCTATTCGATCCAGAAAAGGACGATTCAAAAGCTATCCATGACGTTGCTTCTAAGTTAAAATTCGGCAAGATTGATCCCAAAAAGGTTCATATTGAACCTGCGATGCTAAAAGGTCGCACGGGCTACACAATGCACGTAATCAAACTCCACGGCCCACATGCTGAGGAGATTGAGGGACACCACAAGCAATTTGCTCATATGGGCAACCAAGATCAGTACGAATTCCACCCACACATTACGGTTGACGAAGCTGCTTGGAACCATATCAAGAACTCGGGCGCTAAGACGGCGCATGAGGCTGGTATTGAGTTTCATCCCCCAGAGCTAAGGCAGGGGAAAAATGTACTAAATCAGTACAAGCTGCACGACCCAATGAAAAAGGGTGCCGTATCTCATATGGCCACGGCCCTCGGTGTTGCAGGTATGCTTGCGGCTGGCACGGCCCATGCCCCAGAGCACAAAGCTCTCATTTATGATAGCCACAAAATGTTGCAGTCCATTGCTCAAGTAGAAAGCAGTGGCGGTCTTCAAACTGAGCACAAAGCTCTTAGCGGTATCCATCATGGAGAACATGCGTATGGTAAGTATGGGCTAACCCCCAACATCATACGTGAAACTATCCATATGCACCCAGAGCTAAAGCAATATAAGAAAGCTATGATGCTATTCGGCCCAGACCTTCATCGCTTTATGAAGGACAATCCAAAGTTGGAAGACGCTATTGCTCAGAAACATTTGCAGAGACTTGAGCACCATTTCGGTGGAAACCCGGAGGTTCTAGGCTTTGCTTGGAACCAGGGCATTAGAAACGCTTACAAGGCTATCAGAGAAAAAACAGACATTCCAAACCACTGGCATGTCAAGAAAATAAGACACGCTTATTCAGGAGAGTAATATGCAAATTACCGAAAAAGAAGTAGACAGCATCGAAGATATCGGAATGCTTCACAAGAACCCCGTTAAAATGATTCGCACTAAAGGGGGCTTTTGGATTGCTGTTGGTAAGCAAAAGGGCAAGTACAAAGACGAGGCGCTTGCTGCCGGTAGCCACCCCGCTGTAGTCAAATTCAACCTGGAAAAGCAATACCCAGACTTCCAGCCTTCCCTAATGAAGAGCGAAAACTTTGCAGATAACTCGGTTGTTGAGAGCCATTCTCATTTCCTTTCTGATGATCTTCGCAAGTCTGGACACGACTTGTATTCAATCCAGAACGGAAATGCGGTAGAGTTTCAAATCACGAAACACAATACAAAAATTGCGTCCGTGAACTCTAGCGTTGAGAGCGAAGCATTCGTGGTCAATAAGCTCCCTGCTGGCTTTAAAAAGGAATTCGCTCATTCCTTGGCTAGCGCTGTTGTAGAGAAAGCTGTTTCCTGCAACAAGAAAAAAATTGTATCAGAGAAATAACATGTGTATCAAGATTTTTTACTCACAAGATTCAAAAGTTTACGATGCCAAAGAGCCTCTGACCGATCAGCTTCGTGGTTGTAAGGAAATAATCATCGACTACGATAGCAAAGACTCGTCCATTGACACTTTCATGGATGAAGTGGAAAAACTCTGTGATTCTGGGCTTAGCATGAAGCTCAATATCAGAGTGTTGCACAAAAACCAAATTAAGGGTGCGGCCACAAAGAGGCGCGTTACCCGCCTGAGTTTTCAAACCGAACTAAACGATTTTATCAAAATGATGGCTCTAAGTCACGCGGAAGCTGACAAGAAACTAGAAGAGCTATCAGAAATGTGTTCAGGGAAAAATGAATAGAAAGCCAAAAGGCAATCAGGTTGACGCGATCAGTAGGATAAGCCCCTTTGTTCAAACGTCATTTGATTTGTCAAGACAAGACGCATTCGTGACTGGCCTTGGAGTGGATTTTATCCACTACAAAGCTATTCCAAGCCCTATCGGTCAGAAAGACCGTGGCGATTATCGTCGCAGTGACGGCGTGGACACTATTACGTCTAATGGCTACATCTATCGTTGTGCTGGCGTATTTACAGCCGCCCCTACTGACAATGCTAGGAGCCAAAAGACTGGCGAGATCGGCACGCTCGATCCATCAGAAAGCATGTTGGTTCTACCACGATTCTACAACAAACAGGGTTCTGCTGATACAGCCGATGGCAAGCGCATCTACCTGGCACCAGGCGACCGTATCTATTTGGCCGACCCCAATGCGGATACCAAGGTTCCTAATCACGAGAAGCTGGATTATGAGCCTTCTGGCGTTCAAATCCCAATGTTTCCCATTGTGTGCCTTGAAGAACCAATCATCGACAGCTTGAATCAGGAATATACCGAAAACGTTGATTTCGTTATCACAAAAGAGGGTAACGTCAAATGGCTTCCTGGTGGCAAAAACCCTGGCATTGACCCCGACACCGGAAAAGGTCGTATTTATTCAATACGTTATCTTTACAAGGCGTACTGGTATGTTACTAGATTACCTAAAGAAATCCGAATGACCAATGTTACTACGGGTGGAGTGAGAAAACCTGAGCGTATGCCTTCTTACGCTGTGATAACAAGAGAGTATATCTATCACAATCAGAACAAAGGCGATCAGACCAATCAACTTAAACCAAAAGAGCCAAAGAGAGAACAAAAAGCGCCAATTCAATCTATTGACCCAAATAAGTTTGTAATTCCAGTAGATATGGCCACTATCCAGGAAGACGGCGGCGACGGAGAGCAATCTTAACTTTGGACTAAACTATAAGGAAGTTAACCACTTATGATTAAACTGATTAGACAATTAATGGGACAAAAAATCCAAGACCCCTCGACTATCTCGAACCTAGAGTATAGCGATGCTGCTGGTTCCAAAAAGGTGTCGGAAGTCGGAAGACACTTGCTTCCTATTGGCGATGGCGCTGGTGGTCTTACTACCAATGCTACTACAGCCCGTATTTTGCCAAAGCAGGGTGCCTGCCTAGCTGTTTACAACAACGCTGGTGCGGTTGGTGCCATTACTCTTGGCAATGACAACACGGTAACTGCTCAAGCTCCTGGCGCTGTAGACACTAACGGCAATCCTGGCGTTGCGTGTGCTCCAAATGCTTGGACATACATTGCTTGCTCCAATCAACAATGGGTTATTGCTAGCGCAGCCACCTTGCTCGTTTATCTAATTGACGACAATTCGTACATTCGACAAGAAGCCTCTAAGTAAGGAATAAGTCATGTCGAAGGCCGATTTTTTCTTAAAGAAGACGTTAGGCGAAGACTTTCTACAGTCTTTGCAGAAGTTCGAGCTTTATAAGCCCGGAACTCGTACTACCGTTGACCATGAAGAAATCAAAACTGCGTTGAAAATTGTGCCAAGGGCGATTATGTCTTGGCTGATTCATAACCTTGCGCCTATGGGAATTGGCGAAACTAAGGATATGCAAATCCCTATTAGCCATGAAGGGGCCATGCTCAATGTTACTAAACATGAGCGTGACGTATATTCGGGCGAAATAGTGGAGGCCAACAAGAAAGTAGTTGACTTCAAATTCAGGTCCATTCCAGGTGTCGGCCTTGTAATTATGAGCGCTTTTGAGCTTTACGACTCTAGCAAGCTATTGGAAGCTCCAGAAGAGCCAAAGAGCGATGGGACGATGGAGCTAAAGCTGCAAAGACTTGTAGACGATCGCTTGGCTTTTCACGATCTAATCGGTAAGGTAGTGGACAAAAAACTGGAAGAGCGCGAAGCCGTTCGCAAACTCTTAATGATGAAGCTGACAGAGGCAATGGAAGTTCCTAAGAAAGAAGCTCCAAAGCCTGATTATTACGCAGAGGCTATGCCAGAAGTCGCTAAGGTAGAAAAAGGCCATCAAAAGCTCAAGAAATTTATTGAGCAACGCAAAAAGCCAAAAGAATTTGACGTTCATCTCATTAAGGGTGAAACGGTACGCTGCCCAGATTGTGGTAATGCCTTGATTTCTGGAGAAGCATTTACCGGATGTATCTGCCTCGGTGACGATAGAGAAAAGAAAGTTTACGTAAAGAAGAGTGAAGATGGCATCAAAATCCGCTTTGGACGCGGTTGGGATGCTGAAAACATTGAAATGCTACTAGAAGTATTGAGGGCAAAGCATGGAAAATAGAATGCTATACCTCGCATATGATGGTGATAACGCTGGACGCATGGTTGGCCGATCTATTCTGGCTAACGATGAACAATCCCTTCACGAAGTTTCCAACAGAATCAACTTAGGCCACGAAATCGTCCGTAAATGGGTGGAAGAGCATGGCGGTAAGTTCATTAGTGGTGGAGGCGATGAAGGTACGTTTGCGCTTCCAGAAATGGCCATTAATGATATCGAGGAACTTCGCAACGATTACAAATTCGCAACTAACCTGACTATGACGGTCGGTATCGGTGGCTCTTTGTCCGAAGCAGGCAAGTCTTTGCTTGCTGGTAAGCTAAGAGGCAAGAATCGCGCCGTACAATATGATGAGTCGGTAGATCAAGAAATTGGTAACGCTCACCAACGCGTAGCTTCTGGCCAAGGCTCTGATGAAGACAAGAAGCTCGATGAGGCTTACATCAAAGACCCTTCTGGCGCTGACAAAGACCCAGAAAGCGCGGAAGCATCCGTAACACTTCCACAAGACCCAGATGAAGGTTCTGAACAGAAACCTTCGCATGACGAGGGCAGTGCTTCTCAAAAAGGTGATGCAGATAAAATTCCAGACGAAGCTCCAGTAGACGACGACTTACCAGATTCTATGGGTGCTCCAGGGAAAGAGCCATCGCTTATGCAAGCGGGCGCTTCCGAACAGGAACCCAAAGACACTTACACCGAAAAGGCTCCAGAAGAGGGGAACGATATGGCACAAGATAAATCCAAAGACCAACCTAACCAACCAAAGGAGAAATCAGATGAAAAAGCTGATCCAAAAGGTAAAGAAGGTGCTGGACCTTCTAAAGAAGAAAGTCAAGCCAGCCCCCAAGAAGGCCAAGAAGAAGTAAAGGATGGCGTAAGTCGTCCACCTAATTTTGGTGACAAGCAAAATCCCGGAGATATGGGACTCGGTGACGAACCCACAAGCGAAGAAGACGCAGAGGGTCTTTCTGAATTAGAAGAAGGCGCTCCCGGTGAAGAACAAGCGGAAGGCGAACAAGAAGGAGTTCCCGCAGATGAAGCCATGATGGATGGTGAATCTCCAGATTTTGCAGGGGTACTAGAAGATGGCCTAAATGCTGGTGCTGACGATATTCAAAAAGAGAAAGTGGTGCAAATGGTTGCAACCGCTCTTTCTGGATTTAAGGCTCAGAAGCATATCATGGAGAGAGCTAAACAGCAAGCTCCAGAGCTTTACAATTCCTGCATTACCATGCTAAAGGCCATGATTGAAATGTCCAAGATGCTAGGTCTTGATGCCGGTGGCGCAGCCGCTGGTGGCGACCTATTTGCTCCAGCCGAGGGCGCCCCCGGCGAAGAAGCTATTCCTGGTGAAGAAGGTCAAGAAGGCGCTCCCGGTGAAGAAGGCGGTGCTCCTCCTTTTGGCGGCGAAGAAGGCGAAGAAGAAGGTCAAGAGGGCGAAGAAGGAAAAGAAGGCAAAGGCGGCTTCCCTCCTAAAAAGGAAGGCGAAGGCAAGGGTAAAGAAGACAAAAAGGACGATAAAAAAGGTCCACCCAAGAAAGATGCAGCGCCCAAGGAGGGTGCTGCGAAAGCCCCAAAAGAGAAGGGGAAGTAGCCGCTACCATTGGCAAACTTCCCACGAAACAGACAACTAAGCATGTGGCGAGAACGCCTATGATGCCAGGTTCTGTTAATGCGAAGGGCCAGCAAAAGGTAATCGACCCTGTTACTGGCAAGACGCGCTGGATTGATAGGAAGAAAGGTGTTGTGATGAGCAATACTGGTGTTCCTGTTAAAGAGGGCGGAATCAAAAATGGCTCTTAAGATCAACATTGACGTTTCCAAGCTCGCTGCCGATTTCAAAGAACTTGCTACGGAAGTAGAACAAGACTTGAACAAAGGTGTAGCCAATCTTGCGGCCATCACTCACGCCAAAGTAGCTGAGATGGCAAATCAAGAATTGAAAACTAGGCGCAAAGAATTTCAAGAATCTCTTGGATTTGAAGAGGTTGCTAGCGGCGTTTGGGTAGTTAGCGTAGATGAGAAGGGTCTTTGGATTGAAGAAGGTATTGAATCTAATACCGATATGAAAGAGAACCTACTTAAAAAGGGCGCTAAAGTTTCCAAAGAAGGTTATAGGTACAGGGCTATTCCTTTTGACCACGGGAAGCCGCCTTCCCAATTGACTCCCTATGCCCAAAATCTTGTATCACTGATTCGCTACAAGCTCCGCAAGGCAAACATCCCTTTCAAGAAGATTGAAAAAGATGTAAACGGCAATCCAAGACTTGGGAAACTGCACAAATTAGACATTACGGAAGCTGGTCCTCCAACTCCTCGCGCTAGCACTCCAGCATTGAAGGGTTTGACTATCTATCAGTCCCTGACAAAAACTGGAAATGTAAGACGTGATATATTGACTTTTAGAACGGTTAGCGAAGGCCCAAAGTCTCAGGGCAAGTGGATACATCCCGGTCTACCTCCTAAGCATTTCTTAGATAGGGCACAGGAATGGGCACTAAACGAATGGGAGAATAACATTCTTCCACAGATTTTGGAAAAGTTCAATAAGGTGTAACAATGGGTATTTTTCAAGGCGATCTAATAATCAAGACAGCCATTGAACTTGGCATGGATGACATGCGCAAGAACCCTTGGCTTATTGACGACATGCTCTCGGATGCTACGACTAACGTGTATCTCAAGGACAAGTATGGCCAAAGACACGTTGACGCTTGCAAAGAATGGTTCAAGAACAATCAGATTGATGTGTATATGGCCGAAAAAGGCGACCATAACAAGCTGCCTTGTGTCACCATTATGATGGGCAATAGTCCAGAAAAGGCCGACATGAAGCACATGGCCGACCTTTCTACCGAAAAGGTTATCCTACTTCCCAATCAAATCGGGAAGCCGATCGCTTACGTAGTTAAGCCTTTCGTTCCAGTTAGTTACGATCCATCTACTGGCTTGGTAGAAATACCCGATACCACTGTCATCGAACTGGTATCGCCAGGAATGATTCTAGTTAATCCAGACAACGGGACTGGCTACGTAATCAAGGATATCGCAGACAACGGTTTCTTAGTGGAAGACGGCTTAGACAT
>SDBV01007497.1_pt1 | contig 14910 bp, 16 predicted proteins | sample 2277081 | NCBI WGS metagenome assembly SDBV01 (sample SAMN10402039, study PRJNA504765) | marine sediment metagenome | isolation source: marine sediment core GS10_PC15, 223 cmbsf | place: Arctic Ocean: Southern Knipovich Ridge | collected 2010
ATTCTTCCCCATTCAGTTTCTGATAACGCGCAAAAAGTTGCCCAACGGCTTGTTGAGACAGCTAAACCCAAGTTGGCGGAAAGTGGTGTGACAATCAGTATCGGTATCGCAGTTAAAGGTTCAAAAATTATAACCGACGCGGATACGTTTGTTAAAAAGGCCGATGATGCGATGTATCGTTCTAAAGAGAAAACCGGCTACGCAATCACTATTGAAGAATTGGAAGATGCTTCTAATAGTGGACCAACATCTTGATTGGGAATAAAATGATTCCTCTTCGACGCTATCTACCAATTATTTGTACGCTTGGTATTGGGATATTGTTATCTATTATTCTCTTTATAAATATGAATAACTGGGGACGGGAGGATCAGCGTTGCAAGCCATTAGAAAAGGGTTCAATTCAGGAGAACCGACTGCTACCGGCAGGATCACATTGGTCCAGGAAACCGGCAACCAGTTTGGCGTCCTGATTTCGAATTTGCAGGACGTCAATGGTAAATTCTGTTCAGCCCATCTGTCTTTTATCTTGACTCTCAAAAATCATGGCAGGCATGGATGATTCTATCAGGATCATTGTTATTAACGATTACATTGGTTTTCTACCTGTTAAGAAAGTTGAGCTATGCGGCTGAGATCGAGATTAGAGTTAGTAAGGAAATTCGAACCAATCAACAACTGAAAAAGGAAATTTCAGAGCGCAAGGAATTTCAGGGAAAACTCAATCAGGCAGCCAGTGTGATTGAAAACACTAATGACGGAATTATTGTTACAGACCCGGACGGTGTAATCGAGCAGATCAATCCTAGCTTCACAGCATCACCGGTTACACCTCGGAAGAAGCCTTGGGTAAAAAACCGAAGATATTGAAATCCGATCACCATGAAAAACAGTTTTATACAGACATGTGGAATTCTCTAATTAACAAAGGGGCTTGGAAAGGTGATATCTGGAACAGACGAAAGAATGGTGAAACCTATCTGGAACGTCTATCCATCAGTGCCATGAAAAATGAGCACGGAAAGACAACGCATTTTGTGGGGGTTTATCATGATATCTCAGAACTGAAACAGAGCCGGGAGCGTCTTCAACATCAGGCTTCTCATGATGCTTTGACCGGTCTGCCTAACCGCCGGTTATTCAATGATCGTCTTAAAATGGCGCTTTTGCATACAAATCGGCAGCATAAAATGCTATCTGTATTGTATCTGGACATTGACGGCTTTAAGAATATAAACAATTCTATGGGGCATTACGTGGGAGATCTTTATCTCATAGAGGTTGCAAAAATATTTAAAAATATATGCCGCCAAGAGGACACGGTGGCCCGACTCGGCGGCGATGAATTTATTTTTTTAATGATAGGCATTAACGACCCTAAAGATGTAGCGACCCTAGTAAACAGAATATTTCAGGGTTTAGCTAAACCGATCCTCATAAAAGGCCATGAACTATTTGTAAGCGTAAGTATCGGTATAACCATTCATCCCATCGACGGTGATGATGTGGAGACGTTGCTTAAAAATGCTGATATCGCAATGTACCGCGCTAAAGAGACGGGTAGGAACACCTTCCAATTTTTCGCAAAGGAAATAGAGAACAAAATCAAGCAGAGAATAAGTCTGGAAAATGCCCTGAGGAAAGGCTTGGAAAATCAGGAGTTTCAGATTTATTACCAACCCACGGTTAGCCTTCACCACAGGTGAGATCAAAGGTTCGGAGGCCCTCGTGTGCTGGCAACGATCCAAAGGCGAAATGGTATTGCCCGTTGATTTTATCCCTTTGGCCGAGGAAACCGGTCTATCGGTGAGCACGTTTTGCGTGTGGCCTGTCATCAGACCAAAATATGGCAAGACGCGGGATATTCCGTAAAGGTAGCAGTCAATCTTTCAGCCCTGCAGTTTCAACAAAAGGGGTTGTTGGAAATAGTGAAAACCATTCTTTCAGAAACCGGCCTCCCCCCCGCTAAGGCTCGAGATCGAGATTACGGAAACCGTATTAATGGAAAATCCGGAAACCTCGGCAGATTTACTGAATCAGCTGCAAAAAATAGGAATAACAGTGGCTGTTGACGATTTTGGCACCGGTTATTCATCTCTTTCATATTTGAAACTATTGCCCATAAATACCATCAAGATCGACCGTGCTTTTATCCAGGATATCCCTGAGAACAGGGATTCCATTGCCATAACCGAAGCCATTTTGTCCATGTCTACACAGCCTCGGACTTAACGTAGTGGCAGGGGGTGTGGAAAGCGATCAACAGGTGATATTTCTTCGCAGTAGAAATTGTGACCTCATGCAAGGTTTTCTGTTCAGTCAGCCCGTATCCCAAGATATTTTCACGAAAATGCTGATAGAGAAAAAATGTCTCTCAATTCCAGAGACATAGACAGAGTATGTATCTGGTTCAACTCAAGTATCACCCATGTGGTGAATTGGACGGGTTTAACCATAGACTTTTTCCCGTTGCGCATGGATCGTGACTTATGTTCACTTATTCAAGCACGATTTCCATGGTTCTGTTTTGATCTGGAAAAAAGGAGAATCCAAATGCGAAAAAATTCTGATTTGAGTGAATGATTTCGGAAAACAATGATAGTGGGGAACCCAAATCGATCTGGGCTAGATACCGGTCCAATACAGTGACATCGAGTATTTGCAGCCGATCATTCATCTCCCGACCCATGTTATGATGGTTGCTTTTAAATCGGAAATTATTGATTTTTTGTTCATTGAAATGCCATATCAAGGTGCATATTTTTATCCACTTAATACGATTTTCAATGTAAAAGCATTTCATGGTGTGAAACCCGTTTAAAAATTTCACATCTTTAAGAAACCCATTAAAAACATCACTATCCGGTTCCGTAAAGTTTAAGACGTCTTTTAAATGTTTTTCAGCACCTTGATCGATTTTAACGATCTCATGAAACGCGGCGGTTCGCTTCGATCCGGTGAGGTCCGGATGCGCCCGAATGATGATGTCCCGGATGGCTCTTCGTTTGAGCATATAAAACAACCGGTTGGCGTATTCGAAAGACCGCTCGCTGCCGGCCGGATCTGTTTGGTTCGGGTAGATGGCATGCAGTAAGAAGTGGCAAAAATCATCCAGATAGATCCACGCTTCCAGAATTTCATCCGGAGTTAGATCATCGGTTTCGGTAAAGTTTTGCCCCGTGAACTCTCCGTTCTCAGGGTTGCGTATTTTAGGGTTACGGCTCGGCCAGCTGAATTGATGTTGATCCCGATGGATGAGTCGCACCGAGCGATCCTTCCATATTTGAGTGCCGGGGTAGGGAATGGCTATCGAAACGGAAGCGTGTCGGGTAAAACGATTATAGGGTGGATGTTTCATGAAAAACAGCGCAGAACGAAATATGCTCTGCCAGCCTTGTCCGGGAAGGCCCACCAGCAGATAAAAAGCGGTATTGATCTGAAGGTCGATGCACCATCTCGTGACTTTTATGATACGATCCAGATCTACATTTTTTCCCAAACGCGCTAACAACTCGGAATCGCCGGTCTCGACACCGATTTGAATAAATCGCAAGCCGGCTGACCGCATGCGCTTCAGCTCCCGATATTTAAGCTGATCGGCCCTGGCTTCCGCTGTCCACTCAATATCCAGTCCGGAAGCCTCGATCATATTGCAAAAAGTTTCAATTCTTTTTTTACGGTTAAAGAATGTTTCCTGAACAAACGCAAATTTGCGGAAGCCTTTTTTGGACAGTTCCGTTATTTCTTGAAAAATATTTTCAGCACTCCGTTCTCTGATACGGCTGTGGTGAATTGCGCGCTGGGAACAGAAAATGCAATTATGGGGGCATCCGTAGCCGGCTAAAATATACAAGATATGGTTTTGATGCTTTTCTTTAAGAGGTGCTTGTTCCCAAAATAACTCCAGGCTGTTGGAAGGGAAGGGATACGCATCAAGATCAAGCAGAGGTATCCGTCTTGGATTTGTTTGGACCCGGCCGGTACTCTCTTTGAAAGCAATGCCCGGGACACTTGAAAAGTCACGATGTTTGCAGCTTAAAAGCAACAGGGTCAGTTCCGATATCGTTTCAACACCTTCCCCGATACAAGCCACCTGAAATTCCGAATACTCTAAATATTTGTTTGCAGCCACCGAGACATGAGGCCCGCCGATAACTCTTATCGCGTTGGGTATGATCTGTTTAGCCGCACGAGCAACTGCCTGGGCTTCATCGAGCTGTGCGGAAGTGGCCGTCATACATACCATGAGCGGGGAAACGGCAACCTTATTTAAAAAAGCGGATAAATACTCGTGAACCGTCCGGGACTCCGGTTTTAAAGAGAGATGAATTACCCGGATATCAAAAGCAGGGTAATTGGATTTATCATCAAAAATAAATATTTTTTTCCCCAAACTTTTAAAAAAGCGGTTTAAAAAATCTCTACTGATCAATGCACCGGCAAGGGTACCCAGACTCAGATAATTTCGTAGAATATCTTCTTTTTTACCTGGGGTGGTTCCCATAGAGGGATTGACCATCAAAATAAACGGGTTGCGATTTATCGCGTCATGGATCCGGGTGTTCATTTATGGCAAAGGGTATTCAAAGTTCATGGGTTAACCCGTTTTTTTGCTAGTATTAAAGATGTTAAGGCTTTTACCCTTGGGTTGTAATGGGATATCCGGTCGAATCCCGGGGCGAAAATAACGCTTACATTCATTAATACGGTTTGTGACCGCATTTTTCGATCTCGTTTTTTACAAAAGAAAAATCCAATCCTGTTATATCTTTAGCCCGTTTCAGAGCAATTGTCTTTTCCATTTGGAGTCTCCCCACTAAACCGACTTGCTGTTTTGAGAAAAGAGTAATGAGATCTCCCTTAAATGTCAATCTTTCATCTTACTGATAAAACGAGTGGCTCGGGTATCCGTACTTGACAAATATTTTGAGCAGTGATGGGATAACCCAATGATCCGGAATAAAAAAATTATTACGACTTTTTCTTTTTTGGCCATGTTTTTTTTAGGTGTCGGAAGCACCATCATCGGAGCTGCATCAAAAAATATCGGCCTGACACCCCAACAGATCGGTCTTTTAATCGCCATCCAAAATGTGGGGTTCATTTTTTCGATTACTGTTTCCGGAATGCTCGCTGACCGGTTCAGCAAGACAAAATTGATGTTTATGTCCAGTCTCATTCTGGCGGCCGCTTTCTACTTCTACTATTTGAAAAGCGCCTTTCTTTTTAATTGCTCGGTCATGCTGTTCATCGGTGTCGGGATTGGCGGCTACGAAGGCGTGGCGGATGCCATGCTTTTGGATATGTACCAAAAGAGGCAAAGCCTCATTATTACCATCAATCATTTTTTTGTTACCTTTGGTGGGCTTTTGATTACGATCTATTTGATTTTTCTACAGATCAATTGGCGAAAGGGGATGGTGCAATCAGCATTGTTTGTCTTTTTTCTTGCCATTGTTTTTGCATTGGCCCGGGTTAAATCAAAATCAGTTAAAGCAGAAAGCCTCAAGGTTCGCATTCGGTTTTTATTCCGTCAAAAGCCGGTTTTGATTCTGTTTATCCTCGCTTCGGCTGCAGTTGGAATCGAACTTTCAACTCTTGGCATTCTGACGACTTTTTTGATGGACCTGCGGGGTTTTGATCAGGTGACTTCCAAGCTGGGATTGGTTACATTGCTATCAGGCATTGCCTGCGGCCGACTCATTCTAGGATTTGTGGCAAAAAAGGACCAGCTGTTAAACTTTATCGCTTTTTGGTTTGGTGTGGTCGCCCTATGTACATCGGTATTGTACTTCATTCATTTGGGAAATACGTTAACTTATCTGTTTCTCTTTTTAGCCGGGGTTGCCATATCTGTTCTGTTCCCGTTAATCATCTCTGTTTCCGGAATCCATTACGCCACATCCAAAGGCATGATCATGGGTATGGTGAAGCTTGGCGTTCCCACGGGTGGTATTCTGATGCCGTTTTTCATATCCTTGGTGTCAAAATACGGCTCTTTTGAAATGGCCCTGCTGCTTTTTCCGATCATCGGTGTTTTTGGATTTGCGGTAGCGATAATGAGCAGAAATACGTTTAAAGCATCATCCTCCCATTAAATGATTTAAGATGACAAGCTCCAATTCTTCAAAGCGCAAGGCGTCGCTTACCGCAGGTCCAAATGGATCGGCGCCGCAATGAATATCCCAGAGACCGAATGAAATTTGTATTTTATGGCCATGGACCCTCATAAAATTAAGATAATGGTGCTATGAAATAAGGGTCCCGGGATTTTGTAAATGATATTTAATCTGGTTGACAAACTTCGCGGCAGTTGCGCCGTCTATGGCCCGGTGATCGATTGACAGAGTCATTTTCATAATATCGCTAATCCGTATATCACCGTCTTTGGTGCCGATTACTTTCTTCTCAGTTGTTCCGACAGCCAAAATGGCGCTTTCAGGCGGATTGATGATCGCCACAAAATTTTCAACATTTAGCATGCCCATATTGCTGATGGTAAACGTGCCTGGTGCCAGTGTGGCCTGTTTGCCCGATTTTGCCAAATCGATGAGGCGTTTTGTTTCCCGGGCGATCTCTTTTAAGTGCCGTCTATCCGCTTGGGTCAGAACTGGAACGATCAGACCGGAATCCAGATTGACGGCGAGGCCGATATTGATGTCTCTTAGATAAACAATATTATCGCCTTCGATGACGCAGTTTACAGTGCAAAATTCCTTCAAAGCCAAAGCGGTTGCCCGAATTAGCATGTCATTGAGGGAGATGGCGTCTTTGCCGCCCCTATTGAGCCTGTCTCGGGTTTTAAGCGCTTTTGTCATTTCGACGGACACGGTCACGTAGAAATGGGGTGCGTTTTGCTTGCTCTGGAGCATCCGCTGGGCGATGACCCGTCTTACTTTAGACATCGGCACAATTTTTTTTTGATCGTCGTCGACTCTATCGTTTAAGGAAGAGGGTGGCGCAGAAATTTTTTTCTGCTGTTCTATATAGGACAGTACATCCTTTTCCGTAATTCTACCCTGGGGTCCGGTACCCTTCACCTCCGCGAGATCCACGTCTTTGCCGCTAGCTATTGTTTTAGCTCTGCCGGAGGCTTTAACGCCGCTTTTCTCATCCTTACCCCTTGCTTTTACGCGCGCTCGGATCTCTGAAACATCGATCCCTTTGTCGGTTTCTTTTTTTTCACCCAGCACCATTTCCAAATCGATGGTCTCGCCGGGTTCGCCGACAATGCCGATAATGGAAAGAATCGGAACTTTATCTCCTTCTTGGGCGATGATCTTGAGAAGTACCCCGTCTGCAGGTGATTCCACCTCAAAAACGGCTTTTTCGGTTTCGACCTCACAAACGATTTCACCTTTTTTAAGCAAATCCCCTTCCGCCACCAACCAACCGGCAACCAGGCCTTCGGTGATGTCTTGTCCGCCCTGGGGCATGATGATATGGGTCGTCATAATGGATTAACCTCCTAAACTATCTCCAAAATTCCTTCAACGATTTCCTCAACCGAAGGAACAGAAGCTTTTTCAATGCCGATATTGTAAGGGATGGATGTATTTTTTCCTGCGATACGCTTGACCGGCCCGTCCAGATCATCATAAGCCTCTTCCATGATCATGGCTGCAATGTCACCACCGATACCTCCTTGCTTGCAGGCCTCATGGACAATGATAACGCGCCCTGTTTTCCGTGCGGAATCCAGGATGGTCTCCTGATCCAGCGGCGTCAGAGTTCTGAGATCCACCACTTCTACACTGATGCCTTCTTTTTGCATTAATGCGGCCGCTTCGAGACATTTCAATGTCATATACGAATAGGTGACCAGGGTGACGTGTTCGCCCGTTTTTTTAATGTCCGCTTTGCCGAGCGGCACGCAGTATTCTTCATCCGGGACGCTTCCTTTACTCATATACAGCAATTTATGCTCGATAAATATTACCGGTCCATCATCGCGTATTGCGGATTTTAAGAGCCCTAAAGCGTCCATCGGCGTTGAGGGCATGACAACCTTTAAACCGGGTATATGATAAAAAAACGCCTCCAGACTCTGGGAATGTTGCGCTGCCAGACCGTTTCCCGCCCCTCCCTGGGTGCGCAAAACCATCGGAACCTTGCCTTGCCCGCCGGACATGAATTCGTATTTGGCGGCCTGATTCACGATTTGATCCATAACAAGTGTCGTAAAATCGATAAACAAAATCTCCACGATCGGCCGTGTGCCGACCAGTGCGGCACCCACCCCGCATCCGGTAAACGATGCTTCAGCGATGGGGGTGTCGATAACCCGATCCGGCCCGAATTTTTCAAGCAGCCCTTGGGTTACTTTATATGAGCCGCCGCGCTGTGCGATTCCGACCCCGATGCAAAAAACATAAGGGTCTCGATACATTTCCTCAAAAAGTGCCCGATTCAAAGCCTCGCGATACATCAGTTCAACCATGATGTTTGCTCCTCACAACTGCGGGTTCAATCATTATCAATTTCCTCTAAAAAGGTTCTGACCGAAGGTTCTGGGCTGTTTTTAGCAAATAAGACAGCCTCTTTAATTTCACCTTCGACTTTGATTTCTATTTCCCGGATTTGGTTTATCCGAAGTCGTTTGCCGAGCAGGACGAGCGGATCATGGGCCTTCCACTGAGCCAAGATATCCGGGTCCATATAGAGACCCGGATCATTTACATGATGTCCCCCATGGCGGTAGGTTTTTGCTTCAATCAAGGTCGGCCCGTGGCCGTCGGATGCCCGCTTTGCCGCCTTTTGGGTTTCAAGGTAGACTTCAACGGCATCGTTGCCGTCAATGCAAATCCCCGGCATACCGTAAGCTTGGCTCCGTTTGGCCAGTTCACAGCAGGCGGAGGCGTTTTCAACCGGCATTGTTACCGCATAGTGATTATTTTCCAGCATATAGATGATCGGCAGATCATAAAGGGATGCCAGATTGAGTGACTCCCCGCACACGCCGTTGTTAGCGGCGCCGTCACTAAAGAAAGCGATGACAACCTGGTTGCTTTTTTTAATCTTGATACCCATTGCAGCACCGGTTCCAATCGGGATACCGCCACCCACAATTCCGTTGGCGCCCAGGTTGTTGTCATCCATGCAGGAAATATGCATCGAACCGCCCCGACCTTTGCAATATCCGGTTTCGCGGCCCAAAATTTCGGCCATCATTAATTTTAAATCAGCCCCTTTACTGATGCAGTGGCCATGCCCGCGATGGGTGCTGACAATGTAGCCCTCGTCTCCAATAGCCGCACAAGCGCCGGCTGCAATGGCCTCTTCGCCCAGGTAAGAGTGCAGGTATCCTCGAATGAGCCCGAGCCGGTATAGTTCAATGCACTTGAGTTCGAACCGGCGCGTGGCGTAAATATTGCGATACATTTGTCGCAAAATCCCTTCATCAATTTCGAGCGCGGAATCTGTTATGTTTCTATTTTTTTGAGGTGGTGCGTGTGTGATCATGTTTTCCTTTACGGCTTTTCTATTGATCGTTTTATAAAAATATCGACTTGTTCTTTAAACGGCAAGGCCGGAATAACACCTTTGGATTGAGCCGTTAAAGCACCGACCGCATTGGCATAACTTCCGAAAAGTTTCAGATCATCCACTTCCAAATCGTCGCAATGCTTCTCCTGCGTAACCAGTTTTGAAAGCAGGCCGGCAATGAAAGCATCGCCACATCCGGTGGCGTCGACGGTCGTGACAAAAAAGCCTTTAAGACGCACATCACCTTTTTGATTTCGAATGTAGCAGCCATGCGGACCCAGTGTAACCACTACCAATTGAGGTCCTTTTTTCAAGAGATCTTCACAGGCCAAACCCATGGTTTCTTCAGTGGCTCCGGTAAGTATCTCTAGTTCGATCTCATTGATTTTTAGGACATGGGCTTTGGAAATGGCCGGTGTGATGCACTCCCGGAATTGATGGGGAGATTCCCATAGGGTCGGTCTGTAGTTGACATCAAAAGATATCAAGCCATTGGTTTGTTTGACGGTTTCAATCGCCTGCAGGGTGGCTGTTTTGCTCGGTTCCTGCGCCAGGCTCAAGGAGCCGAAGTGAAGCGACTTTGTGTCTTGAAGCATTTTGAAATCCAGTTCACTGGATTTAAGTCGCATATCGGCCCCGGGGTTGCGATAAAAGAGAATTTCATAATTGTCGGCATCCGGCAGGGCGATAAACGCCAACCCGGTTCGGGCGGTTTTGTCAAAGCGCATCCCCCGGGTGTCGACATGATGATTTTTTAGTACATCGGCCAGATGACGCCCAAAAGCATCCTCCCCGACTTTTCCGATAAAGGCGGTCTGCAATCCCAGGTGAGATCCGGCGACAGCCACATTGGCCGGCGCTCCCCCGGGGACGGGTCGAAAGGAAGAAACTTCTGTAAGGCCCTTGCCGACTTCAGCCGGGAACATGTCGATTAACACCTCACCCAGACAGATAATGTCGATTCCTTTTAAAGTGTTCACTTTTCTCCTTTGGCTGTCCCGTCTTTACCCTGCGCCGCCTCGAAGTTCTGCGTAAAGGGTGTAGCGATCGGAGCGATAATAGGCTTGTAAAAATTCAATGGGAACATCTTGTTGGGAATATGATACCCGCTCGATATATAACAGCGGCGCCCCGCTTTTCACTAACAGATGCACGGCAATATCAGAATTTGCGCTGATGGCGCGAATCTGCTGTGTGGCGCGAAGCCATCTGATGCCGAAATCTCGCTCCTTGATCATTCGCAAAGACGTGGTTTCAAAATCATGGTTGAGTATGCCGGGACAAAAACGATGAATAAAATGGGATTTCTCGAGGCACATGGGTTCATTGTCCGCTAGACGCAGCCGATCCAGACGCGTCAGTTCTTCCCCGGTTTCCACGCCCAGTTTTTCAGCAATTTCGGGATCGGCCTGAATAAGTCTGGAAAATAGGACTTTGGATTTGGGTTTAAAGCCTCTTTGAAGCATGTCTTCGGAAAAATTGACGATACGTGATAATCCGTGTTCCAGTTTTGGGTGGGCCACAAACGTACCCCGGCCGCGTTGTCGATAGATTAGGCTCTCTTTTACCAACATCTCAAGCACCGTGCGTACCGTAATACGGCTGACTCCATAGGTCCTGATGAGTTCGGATTCGGGCGGCAGCATCTCCCCTGGTTTCAGCTCCTGGCTAAATATCTTTTCATGCAGAATTTCATAAAGTTGCTGATAAAGGGGCAATTTGTTGGCAGCATTTAATTTAGGCATTATTTTCCCTTTGATCCACTATTATTGGAGAGCTTTAAAAAATGTTCAATTTCATTTTAGTTCAAATTAAAAATCTCGGATTCTGATTGTGGAGGCAAGTAAAAAATAACTTTATGAAAATGAGGGTTTTGTAACAAGTTTAATTTTGATCGCTCCGGGGCTTTTTTGGAGCTTCAGGAAATGCCTCGCTAAATTGTAATAATTCGTGCTAATGCCCGTAAGCAGCTTGGTACTTTTAACGCTCAGCAACTCATGGTATTTTCTCAAAAAAAATACTCTATGTCGCGCGCAAAAGATTTTTTAGGGTATTATAAAATATGATATAACGATATAATATTTGTATATAACCATAGCTTTTTTTTATATTCAAGTAAAAACTGTGGAGAAATTCGATCTGATAATCGATGGCTTTTATATGGTTTATATTTATCTGATTTTATAATTAAAATTTATTATAATGAATTGATAAATAGCTCTAATCTGCTCATTCTTTGATTTCAGATGGGAGTGGTTGATTATTATTTATCTTGATTTTGGAATTTAGTAATGCCATATACATTATAATATTATAATAAATAAATCGATCGCCGATAAGAACAAACCTGTTGTTTGTTCTATAATATAAGGCAAAAAAGAAATTCGGTTTGCTGTTGCACGCAAAAAAGGTATTTTAAGATGAACGGACAAAGAGGGTCAGTCGGATACATAAGGAGAGTGGCATGAAAATATTTCTGGATACCGCCGATACGGAAGCCATAAGAAGGGCTCAGGATACGGGATTTTTAAACGGAGTGACCACAAACCCCTCCAAAATTATCCAAACAGGCCGTAAGTTTCATGAGGTCATCCGAGAGATCTGCAGTATTGTCTCCGGCCCGGTAAGTGCCGAAGCTGTCGCGCATAAAGCTGAAGATATTGTTCGGGAGGCGGAGATCCTGGCCGCCATTGCGCCCAATATCGTTAACAAAGTTCCCATGAGTGTGGAAGGTCTTAAAGCGGCACTCATTCTCGAACAAAAGAAGAATATCCGGGTTAATGTGACTATGGTCTTTGCGGCCGATCAGGCAGCGCTTGCCATGAAAACAGGCGCTACATTTGTGAGTATTGTATTGAGCCGTCTGGATCGGTTTTGTGGTGATTTGGAGGCCCTGATTCGTGATACGGTTCAAATTAAACATAACTATGGTTTTTCCTCTGAAATACTGGCAGCGAGTCTCAAAACCCGGAATCAGGTGTTGAGCTGTCTGCGCACCGGGGTCGATATTATCACCATACCGGAATCTTTATTTTGGAATATGTTTGAGCATCCGTTGACCACCCAGGCATTGGCGGAGTTTGATGCCATCTGGGAAAAGGTCGAATTTTGATAAAACGGTATTGTGAAGGTGATTCCCTGGCTTTTTTTACCGATGATGTGCCTGAAAATGTTGAAATGGCACAAAAGCTGGGTGAAGTATTTGTGGGTGTTGAACCTTTTATTGAACAGATAAAAAGCATTCACAATTAATTTTGACAATCTCGAAAAAATTATAAATTAAGGCGACAAAATAAATAGTTCAAATCCAAGGTGTCGTGAATTCCGTTTAATGAGGTGTGCTTAAGTATACCCCAGTGAACAGAAAATGAAGCGGAACGCAAATTTGGACTTTTTACGAGGCCGTCAATTTTTATAATACAGCTACCGACTTTACGCCCATGTCGTTTCTACATCCGCCATTGTTTGAACTTTATGATATCTCAGTAGCTATATGCCGGCGGCACTGCCGGTTTTAACCGGTTGCAGATCGATCCAAAGGACCTTTCCACACGGCATGATCCTTGTCCCATTGCCAGCCGGGTTTGGAGATGCCGGTATCCCGTCGCTGCCAGCCGGTGTTAATCCGATCGATGACCGTTTCTAAAGATGAAACTCTGCTGGTGGCATCGGAACCCTCAGTGCTGCAGCCGCCCACACCCACTGCGGTCGTTATGGCATCTTCGGGATCCATTCCGGTCAGAACCCCGCACAGCAGGCCGGCAATTGTACAGTCCCCGGCTCCGGTGGTTCCCGCCACCCGGGTTTGAAAACAGGGAGCCAGCAGTTGCCGGTTGGCCCATGTTGAAACAGAGGCTTTTGGAGGCAAGGCATAAGAAAGGCGTTTCACATGAGCGCCGGATTTGAGGTAAAGGCCCTGATCTCCTAATTTAATCACCACAACTGAAGTACCCATTTTAATCAATTGTTCGGCTAAGCGGTCCAGCAGAGGCGTATCGATATGATTCATAAAGTCATTTTGACCATATGAATTTATAAGTAAATTCAAAGTGTTAATATCGATCATATAAAGAAGTTCTTCAAGGCTGGGCATGAACAGGTCCACATAAGGTAAAACACGTGATAAAATTCGATGCCAATCAGCACGTCCGGATTCGGAAGCAGGGTCAGGCTTGGCCATGTCAAGCGAAGTTACAATGTTTTTTTGGTGAATCCGTTGAAGCATTCGTTTGAGCGCATCACCATTATTTCGAAACATATTTAACATGATGGTTGGGTAGCCGAAATGAAATAGACGAATCCCGTCCAGGTGCTCTTCGTGGATATCTTTTTCTGTAAAATCATCGTTAGCCCCCGGACAGTGGAAAAAAGTCCGATCTTCTCCGGGCAGGCTGAAAACAAGGGTATAGGAAGTGCTGCAATGCTCGTCCACCACCAATTCTTTGCTGAGGGAAGGGTGGCCGGCATTTAATAAACCCAAAATAATATCACCGAAAGTATCTCTTCCGATTTTTGCAATTAAAACAGGGGAGATGCCCAGGTGATGGAGTGCCAGACCGGTGTTGCTCACCGCACCTCCGGTAACCGTGAGCGCCGGACCGACGACGGTCATGGCGCCCGGAGCAATGAGCTTTGAGAAATCCCTTTTTTGATCCTCAAAAGACGGGATAATATCCAGGCAAATGTGGCCGGCAACCGCTACTGTTCGGTTCAGTGAAATCAGTTTTTTTAGCGAAATATTTTTCAAAACCACTGTTTTGGAACGCAACTTTGGATTCAAGTGATCCTCACTAAATTTTTATCAGGTTATGTCTATCCAGAAATAGCCCTTTTTGATCTACAGAGCGTTCTGGTCGATATTTTCGGTTGCGGCCTACAGCACGAACGCCTTCTTGTCCCGCTTTGCGGGGAGCGTAAACCTTTTACGGCCTTAATCAAGATAAAAAAAGGTGCATTTTTTCAATTACACACTGCTATTAATGATTGGCAGAGGACCACGGACCTGAGCCCGCGGGAATCCATTATTTATTCTAACGTCATGGACGGGCGGTATATAATTTAGGGTAGGGCACATGTGGCTGCAGGCGCCGAATCATAACCGTGCCTGCCCGTTTCATATGGATCCCTTTTGATACTGACTTTTCTTTTCTGCTTCACGCGCTCAAAACTGATATCACCTGCACCGGAGGGAAGATGCTCATGAATCTTTTATGGCTTCTGCATCGATAATAATGTCCACCCGGTTGCCCACAACGATACCGCCTTTTTCTAAATCCGAATTCCAGCTGATACCAAAGTCATGGCGGCTCAGTTTTGTTTTTGCAATGAATCCGGCTCGGGTGATGGGTCCCTTATCTTCGTCATCTTCCCACACGGGGGTTTCTCATTGCCCCAAATAGCGAACCTCCAATCTTTCCGGCCGTG
>SDBV01007498.1_pt1 | contig 14909 bp, 8 predicted proteins | sample 2277081 | NCBI WGS metagenome assembly SDBV01 (sample SAMN10402039, study PRJNA504765) | marine sediment metagenome | isolation source: marine sediment core GS10_PC15, 223 cmbsf | place: Arctic Ocean: Southern Knipovich Ridge | collected 2010
CAGAGCGTAGAGCTTTTCTCGTTCCTCCAGATTTAAATGCTTGTAATCTTGCAAACTAATACACCACCTTTCAAGTAGCTAATTCTACCTGAAGGTGCTGCACTTCGTTTTAGAACCTAAGGTAGTTTAGATTCAAACGAATGTATATATCAAAAACCTAACCTTGTTATATGATTACTATATACTTTTTGCGTTTGACACATGAGCTAGGATCAAAGATAATAGACAAAGTGATAAAAAAACAAACATTTGAGAGGAGGTGCCAAAAATAATATGTCAACTGCATACTGTGTAAAGTGTAGAGCTAAGAAAGAAGTTTCCAGTCCAGAGCAAATTACCATGAAAAACGGTAAAAAAGCTCTAAAAGGTACTTGTCCGGATTGTGGAACAAAGGTGTTTAAAATCGGAGGCTAAGGCCTTTGGTTTAATCTTTGAATAACGAACAAAAGAAAAAAAGACCCCTTCGAGTCGAAGTTCTATATAGGAAACAAAATAATAACTGTGTTTCTTTTAGAAAATAGTTGAAGGGGTGGTAGTGGTGTGATAGGAGAATACAACCTTAGATCCAACAATACTCTAATCTCAAACGAGGTAAAAAAAAGGTTTGCTTAAATATATAACGATTGGATAGTAGCTGGGATTAATTTGGTCAAGAGACTCCATTTCCGTTCGATAGTCTGAAAAGAAGAGCGTTAGGTTTCCTTGGAACTGTGATTAGGTTAACCCCACTGCAAACAATTCTCTTCATATCAGGTTTCATGTCACTCGCTTCTCCAACCTTTTGGATGATACCAAATTATACTACTATGTAACTTATTTTAATAAACCAAGGTAAGGTATTTAATTTGTTTTACACTAGTAACGTGCTTGTTAAAAAGGTCTGAGAGTCATATATGGTGGTTTATCATGTCAACACTATGGGTTGACAAAACAGAATAAACAGTGATATCCTTCTCCTAATAAACTAATGTTGTGGTAACTTTAAGGTGTTTGTTAGTTGGTCTACTCCCAGAGCTATAGTTTACGAATGTAAGAGCTACCAAACGACCCGAGCTCGAAAGGAGATCAAATGGCACCACCAAACGACGCAATCGTGCCTGACAACCCACAATTGGGAGCTGATCTGGCGGTGACCGCAGTAGATGGAAGTGAGATCGACTGTGGAAAGGTGGTTGCATGTGGCTATTTACAGGTTAACAGAGGTGGATCTGGTAGTCAGATCGTAGCCACGATGATTTGGGTGAGAACCACGAACTTTCCCAATGGGTTCAAAGCATACCCTGGTCCATCAGTCCGGATGCCAGAACCGTATAGCTATGATCATCAGCGAAGGCTCTAGAAGATTTCTAGACTCGCTTAGTTAGCCACAATCATATACTTGGGCCCCGCTTCTGCAAATGCAGAATGTCGGGGCTCTAATTTTTAAGATTCTAATAAACCAAATAAATACTCATGCTACATATTTAGAAATTAGTTACTAAGGGGGGGGTACGGGTCCAGTGCGTTAGGAGGTCGTCTTAAAACGCAAAGGACTCAATTCGATGGTCTGAAGCTCCTACAGAGTCAAGCTTCTCAGCCTCTCTGTAAAACTAGGTCACCTTCTGTGTTAACGCTCACAGAAGTTTTCCATCATATTCTGAAGCTTATCCCATCGATGTCACTAGTCGAGGAAGAAGAGCGTCGGGTTATACTGGATGGTGGCCAAGTTCCCTTACACGGCTGAGCTGCCACGTATATTCACCGCTTTCTCGCTTCCTACTCCGCTCCTTCGACAATAAGGATTATACTATGTTATCGGTTTTTATAACTTATTTGGGTTGAAAACTTTTTGGGAGAAATCAGAAACCTTAAGCGTCTTTATCCTTGGCAACCTTGCCTTTCTAACTTTGTCAGAAAGTCCAAACACTACGATATTTCCACTCATCAATGTTTTTAAACCTGTCCGAGGTTTGAATTAAATCAACAGGTTCGATATTTTCCACCTTTTTATTAACCAGCCAAAAGTACTTTGGGTAATAAAGAAAGATAGCTGGGGCTTCGTCTGCAAGAATCCGATTAAACGTATTGTAGGTCTCCTTACGTTTTTTCTTATCAAAAGTTTTCCTTCCATCCTCTAAAATCTTATCTACCCTCTCTGATTCAAAAGAGGTAATATTGGCATCATTCGTTTGGGAACTATGCCAGAGGCTATATTGATCCGGATCAATACTTAACTGACGAATACTCAAGAGAACCTCAAAATTTCTTTCTGGTATTACATTCTCCACTAAGTCCCTTGTGCTGACCTTTTCTACTGCAACCTTAATGCCAAGAGATTCCCACGATTCTTTAAGCGCTTCTGCAACCTTGACCAACTCTGACTCATTGCTTGTAGTTAGCTTTAAGGTTACTTCTTTACCTTTAGCGTAACGTGCACTGTCCTTCTTCTTCTTCCAGCCTAATTTATCGAGGATTTTTTCTGAGTCCTCTGAACTATATTTAAACATATCCTTATATCCTTCATTAGCCCAACTATTCAAAGGAAGAGATGTTTCACTAATCTTCAGATTCAAACCCGGCAATATATGAGCAATTAGTTCCTTCGAAGTACCATAGGACAGTGCTTGTCGAAATTCCTTTATCTTTAGTTGATCATCTCTGAGATTGAAAAAAACAGCTACCTGCCTTTGCTGAAGATCGCTACTATATATATTCAAGTTTGACCAAAATCGAAACTCATCAATGTCAAAAAGACTAAGCCCACCCAAACTATCAATCTCACCTAGTTTCAAGGCAAGTACAGCCTCTTCTTTAGTCTTATAAATCTTAAAAACTAAAATTAAGGAGCCGCTTTCCAGAACAATTTTTTCGCTGGAAGTCCTACTGACTTTAAAATCACCACTACCTACAGGTTTATATTCTTCAAGCGAAACGTGCTTTGGTACTATTCCTATTGTCGTATTCAATACAAAAGGTGCAAAGGGTTCCTTTAGGTTAAACTCCAGGGTGTACTCATCGATTTTAACAACCTTAACATCTTCGAAATTTGCTGCATACTCTGAAGGGGGATTTAGTTTTTGAGTCAATTCTATTGTATGAATGACATCATCAACAGTAATTTTCTCTCCATCCTGCCAGTAAAGATCCCTCTTGAGTCTAAAAACGTACTTTGTATCAGACTCTCTTGAAAAGTCTTCTGCCATATCAGGGACTATACTACCATCGGCGGAAAGCTTCATCAGACCTCTAAAAACAAGCGAGTTAATTTCTTTCTCCGCCGTTGTTTTTGAGTAAACTGGGTTTAGGGTATCAACCGCTCCAACGATTCCTTCGTTATAATGAGGCTTTGAAATTTTTAGGGAAACATTTGCGTATAAATCAGGCACAATACTGGCGAGTAAAAACCTGATAAAAACTAAGGCAACTACTAGAACAAGCGTTACCGTAAAAATCTGCTTGTATTTCTTTGTTACTAAAATTAACAGAAATCTATAATAAAACCGCAGATTTTTTAGCATCTTCTAAATTAAAAGCAATACAACTGAAACTGATGCAAAAAGAAGCGCTAGAACGATGGTTACATAATGGAGAATTTTTTCTGCGCCACGCTTGCTGCGATAAGCACCTGATGCACCACCGAACACAGCTCCAACACCACTACCTCTCTTCTGCATTAGTATTACAATCACCATTGAAACTGATATTATTGCCATTGATATCATTAAAATATTTCTAATCATCAGGGAGGAATTTTATCACAGTCAGCACTCTAATGAAACACCCACCTTAAAAGAGTATTCAGCCAGCTGACTAAAATCGAGGCCAACAAAGCCGAAAAGACTGGAATAAAATAAAATGCGGGGACTGAAAAACCACTAATCTCAATCCCGCTAAAGTCAAAACCAACCACAGAAAAACCAGCTACAAAAAAACTAACAATAAAGATAATTAGGGCACCACTAAAAAAACTAAAAAGTCCGAAAGTGAACAGGTTTAGAGGAAGTGACAGTAACTTAAGTGCAGGTTTGATTGTTAAACCAAGTAATCCAAAAAACACAGAAGCAACTAGAAGCACTTCTGCTTTTTCAAAGCTCAGTCCAGGATAGAAGTAAGATACGACAAAAAATGAGACGGTGCTAAGAACAAGTTGTCTTGCAATTTTTCTCACTTTCCAAGCGTAACACTCCTGTTTTGTAGTGTCAAAAGTTTCTTGTTTCTTAGAAGTCTGTGGTACTGAATTGCAAATCGGTGGGCTTCGTCCCTTATTCGCTGGATTAGGTGGAGTGCTTTGGAATCTGCTGGCAATCTTATTGGTTTTTGTTCTTTTGGAACGTAGAGTTGTTCCCTTCTTTTGGCAAGTGCAGCACAAGGAATAGATATTTCTATCTTCTTGAGGACAGAAAGACAAGCCGAAAGTTGCCCTTTACCTCCGTCTACAATTATAAGATTAGGTGTTTGCCAATCATTTTTAAATCTTCTTGTTAATACCTCTTTTATCATACCCGTGTCGCTAATGGTTTTCACTTTTTTAATTCTAAATCTTCTATATTCGCTCTTATCTGATTTACCATCAGTAAAAACTACCATTGACCCAGTAGCATATTTTCCTTGTATATTTGAAATATCATAACCTTCAATCCTCTTTGGTAGTTTACTAAGTTTCAGAAGCTTTCGAAAATCCTGAAGCTCTTCTTTGTAATTTGCCTGAATAAAGTCCGGATCCTCGATATATCTATTGACATCTTGCGTAGGTTGCAGTACATATTCCAGGCTTTCCAATTTCTTTTGTACTTTGGCTGCCTCCTCAAATTGTAATTCAGATGAAGCTTTCTTAACATATTGTCTTAGTCGATCAAGCACTCTTTGTTTCCGACCTTGAAGAAAAGCAGTGATGCTTAAAATGTTTTGGTTATATTCTTTTCTGGTAACCGCCCCTATGCAAACCCCGGGGCAAAGACCCATATGATAAGATAAGCAAGCCCTTCCTTTATTTAGACCACAGTTGCTATAAGGAAAGATCCTCCTCAAAACCTTTAAGGTTCTTCTCACCGCTTTACCTGAAGGAAATGGTCCAAAATAGGCCTTTACATCTAGAGTTGATCTTTTGCGAGCCGACAAAATCTTAGCAAACTTATCTCTAGTTATTATTATGTAAAGGTAATCCTTATCATCTTTTAGTAAAATATTATACGAGGGCTTATATTTTTTTATTAGATTTGCCTCTAGTATCAAGGACTCAATTTCAGATTCAACCTCATATATGTCAACTTTATACACTTTACCAATTAGATCATTTATTCTTGGGTCTTTGGAGGATTTTGTGTAATATTTCAATCTTTTCTTTAGATTGATAGCCTTACCTACATACAAGATTTTGTTTTTTGAATTTTTGAGTAAATAGACACCTGGTCCATCGGGTATCTTAGATGAATTTATTCTCATTACCGTATTTTACAGGACTCAGTCCATTTTTCTAAGCTTCTTATAGAGTGGGTGAAGAACACCAGCCAATGTGGCCAGTAACAGGAGCAGGAGTACAATCTGAGGTGTGTTGAAGCTAAAAAACGGCCTCACTGCTATTTTTTTATTTTGCTCAAATTTCTTTTCTACGCCTTGATCTTTTCCACTCAAAACCACTCGAAGTACGCCTTCTCCAGAAGCAAAAATTGAACCACTCCTTAATTTAATATTTACAGTATTTCTACTAAAAGGCATTATCGTATGTAAATCGTGAATCTCTTCTCCTATAAGATTCAAGGACTCTGTTGATACTGCTAGTTGTGCGTATCTTAAAGATTTACCTGAATCGTTAGTTATGGTTACTTTACCAACTGAGGGGAATCCCGATACGGCCTTGTCAATGAAAATCTCCACTTTAGGCTCAGCTTCAAAATTAAACTTTTTATCTACCAGCTTAACCTTAAATGATTCATTTCCCCCATTCGAAAAAACTCCAGGAATTTTTGGATCTTCGCTGGATAAACCACGTGTAATTAAAGTAAAGTGATTAGCGTCAAACTGTTTTAAGTAGTTTACTCCACGGGTAGATCCCCAAGTTGGGTCAACCTGTACCCAATTATTTTGAGATTTATCAAAATACTCAACCCAAGTGTGTAACTCTCTACTATTTGAATCCCCGTTTACAATGGTAGGATTAAGCTCTTTTTCACCTCCGAAGGCAAAACCGATTACTTGTCTTGCTTGAATACCTTTCGCTCTTGCTAAGCTGATAAACAAATCCACAAATTCACTCGTCAGCATACCATCATTTACAGCTAGGGCTCCTTTTGCTCCTAATCTTTTCCCGATACCGCTGTCGATCTTATCTGAATTAAATTCAAAATTTGTGGTAACAAATTCATAGATAGATTCGATATTTTCAAGTTCGGACGCCTTTTTACTTATACTAAGATCATCTATTTCCCAAAACCTAGATCCTGATAAAAGCGTATCTTCACTATCCAAAATTGGTAAAACTTTGCTTAACGATTTATCTATTCTTGCGTAGCCTTCAACTATTATTTCCTTCTCCTCTCCTGCCTTCAGACTATAAAATGCGTGGTAATTACCATCTTCAACAGTTTCCATTTTTTCTGGACGTGGGTTCAGTTGGGTAAAGTTAATTTCTTGAAAATATGTATCGGGAGGAATAATTATTTTTTCGTCACGTTTAAAAAAACTGGTATTCTTTATCATGCTCTTAAATGAGAACTCTACTACTTGATAGTCACCAAAATTTGCGACTATATTTTCAGAGGGTGTCTTTTTTTTATCGTAGGTGTACTTGTTGAATTTGGAATCTGAACTGGTCTTCTTCTGAGTCGGAAAAATTGAGTAAAGTTTACCGTAGGATTTAGGAGTTTTCACAGTTAATTTGAAGGAGTCAAGTTTCTCTGAAGTGCTTACACCTGGAACAAGAATACTCCTCATTCTACCTTTCTTACTAGATAGATCTTTTATTGTGTAGTTCAAAGTGAATTTTGTCACTTTGTTTTTGCCTATAATCTTATCGTTTAGCTTAGCAGTTAAAATAGTTGAACCTCCCTTCTTACTGGAAGAAACTTTTACTGCTCCTGAAGAATCAAGCCCGCTAGCACTTTTAACATTAGGTGAGCTAACACTGATGCTGTATTCAGATGGGTATAACTTGGCTTTCAGATTCTTCAAAGAAGTCTTCTGAACGACTGTCGCCGACCCATCTTTATTGAAAGTGTATGTTATATCGTATGAAACTGAGAAAGAAGCAGCTTCTGTTTCCTTACTAACTGCAGAAGAAAATATTAGACTAACCAAAAACGCGGCTAGAATTATTAGAGCTCGAAACTTGTGGGGCATTTTCATCAATAATAGCTTTTAAGCCTCTTCGACCCAACCTTCTATTTTGGATGATATCTCCTCAGGAGTGAATTGTGACTTTATAAGAAATTCATTCGCACCTAAGGAAAATCCTTTTTCAATCATTTCTTGCTCGTCGAAGTTTGAAAGAATTACTATTGGTGTGTTTTTTGTTTTTGTCGATTCTTTAAGTTTTTTTAATACCTCGAATCCGTCCATATCAGGCAATTTTATATCCAGGAAAATAAGTTCGGGGTTCTCAGAAAGTGCCTTCTTCAACCCTTCCTTACCACTACTAGCAACAATAACTTCATAACCATCAAGGGTCAGCTTTAGCCTGTATAGTTCTAAAACTTCCGGTTCATCTTCTATCAGAAGAACTTTTATTTGTTTTTCGTTCGCCCCCACCATTGAAAACTGAGTTTATCACAGAAGAATTTCTTAATCAACTGAAGGTAAAAGGAATGTGAAAGTAGTCCCTTTCCTAGGTAAGGATTGTACCTGAATACTACCGTCGTGAAGTTCTATTAAAGATTTCACTATGAAAAGGCCAAGACCAGTACCTTTATTGCTTTTTAGATAACTGCCAGATTCTTGTTGAAACTTATCAAATATTTTTGGTAATAAATTTTTATTAATACCAGCACCGGTATCGACTACTTGAGTAACAAGTTTACCTTCGGATCGTGAACATCTTACTGTTACCTTACCACCTTCCTTGGTGAACTTAAGAGCATTATCGATCAAATTAACTAATACCTGCTTGATCTTATCTCTATCAACTTTAATAAAGAGACTGCCTCCTTTTTCAATAACTTCTACTGACAGATTTATACCCCTTGATTCTGCACGAAGACTGTATTCAGCAATAACCTCGTTGACAATTTCGTGAAATTGTTCGTTTTTTAGATTTAATTTAAGCCTGTTGCCTTCGAGGCGAGAAATACTTAGTAGATCTTCAACCAATTTTGTAAGACGTTTTGTCTCGCGGAAAACTTTATTTAATACTTGTCGCTCCCGAATCCTCACAGGATTTGAGGATGGGTCTCCCAAATCCCCGCTTAGAAAAAGGGATAAATATCCATTTATTACCGTTAGTGGTGTACGAAGCTCGTGAGAAGCGATAGAAACAAAATCACTCTTTGCCTGCTCTATTTCCTTCAGAGCGGTGATATCGCGGATGACACCTAAGCTCTCCTTGAGTTGTTTCTCCAACTGTGACCGCTGCTTTCGTAGGATCCTGACCTCTTTTTGATACCTGCTTACACTTTCACTTGGTATCTTACTTGCTTTTTTTAATTTTTTTTGTGGTTGTTTGTTTAAAAGCAGCATGAGATATAGCTGTAGCTATTTGTTATACTAAGACTATAAAGTTATTTTCCTAGGAAATCAAGGGTCAGCTACCCTACATGAGGACTTTCTTTAGATACCGACCAGTATAGGATTTGGTGTGATTTACAATACTTTTAGGTGAACCTTCTGCAACTATAAAACCGCCTTCATCACCTCCATTAGGACCAAGGTCTATGACCCAATCAGCAGTTTTAATCACGTCTAAATTATGTTCGATTACTACAACTGTATTACCTAGATCTACGAGACGATGTAGGATCAGGAGTAAGTTTTCAATGTCGGCAAAATGCAGGCCTGTGGTAGGCTCATCAAGAATGTAGAAAGTACTGCCAGTCCCTTTTTTAGAAAGTTCAGTTGCCAGTTTTACTCGTTGAGCTTCCCCACCGGATAGGGTTGTAGCCGCCTGACCAAGATTAATGTATGATAATCCAACGTCGGAAAGTGTCTGAAGTTTATTATTAATATTTGGAATATTTTCAAAGAATTTCAGGGCTTCTTCAACTGTCATCTCCAAAACGTCTGAAATATTCTTGGCCTTATAATTTATCTCAAGAGCTTCACGATTATACCTTTTTCCCTGACATGTTTCACAGGTGACATAAACATCCGGTAAAAACTGCATTTCTATCTTTATCATCCCATCTCCTTGGCAAGCTTCGCATCGCCCGCCTTTGACATTAAATGAAAATCTTCCTGCCTTATACCCGCGTATTTTAGCCTCGGGAGTATTAGAATAAAGGTCTCTAATATGAGAAAAAGCGGCTGTATAAGTAGCCGGGTTGCTCCTAGGAGTTCTGCCAATCGGTGATTGATCAATGCCGACCACTTTGTCGATGGATTCCAAACCTAAAATTTCTGAATGCTTGCCAATTTTTTCCTTAGAACGGTAAAACCTAGCACTCAAGGCTTTTCGGAGTGTATCCTCTACTAGTGTTGATTTTCCGCTACCAGACACCCCAGTAACACAGATAAACTTACCGAGAGGAAACTTTACGCTGAGATCTTTTAAATTATGCTCCTTCGCACCTTTAATTATTAAGTTAGACCCGTTACCTCTTTCTTTCTTTTGATAATTTGATAAGACACTCTTCTTTCCGGATAAATACAGACCTGTGATTGAATTTTTTTCCAAACGAATAGTTTTTGGATCTCCTTGAGCTATGATCTCTCCTCCGTGTACTCCTGCCCCAGGCCCAGTATCCAGAACCCAATCGGCTGATTCTATGGTTTCTCTGTCATGCTCAACGACAATGACACTGTTTCCAAGGTCTCTAAGTTTTTTGAGAGTACTTATCAGCTTGCCATTATCTTTCTGGTGTAAACCTATTGAAGGTTCATCCAGTACATAAAGTACTCCGGAGAGCCCAGAGCCAATCTGAGAAGCAAGACGAATCCTTTGAGCTTCTCCACCGGCCAGTGTAGCACTAGTTCTATCAAGAGTAAGGTAGGATAGACCTACATCAAGAAGAAATTTTAGTCTTCCTTTTACTTCCTTTAGAACCTGTTTGGATATTTCCTTTTCTTTCTCATTCAGTTTAAGATTGTCAAACCACAAGTTGGACTTATGAATTGAAAATGAAGTTACCTCGCTTATAGATTTTTTACCGACTGTTATGAAAAGAGTTTCCTTCTTAAGTCTGCTTCCTTTACAAACCTCACAAATTTCCTTTCTCATATACTTTTCAATCTCTCGCTTCGACCATTCACTTTCTGTTTCTCGGTAGCGTCGTAGAAGCTCCGGTATTATACCTTCGAAATTGGTATCCCAAGTGATTAATCGACCAAATCGATTTCTTCCTTTAACTCCAAAAACTGCATCATCAGCCCCGTAAAGAATTGTATTCAATATCTTCTCGGGCAAATCTTTAACCGGAGTACTCAGTGATATATCCAGGTGGTTTGCCAGAGCATCTAATTTTCTGGCTGCCCATGTGTCGGATCCTAGTACCCTGCTCCATGGCAAAATTGCACCTTCGGAAATAGACAGATTTTTATTTGGTAAAACTAACTGCGCATCGATTGTTAATTTTGAACCTATCCCGCTGCAGGAGCTACAAGCCCCGTACGGGGAATTAAAGGAGAAAGTCCTTGGCTCTATTTCCGATAGGGAAATGCCGTGATCAGGACAAGCAAATTTCTCAGAATAGGTTATATCTTTATTATCATAGGAGGCAACCACTAACCCATTCGAGAGTTTAAGAGTCGTTTCGATAGATTCCGTCAATCTTTGTCTATCTATTGGTAAAACCAGTCTATCGACAACAACATCTATATTGTGGATTTTGTAACGATCTAGCTTAGGTGTCTCACCAATCTCATAGACTTTTCCATCAACACGAACACGAACAAAACCCTTCTTCTTCAAGTCAATAAAAACCTCATCGTAAATACCCTTTCTCCCCTGCACTACCGGAGAAAGCAGTAAGATCTTTTTATTCTTTGGAAATTTTAGAATCTGATCCACAATTTCCTGCGGCGTCTGCGCTTTTATCTCTTTCCCGTCCACGGGACAATGTGGCTTGCCGATACGAGCCCAAAGCAGCCTCATATAGTCATAGACCTCGGTAATTGTTCCGACTGTTGATCGGGGGTTTTTTGGGGCACTCTTTTGATCAATCGATATTGCTGGAGAAAGCCCTTCAATTTGGTCAACATCCGGCTTTTCCATCAAACCAAGAAATTGTCTTGCGTAGGCTGAGAGGGATTCTACATAGCGGCGTTGTCCTTCGGCATAAAGTGTGTCGAAAGCAAGTGAGGATTTCCCAGAACCGGAAATACCTGTAATAACCACCAATTTATTCTTTGGAATTTCTACGTCAACGTTTTTTAAATTATGTTCTCTCGCACCACGGATAATTATCTTGTCGGCCATAGGGTCGAAAAATTATACGTTTTTTTACAAATTTTAGCAAGTGGTAGAAGCATATATTTGACAATTTTCTAAGGCAGTACTAAAATCCAATTGCTCGGCAGCGACGTCGAAGATCCCGCCCGACTAAAATACTAACGGGCATTAAGCTATGGAACTGAGATAAGAGGAAGGCGTCAGCTGGATTACGACCTACCCACCCGGACCGTGTACGTGATGCACCTAACGGGTAGAAAAGTCTAGCGGCTGCTGAGTAATAAGACGCAGGTTCTAGAGGAGAAGGACTGCTGCGTTCATTGGCTAACTCCAGGGTCACACAGACGGTTTACAAGTGCAAAACCGTTCAACTCAGAAAGATCTTCAGGGAGCTGGCCATGATTTCTATCGCGACGGAGCGGCAATTATGGCGGGTGGTAAGGGCGCTCCTTCGCATGACACGACACAGGCGACAAACCCCTTACCACCAATTAATTAGTTGTTTGTTTGAGAGAGGTTGTTGTAGATTGGAGAGAATATCTTGGCTAGAGAGGGTGCCTTCCGATGATGCGTTGTGAACCTTCCAGGTACTGCTTGGTTTCGGGTAGCCAGCCATCGGTAAAACCCTCTGTTTGCTCCAGGATAATTTGATGTAGAACGCTATATTTTAGATCCTGATGTTGGCGGTTCGAGTCATTCTCCTGGAGCACGATTTTAACCTCAAATTTTTACACCAAAGATCAAAATCTTTTAATAAAAACAAAAAACAACTTGACTAGGCAAGCTAGAGATAGTGTAAACTCTTCAAGGAGGAGGGATTGGATCGGTCGAGCATTCCGATGTGGAGAAATGCCGTGATTAGGATTTCTATAGCACCACCGGTTGCCGGCTTCGACAGGGCTCAACACGACCCCACCGCAAAGGATCAGATCACCTAGGCGCGTGCTGCTGAAGGTGTCTGCCTTAGGAGGTGGGCCAGAAATTGCTGCCTAGGCCAGGCCAGTTGACAGTAAGGTCTAGCTAAAGCAGCTGGTTTACTTACGAAGAGCACCTGGTCGTTCGCGGAAACTCCAGCAACGCTCTGTGGTTGAAAAGCCATATCAGTCAACATGGCGGTTGACTCAAGCATCAACAAGACCTTTTCCGCACTCTTGCTTGTATCTTGGTGATCTGACCAGCGAGAGTACCAAAGTCGAGATCGCTACGGAGAAACACGCCAGACTCGGCCAGTTCTCCTTCTCCTTCCCGCCGGGTAGTAAGCTTGCGGGCTCTACCTGGTGGGATTCTCTTTACCTAAGTAAATCTCTTAGTAGGTTTTCTTAGGACAACAAACTAGCTGAAAGGCTAGTATTTTTTTGTTGGTAAATACTTCAATCAAAAGTTCTAAGTGTGTTGGGTAGTAAGAGGAGTCTTTTTATATCTGAAAAGGATTAGGCAAATTATATTTCTCACAATAAGAAATTTCGACACTGTTTAGTAAATTTGATATGCTATAGTCCCAATTTGTGATGGGTAAACGGTAGGATTCCTTAAAGGGAGGGAGTGTGGTAATGAACAGCGTCTTCCGGGGCGTTGAAGGTGCTGGTGGCGCCACCTCGTATTAGCTGATACATAAAGAAAAACGATCTTTATACTGTAAGGACATTAGGTCGCATTTCCTCCTAAGAAACCGAATAAGTTCATACTTCTTTTTAGAAATAATTGGTAGGGAGAAGAGGCCTGGGATGTGATCGTGTATCAACACATCCCAAGGCCCGTTGGCAGGTGACTCGAAGCTCATACAGAGGCTTATTGAGATGCTCTGTGACCAGGACTTCCGCATGGTAGATGCGAAGGAGGCGTCCTTGGTCTGAGGCCTCTATCATCGTTTTTTAAGGGCCTGACGGCAGGAGGTGGAGTGTTTCTTCGCAGGGACCATTTTCACCCGGTAGGTCGTGGACCTTGGCTGCTGTCGACCTATCTCCAGCTCCTGTCCAAGGGACTCATTTTCACCGGTAGGTCGTGTCTATCTCCCCGACCTTGGCTACTATCAACCTCTCTCCAGCTCCTGCCCGTCAGACTACAGCGATTGTACCATATCACGTCTAAAATGCAACATATTCTTTTTGTACTTTTCTTGACTTTATACTTCTTTTTGCGATGCAGTCGTAAGTCAGCTGCAAACATCAAAGCAAGGAGGGTCTTCAAAATGTAGTTTACGTCAGCTTGGCCGCTCTGGTCAAAGATCGTTTTTTGGGTGGCTAGACCTCGTCATTGACACGACATTTGGGAAGGCTATGGAAGGTAAACTTCAGGAAGTAAGTAAAGTGAAAGGTCCCGTTTTTATATTTAACGGTAATAAAAGTGGTAACTTATCGAAAGCACTACAAGGTAATTCTTCAGGAACGCTCATTAGGTAGTTGGGCTTACTACTACTGGTAACTCTAAATTTTAGACTGCTCTTTTAGCTTCTTTTATGGTGACTGTTTTTGGTATTTTGAGGTTTTGGTTTTTCAGTTCTATTAGCTGATCACGAAGCAGGGCGGCCCGCTCAAAATCTAGATCTTCGGCAGCCAGTTTCATTTCTGCTTCTAAATCAATGGTTAGTTTCTTAACTTCAGATTTTGGAATTTTTGTTAGCTCCAATTCCTCTACGGTAGTTGCATCTGGCTGAATCTCGGTCAGTCGCTCCCCTATATCGTGGATTGCCTTTTGTATTGTCCTGGGGGTAATTTTGTGTTTTTTGTTGTGCTCAATTTGAATCTTACGCCGACGATCTGTTTCCTGGATGGCACCTTTCATGGACCTGGTCATATTATCCGCATACATTATTACTGTACCTTCAACATGGCGTGCCGCTCGCCCAATTGTTTGAATCAAACTGGTTTTGCTTCGCAAGAATCCTTCTTTATCTGCATCTAATATTGCTACCAGGGCTACTTCTGGAAGATCCAACCCTTCCCGCAATAAATTAATTCCAACCAGCACATTATATTTTCCTTTACGTAAGTCTCTTAGAATATCTATTCTTTCCAAAGTAGCCACCTGGTGATGAATGTACATCACCTTGATACCCCTCTCTCCTAAGAATTCGGCAAGGTCTTCCGCTGTACTTTTGGTTAACGTGGTAACCAACACTCTTTGCCCTTTTTCAACTCTTTTATTAATCTCTGTAATTAAATTTGGAATTTGTTCTTTTGTCCTTCTAACACTAATTTCAGGATCTACCACCCCGGTTGGTCTGATAATCTGCTCCACCACCTTGTCTGAAATTGATTTCTCATAGTCATCTGGCGTGGCTGAAGTGTAAATTACCTGATTTAACTTCCTGGAAAATTCCTCAAAGTTTAGGGGTCTATTATCCAGCGCCGAAGGAAGTCTAAAGCCATTTTCAATAAGAACATTTTTTCTTGCTCTC